>Ga0099822_1003056_pt1 | contig 21285 bp, 15 predicted proteins | sample CowpeawhiteBW_FD_76839 | JGI IMG/M metagenome (GOLD analysis project Ga0099822, IMG submission 76839) | Root nodule microbial communities of legume samples collected from California USA - Cow pea white BW | ecosystem: Host-associated > Plants > Roots > Nodule | place: USA: California | collected...
ATTTGTTTTCCTTTGTGCAATTCCTTTCAATAGTCTCCAAATTGTTTATAAGACACACATTTGTTAATTTTTTAATATTTTTATTTTTTGTTTATTTTCATCATGTAGAATACTATTTCGATATATTTTATCTAATTATGTTTTATTTTCTAATTCATTACAATCATACTTTAATTTTTTCACTATAATTGTATAAATAATTTTTATTTACTACAATATAAAAATTTAATGTAATTGCCATGAATAATTTTTATCACCATCCAACATATATTGGAGTTCAAAAGCTATAAGATCTATGTTAAAAATTTATTATTATGTTTATTATTTGTTCTTTGCGTCATTTTGATCAAGTGATGTATTATAACTTTTATTAGTGTATAAAAAAGAGATTCATTTTAATTTAAAAATTGAAGTAAACAAACATTTAAAATATATTTTAATTTGAATATTTTTTTCCTTTTATATTTTTTTTAAAATATTTTTAAATTTTATCAACTAGCTTTCATTAATGTTTGCAAATTTAATAAATGTTTTGGTTCTCATGAAATTTTATTTGGTATTCTAATGTAAAATGTAAACAATTATAATTTATTTCAAGGTATTTGATATTGAAGAAACAACCATCCTCCTAATATTGAATATTATAATATTATGTTTCCTTTATCGTAATTTTTTATTATTTTATAAAAAATTAATTAAAATTAATATTAAAGTGGTAAGAAAACGGGTATGGGTATGGGTACGAGATTATACCCGTTACTCGGTAGGGACGGGGATGGGAAAAAAGTTTGATACCCATTGGGTTTGGGTGGATGGGGATGAATTTTTTTTACGGGGATGAGTATGGGATAACGAAACCCGTCCCCGCCCCGCCCCGTTGCCATCCCTAGCGACACTCCTTTCTAGTACATCTATCAACGAACTCCATTTGGCAGGGCCTTCCCTACCGCCAAGCGCCACGTGAATCCAGTGACCCATGCCACTATTTTAGTCTTTATCGCTTGGCGGATCATCCCACTTCGCCAGGCTCCATATCAGTAGCGCAATGCTACTGGTTTTTTTATCATTTTGAAGTAGATTCTAATGAACCTCAAACATGCATCACACAATTTCTATTATCAATAACTCATCTAGTCATAATCATATGGCTGAATCATAATTCATACATCAACATTCTCAAGGATTGCACAATGGAGATTATCTCATTACTCTATTATTATTGAAATTTCCAATACCCTTACTCTTTTACCAATCAAACAAACCACCCTGCATCTGAATCAATATCATATTTTTCACATACAATAGTATCCAAAACAGGCACTTTAACCTCACCTTTATATTTACTAGGTTCCAACTATCACATAATTATACCTATTAGTAATTACATTACATACACATGCTTCATTTCCCTCCCCTCAACCCAGTTTTATTTACTATTAAACATAAACCAATATTCCAGATAACTCATCCACGAACTCCCAACGCGACACGTGATCACCAGCCTCTCTGCACTGATGAGCCGCCTGGCGGCAGTTCATGTACCGCTAGGCGGTGCATATAAATTCTAGGAAATTCCCAGGTTTTCCAGCACCTACGCAAACCCTCATCCCCCAATCACCCCTTTTAAACACATATTTTCGCACATTTATAATGTTTCATATAATTGACAAAGTTCATGTTTATACCCTTAAAATCAATATTATACAATAGTGCAACGGTTACAATCGCAGATCATGTTTATTCACCCCAATGACAATATGAACCCCAAATTCATGCAAGATTCTTACCTTTATCATCCATTCATACCATTTAAAACACGTACACACATAAACAAATTTTGGAATTTGCCATACACAATCCATCCACGCATCACCAACATCACAAAACTCGAGAAAACAAAACAACTAGGTAACCTAGTTAGTGTCGCCTGGCGGACAACACCTAGCCACCAGGTGGTTCATGAGGAAAACCCAGAAACTGGGTTCTGGGCATGCGTCGCCTGGTAGGTCACTCGATGCCGCGAGGCGGTTTCTAGAATTTTCCAAAAACATGAACAATTTCGGGATTTTCACCTAGAGCAAGGATCACAATCATGTTTATTCAATCCAAAAACACATAATTCACACATAGCAAGTAGGATAGCTCCCCTAACTTGGATTCCTTGTTTAATTTGATAAATCCTCTAGTTACTCCTTGATCACCACTAGCTTCCGTTGCTCTTCTCCAATTCCACTCTTCCTCTCACTCACAACTCAGTTGCTAGTCTGAATTTTCCTCTCCTCACAGTACATACCACTGATAGACTCCCCAAATCCCTTCTCTCCCCTTATTTGGTCTCTTAATCATGCCTTAATTAGGGTTAATGGCCATAAAACGAAAAATGAGTATTTAGTGAGCTTAATGATCATTTAATGGATATTTTGAGACATTTTTCAGCCATCCTAGCTGCCCTCTGATGGCTAGGGTTTGTCTGACTTTTCACGTTCATGCCAAAAATTAATTTTAGCAAAAAGAAAGTTATTCTGCTTAAGCCAAGGTTCAAACCCATGACCCTCGAATATCAATGAAAGTGTACAACCAACTCAACCAATCCATGTTTCATGATAATTTTTATAAATTTAGAAATTTATACTCTCTTATCACGCTCACACATATAATAAAACAATGTAATTTTAATAACACATAATTGGCACACATAGAACTTGAACCTAAACCCTCTCATACAAACAAGTACTTTCAACCACTTGAGCTAGTACTATTTCACGTCACAAAAATTAGCATTTAATGTCATAAAGGCTTCCACTACCTGTATTTAATAAATAATTATTTATTTAATTATTTAAATTTCGTGGGTCTTACACCATATACTACCTGAGCAAGAAGTTCACAGAGTGTGACCAACGATAATCATTTTTAGAGCAAACTTGTTGCGCATTGGCATGGGCTGCCCATCATCTAAGACAATACATGTTGAGTCTTTCTTCCTGGTTGATATCCAAGGCTGGCCCTATCAAGTATATTTTTGAAAAACCTACTCTTATTGGGAGGATAGCCCGGTGACAGATGCTATTGTCAGAAAACGACATTGTGTATGTCACTCAGAAATCCATCAAGGGTAGTGCTTTGGCTGAATATCTGGTCCAACAACCCGTTAAGGATTACCAGTCGATGCAACCCAAATTTCCAGATGAGGACATCATGGCCTTGTTTGAAGGTGATCAAGAAGATCAGAACAGAAAGACATGGATATTATTATTCGACGAAGCTTCTAATGTCATGGGACATGGTATAGGGGCAATACTAATATCTCCAGAAAATCAATACATTCTGATGTCAGCAAGGTTGTGTTATTGCACGAACAATATCGTTGAATATGAAGCGTGCGCTATGGGCATCCAAACCACAATTGAATCAAAGGCAAAAAATTTTAATGTGTATGGAGATTCAGCGTTGGTTATCCATCAACTAAGGGGAGAATGGGATACCAGGGATCAGAAGTTGTTTCCCTACAGAGCTATATCATGGAATTGGTGGAGTGTTTTGATTTCATTGAATTCCACCACATTCTGAAAGAGGATAACCAATTAGCGGATGCCTTAGCTACCTTATCATCGATGTTCGTGATTAATCAGGATGGGGTATTGTCGATGATCCAAATGAAGAGCCACAAAGAGCCAACATATTGTCATTTCATCGAAGAAGAGCTATATGGTAAGCCGTGGTATTTTGATATTAAACATTATCTAAAAACTAGAGAATACCCCAGAGAAGCATCTGAGAATGATAAAAGGACGCTGAGAAGGTTGGCTGCAAATTTTATCCTAAGTAGGGATGGTTGTACAAGAGAAATCATGATATGGTTCTCCTTCGATGCGTGGATGCGAAAGAGGCGGAGTCAATATTGGAGGAAGTTCATGGAGGTACTTTCGGAACACACATGAATGGACACTCGATGGCTAGAAAGATCTTGAGAGCCGGTTACTTTTGGTTGACTATGGAGAATGAGTGTTGCACACACGTGAGAAAGTGCAAGAAATGTCAAAAGTATGCAGATAATATCAATATGGCGCCCACTACTTTAAATGTAATGTCTACCCATGGTTGTTTTCAATGTGAGGGATAAATGTCATCGAAGCTATAAAGCCAAAAACCTCAAACAGACATGGCTTCATACTAGTTGCAATTGATTATTTCACTAAATGGGTGGAAGTTGCTTCCTACGCCAGTGTGACTAGGAAAGTTGTGACTAAATTCATAAAAAGAGAGTTGATTTGTAGCTACGGATTGCCTAGCAAGATAATCACTGATAATGCCACAAATATGAACAATCAAATGATGGCTGAATTGTGTGAAGGATTTAAAATTCAACATCATAATTCTTCTCCTTATCGTCCAAAGATGAATGGGATAGTCGAGGCTGCTAATAAGAATATCAAGAAAATTGTACAGAAAATGGTGGTCACGTATAAAGACTGGCACGAGATGCTTCCCTTCGCTTTGCATGGGTATCGCACCTTGGTACGTACATCAACTAGGGCAACACCTTTTTCTTTGGTGTTTGGAATGGAGGCAGTACTACCTTTCGAAGTAGAAATCCCATCCCTACGAATGTTAATGGAGACCCAATTGGAAGAGGCATAATGGGTTCAAGCCTGATTTGACCAGCTTAATCTCATTGAGGAGAAAAGGCTAGTAGTGGTGTCATGGACAGTTACACCAAAGAAAGATGAAAAAAGCGTTCGACAAGAGGGTGCCCCCTAGAGAGTTCCATAAAGGCGAGCTAGAAAGATCTTACCTATACAGAAGGATCATAGGGGCAAGTGGACTCCAAATTATGAAGGTCCGTATGTGTTGAAGAAAGCATTTTCTGGTGGGGCGCTAATTCTCAAAAGGATGGATGGAGAGGAGTTACCATTATCGATCAATTCTGATGTAGTATAAAAATTTTATGCATGATGATTCCTTGATAGAAGGTGCTATTAGGGGATATTGACATTGTCTCTAAATTTTGTTGTATTATGCTTTGTTTTTCATTCAATAAACACTACTTGGTTTTCTCCATAAATTTGAAACAGTGGATGTCATGCTAAGTTCGTAAAGAGAATAATAAACAAATAAAAAAAGGGAATAAAAGCATATGCATACCAACGAGGCATCACATGTACATTCACTAAGAGCAGACTCGCTTTTGGAGAGTGTCGTGGAAGTAAAAATTAATAAATAAAAAAAACAAAATAAAAAACAAAAGCTTCATATGAATTTTATCCATGCATCCATGCATTCATGCATCCTCACCACATTACATCATTTGTCTAAAAATTGAATCTCACCAATGCTAAGCATTCAAGCAATGTTTACTAACACATCAAAATCAAACTTCGGGTTCTCCTTTCGGACAACCACCCTCTCCTTGGGAATGATCAAATCTAGTTTGTTGCATCGAGACCCTTTCCATAGGAATGGTTATCGATTCCTAGGCCCTCTCCTTAGGATTGGCCGAATCTTTTGTCAAATTGAAACTCTCTCCTCATGAATGGTCAAGTTTATTTTGTCGCATCGAGACCCTCTCCGTGAGAATGGTCATCGATTCCTAGGCCTTCTCCTTAGGATTGGCCAAATTGTTTGACGGATTGAGACCCTTTACTTAGTAATGGTCACCGAATCCTTTCAGATATAGACCTTTTTCAATGGAATGATCATTGATCTCTTTATGTTTACATCAAGGCCCTCTACGAGGCAATGGTCATTGATTTCTTTCTTTACATCAAGGCCCTCTGCAAGGAAATGGTCATTGATTTCTTTGTCACATCAAGACCCTCTCCAATGGAATGGTCATTGATTTCTTCCTTTATATCAAGGCCATCTACGAGGCAATGGTCATTGATTCTTTCTTTACATCAAGGCCCTCTCCAATGGAATGGTCATTGATTTTTTTCTTCACATCAAGGCACTCTACGAGGCAATGGTCATTGATTCTTTCTTTACATCAAGGTCCTCTTCAAGGCAATGGTCATTTATTTCTTTGTCACATCAAGATCCTCTCCAATGGAATGGTCATTGATTTCCTTATGCAAATCCACATTTTTTTCTCTGGACTGGGACCCTCTCCTTAGGAATGGTCATGTCTGTTTTCTTCTTTGGATCACGACCCTCTTCTTTGAATTGGTCATTGTATATGCTTGATTTATTTATTTTTTTTCACTATTTTTAAAACCTAAATGAAATTAGTGTTTTTATCTTTACTCATCTTTTACTTTGATAACCTATGAAAGTTAAAATTTCATATTATCAAGTAAAATCTAAGTAAAGAGGGGCAATTGTCAACACTCAATTTCGTCCAGGTAACAGTGATAAAAATAAGGGTTAAATATGTTTAGTCCCTCAAGTTTCAGTGAATTTTGGAATTAGTCCCTCTTCGAAACTTTATACCAATTTAGTCATTCATCTTTAGAAATACGTGGATTTAGTCCTTCTTACCAAATTTTATGAAGTTTATTTGACATTTTAAACGCATTTTGTGATAATATTTGAGTTAACATTGAAGCAAAAATGTTTCAAACGGTGTAAATAATTCAAATATTATCATGAAATGCGCTTGAAACGTCGGATAAACTTAACAAAATTTGACTAAAAGGACTAAATTCACGCATTTTTAAAGATGAAGGACTACATTGGTCAAAAGTTTTTATGAGAGACTAATTCCAAATTTCGCTGAAACTTGAGGGACCAAAAACATATTTAACCCTAAAAATAATAATGGAAAAAATTAATTAAAGTTCAATTGAGAAAAATAAATAAATAATTAATAAAATAAAAAGGTAAAAAAATATGTTTTAGTTTAAGAAAGAATAAATATCTATGTTTATTTTATTTATTATTATTATTATTATTATTATTATTATTATCTTTTTTTATTATTTATTTTATTTTATTTTTAATTTAATTTATTTATTTATGATTTTTATTATTATTTTATTATTGTATTATTTTTCTTTCTTTCTATTATAGTTCCACTTTGTTTTACGTCTCTCATTCTAGTTTAGTAAAAAACAAAAAAAGAGAAGGAAAAGGGAAAAAAAAGAAATAGGAGAACTAGAGGTTAACGTAAGGTCTATGTTATTAGCAAACCTATCTCTTTTTAGAGCACACTTATATCTCTTTACTATTGGCTAGTTGAAAGATGTTCAATAGGAGAACTAGAGGTTAACGTAAGGTCTACGTTGTCAGCAAACCTATCTCTTTTTAGAGCACACCTATATCTCTTTACTATTGGCTAGTTGGAAGATGTTCAGAGGTGCATCAGCTATGCTATCATTATTTTTGTATTGGGAATTACGTGTAGTAGCTAGCTGGCCATGGTCATGGTGGCTGAAGGAGTAGGAAGCAACATCTGCTCTCAGCCTTATCCCACATCTTGAGATTGGAAGGGGTAGAGGAAAAGTGAATAGAACAAAAAGAGAGAATTACATAATAAAAAGGGGGGATTTTTTTTATTACAAAGGAGAAGAGAAGGTGAGACAAAACAGAGGGGAGATTTCGTAAAACAGAGGAGGAAAAGGAAGTATGCCTCAGAGAAGACATCAAAAACAGTTTTGATCACCATCCCCACACACGGTTTCTTCATTTGTCTCGTCATCTCCAAAACCACACTCCACTCTTTCTCTCTTTCTCTACACATTGGTCACAACCAACACACACACACACAGATTCACACATTCTTGGACAGTGCAACTCATTCACCCATCATCATCATCTTCATCTCACACCTACGTAAAAACCAAAATAAAAAATAGAGAACTCTCATTCATACTCTACTCACAACGAACGGAACTCCCATTCCAGTACCAAACACTCATGCCTCATATTCCCCCATCATCCATATCCAATCATAGAAGAGAGATAAACAAAGGAGTAGAAACCATCGCCGACAATTCGGAGCTTTGAACGGAAGATGCACACTAATGGCAGCGACCTTGGTTGTCGCGCAGAGGCAGTTTGAGTCGCGCCTGCGAAGGAAAGCGAAGGTGGTGGCAACGACGTTGGTTGGTCATCAAGGGTTCGAAAGATGTTGTAGCTGACTGGTTATGTGGTGAGCGAGAATGAAGTCGTCGAGCCCCATGAAGGAGGTCAACGTCACCAGCGTCGATTAACGTTGCCGACAAGCTAGCCGCGTGGTGGCGTGGTGAAGTAGAGATGGAGGTGGTGTGCTGATGGACAGTGACGAGTGAGAAGGTCTTTGGTGTCGAGAGGGAGAGGGCTTGCCTCTTGATTCATGAGCAGCTAGGGTTTAGGTTAATCAAATTCATCATACCACATCTCACATTGGGCTGATCAAGTCTCAGCCCACTTCACTTCTTGCACCACCACTTTTAATATTCTCACCCTCTAGCTCCTGTGTATTGGGATTGATCATGCTTTACTTCATGCACCCCTGGGTGTTCTAATCTCGCACCCCTGCTCACACCCAACATTAGTTAGCGCTTGTTTGATTTGGGCTTGCTTTTGCTTTCTTTACTTGATGCACCCTTGTTTTAGCGTCTATACTCCATGTGTTTGTTTTGGACTTGTTTGTTGTTACTGTTTGTAGTCTATGTTTCACTACACAGACATCCAGTGGGTACTTCCTGCACCATCAAGTTTACTGACTCCACCACTCATTTGTGTTTTATTCCTATTTTGGGGCTTGTTTTATATTTTACTTATTTCACTCCTACCTTTAATGAATACACCTCGTCTACTTTGTGCACCCCTCACTAATCACTCATGTACCCCCATTTTTTGTTTTCCACTTTTATTCTTCTTAAATAATTTCATCCTTTTAATTATTTATTTATTTATAATTTTATTATTATTTAAAAAATATATATTTCAAAATTATAAAAATTACAACTATAGAAAAAATCAAAAAAATATTCTCTTTCATCTTTATTGTGTTTGTCCAGTTGCTGGGGTTGTGTGACACTTTCTTCCAAATAATTCAAAAATACTAAAAATATTTTTTTTCTCTTTTAGTGTCTGTGCGACCGCTCGCGGCATTTGACACATATTTTCAAGTAATTCCGAAATACCAAAAAATATAAAATTTCAAAATATAAAAACATCAACATTTTTAAACAATGATATCTTTGAAGAACTACATGATCATTGATTCTCCATTGTGAGATACGTAGGAGTAAGGCCAATCCTTGTTAGGTTCACTTCAAAAAAAAATCAAATCATTTTCAAATAGTTTTCCAAATATCTTTTAAAGAACTATGTAACCCTGATTTTGTCATTTTGAATGAGAATACGTAGGACCAAGGTCAATCCTTGTTTTTGTTTCTTTTATATATTCTTGTCTTATTATTTTTGGGGGAAATTAACATTTTGAAAATCACATCAACTTTGCATGTTTAATTAAAGGTACCACCTTTGGCCGGGCGCGGTAGGGTGCTAGCACCTTCTCTACGCATAATCGACTCCCGGATCCAAAATCTGGTTTTTTTCGCAGACTTGCTTTATTTTCCTAGTTTTCCATAGTTTTCCAGAATAACTATGGTGGCGACTCCAAATCTCTTTTTAAACCCTTTTCATTTTTTGTTCGTTGTCCCTCGCGATTTTGGTTGCGATAGTTAGCATTCTAAGGTTTTAACCATTTTGGAGACACCTTACTCTATAAATAGAGGTGTCTCTCCCATGTATTTCTCACTTTGAGAATGATAATGTTATGTTGCCAAAATTATTTTTGAGCCATACTTCTTCTCTTAGTCACTTGCTAGAGCATCCCAAGAGGTCCTTCTAGCACGCTTTTCTCTAGAGTTGGCCTAACCTCTCTTAGAGCTCTAGAAACAACCTTTATCCCACCATTAAATCACCAAAACCGAGAGCCATTTTCTCTTAATACCAAGCTTCCGCGAATCCACCATCCACCATAGTCACCATTTCGAGCTTTGGCGCAACCTAGCTTGAGGAGGAGGCTATCATTTGGTATCAAGAGCTTTGGTTCTACAAGAGCTAAGTTTCTTGTTCCTTACCTATTTTATGGTTATTCTTTGTGTTCATGTGTTTTTCTTTCTTGTCTTGTTTCCATATCAAATTCTTTTCAACACAAAAACTATGCTGGCAACAACGTGGGCTATTTTCAAAAAAATAATGCAGCTAGCTCAGTGGTCCAAAAATTGCGTTCTTTATATCAAAAGAAAGTCCTTTGAGTCTAGTTTCCAACAGAAACAAAGAATGAACACATTTGGAGTTATGTGGAAAGAGTTAGGAGCAAAATAGTTAACAAAGGTCATATTTGCCAGCATCAGCGTTTTTCATGCGTTTTTATGCTTAGGCTTCCATATTTTGTGTTGTTTGTGCGCTTTTATGTTTTTTTAGTCTTATTTCATGTTACCATTTGTTCATCTCATATTTATTGGGTCATTTTTATTTTAAAATCTATCCATGTTGTCTAGAGTCATGTTTAGTCCTTTTAATGTCATTTTCTCCTAGTTTTGAGCTTTAAAAAATCACAAAAATATATGTTCTTCTTTGTTTTCAAAATTGCACCATATAGCACCTTTTGAGTGATTTTTATTTCCATATTTGAGTTCATATTTGTCATTAGACCATTGACAAATTCCTAGAGTTAAGTTTCCTTTATGTTTGTTTGAGTTTCATGCCCTATTTTGATTCTAGTAGGTTTCTCTACTATTTTGACTTCTTGAACCTTTGAGCTACCAAAAGTGTTTTCAAAATCAGATTTGGTGTGGTAGTGGGGTGTGTGTTGGTGTTGGAAAATGTGGAAAGAAAGAGAAAAAAAAGAATCACATTATTAGGTACATCGAAAGTAAGAAAAAGTAGAAAAACAAAAGCAAAAAGTGAAAAGTAAAAGTAGAAAAGGGGACCACTACCACTAAAAGTCGTGTAAGCACTATAATGTTGATTTGGTGGGCTGATTTACTTGATATATGTGCTCTGTCCAGCAGCCAAGCTTCATGCATTTGATGTAAACAAAAGAGTGTCAATAGTACACCTTTGGCTTAAGGCTTCTAAAGACAAAAATCATCATTTCTACTCTAGTATTTTTTTGGTTTTTGTGATCTATTCTAGAGCTTTTCTTTAGGTATTTATTTTATGTGCCTAACCTTTGTTCTTAGCCTTTATTTTCTTGTTTGTCTCCTTCCTAACTTATGATTTTGTCATCGTAAAATTCCTTTTGAAGAGCTTAGTTCATTTTTTGCCTTTATTTGCTTTATCCTTGGCATTCTACTCTCGGTTTTGGAATTGTAATGTGGTGTATGAACTTTTGAGATTTGTCCAACACTAGAGGAAGCCCTTGGAGGCATTGGAGACCTCTTAGGACCTCAAAGCTTGAGTTGGAGAGAAGAAGAAAAAGGAGTGAAACACATGGAGAGGAATACACAACATCTTTGCTTGTATTGTAATTTTTGGATTTGTAATTTTGTATTTGTTTGGACTTGTAACTCATGGCCAAGTTAGGTGTCTTGGGGTACTCAATCCCATCTCCTAACTTGAACCTTTAATCTCTTATTAAATTCGTTTTTAGTTGGTGAGGTTTGAAGGTTCCAAAGTGCCTTTTAACTCCACTATTAGGTCGTATAGTTTAGTTTAATTGCTTTCCTTAATTGCTTTCTTTTTGTTTGTAGTTTAGTGTGAGTCTACTTGCTTTTCAAACCTAATTCCCTTTGAGAGGTTAGGTGTAAGAGGGCTTGAGGTAGCTTTGGCAAGGAAAGGCTTGGATTTTAAGTAATCCTTAGTGATTCTCCTCCCTTTCCTGGAAGTGAACTCAAAGTTCTTTTGCTTCTTAAATCCCTCAAGGAATTAGAATTTGAAATACAAGTTTGTTTGTTGCATAGCATCTTTTTGAAAACTTTAAGATGTCTAAATCTCCTTTTAAGGCTCCATCTTACCAAATTGGTAGTGATTATAGTGAAGTGCCTAGTTTACAACACATGGCTAAAGAACTAAAGTTACTAAAAATTTGGCAAAGACAAGAATCCATTTTAAAAGAAAAAGAAAGAGTTGAAAGGGGTGAATATCTTACAAACTTAGACGAGGAGCTTAGGATACTTAATGCAAAACAAGTTAAAGTTCAAGAGGAGTTGAGACAAAGCAAAAGTAGGAGTAAGAGTGTGAGCAACTCAAGGAGAAGCTCCCAACATAATACACAACTTACACACTATGAGGAGGATAGTAGGATTTTGAACTGATACTATCACCCTCCTCCACCTAGAAGGCCAAGAAGGGAGCGTGAACACCAAGAGCCTAGAGAAGTTAGGGTTGACCTTCCTCATTTCCATGGGAAAGAAAATTAGAGGCATACTTAGATTGGAAAATGAAAGTGGAACTATTTGGAAAATGATTTAATTTTTTGGAAGTGAAATTGATAAGGACTAACCTTGCTCCTACGTATCTCAATGGAGAATCAAGGATCACTTAAATCTTAAAAATATATTTTTTTGAAAATGTTGATATTTTAATATTTTTGAAATTTTATATATTTTTTGGTATTTTTGAATTATTAGAAAATTTGGGTCACATGACGTGAGTGGTTGGACAAACACAAAAGGAGAAAGAAAACATTTTTTTTTCTAATTTTTTAGATTTTTTTCTTCTATTTCCTTAATTTTTATAATTTTAAAATGTTTTTGTTTTCTCTTTTTTTTAGAAAGAAAATTATAATGGTGAAATTTAATTAAAAAAAGAATAAAAGTGGAAAAACAAAAATATGAGGGTGCATGAAGTAATGTGTGAGGTGCATGAAGTAAACACAAAAGTAGGCTCAAAAATAATAAACAAAGACATAAAGGCTGCGGGATTAAGAAGAGAGCATGCACGAAGTAAATGACTCAATCAATTCTACAAAAAAAAGGAGTGCAGACATTAAGATGGGAGTACGCAAAGGAAATCAGGTTCCCTTCCTTCATTCTCAACGCAAACCATAACGTCTCCAATAGCTAGTGCCACCACCGCACGTCCCACTGCCAGCGAGAGACGACGTTATCGACAACGGTCACCATTGGAGGCATCGCCGGCGAGAGCCAAGTTTCTCAAATCGCTTCCTCTCCTTGTTTCCTCTCTCTACGAGACCTAGGCGACTTCTTCCTCGCAATGGCCAGCCAAGAGCGTCGTCGGCGACGTCGCCCACGTCAGAAGTGTCGCCACCCTGTCTTTCCCCTTCTCGCGTGAGCCACTATCGCTGGGTTCGCCACTATCGCGCGGCCACGCACCTCTGCTTGAACTCCAACTCGACATGACTCACTTTAATACCAAATCTTGCGACTGTCTCGACCAAGGCTGCCATCGTTCGAGACTCTGACTCGTCGGCAGCATTGTTGCCAACGATTACCTTTCTTCTCTTGGTTTCTCTATTTCTGATTCGATGTATGTGATTGGGGAAGATGAAACATGACTGCTTGGTGTTGTTTGTGTTTATTTTTTTTATTTACGCAGATGAATGATAAAGATGAGGTAAAAGGTTAATTGATGATGGAAGAATGTGTGATAGTGATGATGGTTTTTGTGTTCTCTATCTGGAAGACGAAGGTTGGTGATAATGGATAAAGTGGGATTTGAGATTGAATTTGTGCTTGTGAAAGTTGAAGGTGATGGTTGCGCTGGTTAGGACAGTGTGTGGGTGCTTAGTTGTTGGTGGAGGAAAAGAGTGAAATGTGATGAGTTAAAGATGAATGTTGTTATGTGCAAGTTGTAGATGAAGGAAAATGGAGATGATGAAAAGGTGTAGAATGAAGGTTGTGATCAATGCTAGTGTGTTGGTTATGTAGAGTGTTGAGGAAGGGAGTGAAATTGTTGGTGTACGAGTTGGCAGTTATGATAAAATGAAGCGAAAGTTGGATGGAAAATGGGTTCAATGATGTGTGTCTCGTTGGCTGGAAAGATGAAGTATAAAGATGGTATGGATAGATGGAGGGAATCTGTGGTTGTGGGGGTTCAGTTGGGGTTTGAACGGGGAAAGCATTGATGTTGGACAAAGGAATGTGTGAGAAATGTGATGCACATGTATTAATGTGGGTGGCCATGGATTATATTCTCAAACACTCAACAACAACAACTCTCATGAATCAGCAACAAATAAAGCATCACAAACGTAACACAACACGATATCATTCATTCAAAGACCAGACAATTTCACATTCATCCAACATTCAAGAATTGAACGGTGCTTACCTATTGTAGCTTCCTTGTGCTTGTACCGGTGCCGGTGGACTTGTCTCAATATTAATTCTTCCCCTTTTGCTCTGGCTAGCCAGCTCCATCCCTTTTCTTTATCTCTCTTGTTGTGTATTATGAACCGTGTTTTGAAACTGTCCCCTCTCTCTTAAGAGTGAGTTGTCCCCTTTGTGCTAGGAAGTTGTCCTCTTTTCAAATGACTATGTTGTTGTTATTACCATGCCAATTTCCCATTTCATGTATATTCTGTTTGAATTTTTGACAATGATCAAAAGCATGAGGCGTGTTACCTTCCAGCCACCCTACTAACGTTGTTACGTCTGCAGCCACAACCACAGTAATATACAGATACCCAAAAGTTGACTCTCTTCCTTTTTTTAAATATATTTTTTTAAAAAGAACAAAATGTAGTAATAAAATAAGTTGAAAATTCAAATAAAAATAAATTGATAAGTAAATAAAATTAAAAGATAATAAAAGATAAAATAAGGTGAAAAAAAATATAATTGAAAATAAGATAAGATAAAGTAAAAATAAAAATAAAAATAAAACAACAAAAAATAAAATAAAAATAAAGCAAGATAAAATTAAAGTTAAAATAAGATAAAAAGTATAATATATATATATATATATATATATATATATATATATTTATTTATACTCAATTTAGTATTCATTTTTTTTTGTATTTTCTTCTAATTATTTTTTAAAATTAAAATTTTATTTTTTACCAGGACGAGATTGGGTTTGACACATGGATTACAAGCATTGGAGCACTTGTCAACTTTATGTTGAGCTCTTGAAAACTCTCATCACATTGGTTTGTCCAAGCAAAATGATAATCATTGTAAGTCGGTTGTGTCAAAGGTGTTACTATTCTATAGAATCCTTCTATGAATCTTTTACAGTGGCCAGCTAGACCCACAAAACTCCTTATTTCTGTCATAGACATATAATGCTTCCACTACAACACAACTTAAACTTTAGTTGGATCCACAACTATCGCTCAAGCTTATATAACATGTCCCAAGAATTGCACTTCTTTTGTCCAAAACTAACACTTTGGCGGTTTGGCGTACAACTTCTTCTCTTTCAAAATGTTGAGCATTGTCTTTAGGTATTCAACATGTTCTTCATGAGTTTTGGAATAGATAAGAATGTCGTCTATGAATACTACAACAAACTTATCTAGGAAAGGACTGAAGATTCTATTCATATAGTCCATGAACAAGGCAAAAGCATTAATCATACCAAAAGGCATAACTATATACTTATCTTTCCTTCCCCAACTAGTTTCATAAATTTCTCAACAAAATTCCTCAAACAAAAACTATGATAAAAAAATTTAAAATAACTAAAGAAAATATAATAAATGCTAGAAAAAAAATGAGAAAAAGAAGATGTTAGTGATAAATAAAAATAAAATCAAAATAATAAAAAGCAATAAAATACGAACTAAAATGACAAAAAGTCTAACCGTGTTCCTCGACAACAACGCCAAATTTGACAACAATGTCGTTGACGTGATCAAATTAATACTACTTATCTATAACAACTTTAGTATTGTTTAGAAAGTAGTCAACAAAATAGAAAGGGTAAAGTAACACAAAGTCGTCTCCCAACGAACACGGAATTGATTTCTAACAAATTAGTTTATATAAAAACTATACAAAAGGGTTAATAAAATAAAATGATATTGAAAAAAAAAACAACAGAAGAAGATAAAGATAAAAAAATGTAAAAAACAATGATAAAGATTATTATTCAATTAATTATTGTTGTAGATTTGCAAATTAATCAATGTAAAGTCTCAATTAGTTTGTTGGTGTTCTCACTTTTAACCAAAGTATAATCTTAATTAAAAGTGAGAACTTTTAAATTATTTAAAGAAAATTCAACCAAAGTATAGTCTCAATCAAATTTTAATATGTCTAATCATGTTTATTCTTTTATCTCATCACCAAATAAAAAGCTTAATTAATCAAAGTAAAGTCTTGACTAATTTTAGTTACAATAATTACCTTTAACCAAAGTAAAGTCTTAATTATTGGTAAAAACTCATTTAATCACATGAAAGTTTCTAAATAAAATCAAAGTAAGGTCTCAATTAAATTTAAAAACTCTTGGACTCATGATCAACATGCATATAGATTTAAACACTTCACCAATTAGCTAACATGTAAAATCATTACTTTTTACGTGATTCAAAGATAAAAGATATAGATAAATAAAAACCACAACAATAATAAAAAGAACAAAGAAATTATTTCATTATAATCTCATAATCCATAATGAAATTACACTAGAACCAACCCAAGATGCTTAACACTCCATGAAATCAAAATAAAAATAAAAGAAGAAAGGGTGGAAAGAGAGAAAGAAATTAGACCCCTTAAGGGTTCCTAAACTCCAAAGTTTTGAGTTTCCTCTTTTTACTGCTTCTTGTTGGTCTCTTTATATAGGCCTTGTTTAGACTTGGACTTTATCTTTTCTTATTGCTAAAATATTTTATCTTTTGATATAATATTTGAAAGATATTCTTAGTTGATATTATCTGATTAATTATCTAAAAATATCTAAATAATTATCAACAACTAAATCTTGCCCAAATTTCCAACTCAACCCATACGATCTTGCTATCCAAATTTGTAGATAAAGTCAAATATATCAATATTCACACTTTAACACCTCTTGTTTGACCAATCTTGAATATTTTGACCAGACTTTGACCAGGTTTGACCTATTGACTTGTTGCTGTGAAATGAGAAGTTGACATGTGACAACTCTCTTTCTCTCTTGTTGTTATTAAATGAGAAGTTGACATGTGGCAACTCTCTTTCTCTCTCTTCTCTCTCTCTGTCTCTGTCTCTCTGTCTCTCTCTTTTCTCTCGCTGTCTCTCTCTCTCTCTCTCTCAAATCTCTCTCAAATGAAACTTTCCTTCCTCTTCCCTGGTGTTGTGTGTGATGATGGATGCAGTGGAGGTTTCACTGGTGGATGGATCTGACGCTAGTGTTGTTCTGGCATAATGGTAGAGTGAGCATGATGAGGATTGGTTTTGTTTGCGATTCATGCAACCTGCATCGCGATGATCTGTTCTAGTTCATGATAAAAAACGCTCTTAGTGGTGAGGCGAGTTCTGCAGTAGAGGAGCTCTTAATCCAATCTATGTTGGCTCGCAATCTTTGGGGTAGTTAGCAACATAGAGTGTTGCCCTGTAGGGGCTTCAATGGTGTGTCGTTCGCAATCTGTAGGTGCAAAGTCCTCGTTTTCTTCTACAATTGTGTGCAAGCTCGTAGTGGTCTGATGAGATGGGTGGTGGTGGAGCACGACAAATTTGTCATTAATAGTGGCTAGGGTTCACGTTATGCATGAAGGATTGTTGCGATTTGGGTTGAATCTGGAGTGTGTCGTGGTTCTAACATGGAGAAGATCTTTGAGATATTGTTATGTTTTCCGGTGTAAGGCCCTCTTATTTCAGCCCCAATATTTAAGGGTTGCCCCAAAAATCTATTGGGCCTAAGGGTTGGCCCATAGGGAGCCAAAGACCCTAAACTACCCTAAACCAAATCATTCCTCTCATTTTCAGAAAATAGTTTCCCTTACTCCCTCTTAGATCAGCCGCGAACTCTCTGCTAGGGTAACCCCAATCTTGGTCAAGGTTGCTCAAGCTCAATCTCGTTTTTCCACTCCATGTAAGTTAGCCTCCAACTCATATCTTTACTCTCTGGTCTAGTTTTTGTGGTCACTATTAGGGTTTCTGTAATAACCTCGCTTCTGCTCACTGTTTCCAGCTCGTGAATCTATTCCTAGTATTGTCGTACTCCACTGTTTAGACCTGAAGCCTTTTCTAGCTATTTTCCAGGAAAAAGGAAGCTAAGGTTTCTTAGTTTAAATTGACCTTTACCTATTCTTGGGTCTATTTTGTATTTTTGATGTATGTGTGGCATGTAAAATGTTATGAATGTGCTCGGTGCATTGCTTTGGTTGAATATTGGTGTTGGCCTACGTGAATAGTTGGGGGGGTTCTGGTTTTATCGCCCAAGCGAGCGTGTCACGTCTAGGCGAGATTAGCACCAACTTGCTCATGATGTTTGCGCGAACTGTCGTTCAGGCAACGAGCTCCTTTTTTGAGAGAGAGTCTATCTCGCTCAGGCGAGGAGGTCTCGCCTAAGCGAGAGAACGCGCAAGCCACTATTCCTCTCTTCTCGAGCTCTCGCCTAGGCGAAAGGAGCTCGCCTGAGCGAGACCTTTCTGCCTAAGCGAGAAGCTGGGCGAGAGGTGTGTTGTCCTATCTGTTTCTCTGTTCTTGGAGGGTTTGCCATATGTTTGGATTGATTGCTCTTGTAAAGTATGAATTGGGTGAAAATGTATGAATAACATGGTTTATGGTATGTGATTGATAAGTTGAACATGATTTGAGCATGTGAAATGTATGGAAAGGATTGGTTATAAAAGTAGCATGGAATTGGCATGAGAAATGATTCTATATTGATTGGTTGAGAACATGGTTTTGGTATGTTTAGGGCGTAATTCCACGATAGTTTCGTGGTGGTGCCTCATTGGTTAGGGCGTAATTCCATGAGCTTCTAGGTGAGACCTCATGGTGGTGCCTCAGTTGGTCGGGACGTAATTCTATGACCCCTATTAGTAGGAGTTCATGGTGGTGCCCCATCCATATAATTTAGTAAGGATTCAAGGCAAGGATTGCATCTTGACACTCTAAAGAGTCAATTAGTTTCACATAGAGCTTGAAACATTTTAAGGGCTAACCTTGTGTGTGGGGGAATGAAACATAGTAACATTTAGCTCGGTAGAGTAGCTCGGTATAGCAGTAAATACCACCACAAGTGCAAGCATCCGCTGAATCTGACTAATTATATGTATCCGAATGAGTCGTGTCTTGAGTCTTAGTGTATTGCTTACAAGTCATAACATGATTGGTTGACATATGCTCTTGAACTATAAAACTGTATGTAATTGTATGATAAATCATTTTCTACTCTAGCTTACCCTTTTGTTTGTTGTATGTTCTGTTTGTGTGGTTTTCTCTTTTTGCGATGATCATCAATTTATTGATGTGAGCAGATGTGAGAAATCCTCATGGTTAACAAGGAAATGGTGACTCCGCTGCATAGCCTGTCGGGGCTGGATTCCGTCTAATTGGGCTTTCTCTTAGGGCTATGACCCATGTATTGACTTGTCCTTTAAATCTTAATTTGGTTGCTGTTGAACTTTGTACTCTGTCTTGTATTGGCATCGTGGTGTGCCTTAGGATTTTAGTTTAAGTACCTTGGATATCTTTAAGGAGTGATTTTATACTCCGAATCTTTGCTCTTATATTATATTGTGTGACGTGTCATTTAAGTAAGTTTATTTATTAAATGGGATGTTACATCCGGCGAGCTGTGTGGTGATTGCGCGTTCGTTATGAATTGGTTTGTCTTGGTAGCTACGTGGCAGCGTGGAATGTTACTTTGTGGATACCTGATTCCAACGAGCTGCTCTTGGTGCACCAATGGAGCTTTAGTGGCGATCAGTGGTGGCTCACGAAGGCTTCACGCGTAGTGGTTGATTGTTGGTTGGAAGTGCTGTTTAGACCTAGGTTGAAGATGATGGTGTGAGAGCACCTAATTGGCCTAATTTTATGAGTATTATGTTGTCACGTGTCACCATGTTGGTGGACAAATTTGAAAGTGATGTGGAATAGTACTAGCTCAAGTAGTTTAGAGTATTTAGTTATGTAAGAGGATTTGGGTTCGAGTCCTGTGTATGTTATTTGTATATTATTTTAATAGTTTACTATTTTTAATGATATGCTTGATCATGATAAGTGATTATAAAATCTTAGATTTATAGGAATTATCACCAAATATGAATTAGTTGTGCACTTGCTTTGGAATTGGATTGTTGTGTTCAAACCTTGTTAAACACGAATTAGGCTTTCTATGTTAATTCTAATTTCATTTTAATCATTAAAGCCATAAAATTGAGATTGTGAAGGGAGAATAATAATGATTTAAGGGTGAGGTGAACTGCCTAGCGGCAATGAAGGTCCACCAGGCGATACGAACAAGATTGGTTTGTTTATGTGACTTTGTGGTTTTGTTTGAACATGCACCTTTGGTTTTGGGTAGTTTTATGCATGATGGATCAACCTATGCTAAATTCTGCATGATTGGGTGCCTTTAAATTGATCAAAGTATGTGCCAAAATGTTGTTTTTCGTATTTTTCGCGCAACAAGAACTGTCGGGAGCTGGTTTTGTACCGCTAGGCGCCAGGTTCTTGACTTCTGGGCATTGGGCACCACCTATTTTTCTGGTCTGTAATGTTTTCGTAAAATTACATTTCCCGATTTGTTAATCGTTCGATTTAGCTGAAATTTTGACAACGGGTTCATAACATGTTGCTCTTTAGTTTGTACGGTGTGAATTTAATTTGGATATCTGTAGTTGGAGATATATGATACGCATGATTGCTTGTTTGAAGTCTTTGAAATGCATGAGTTGGAAGCATGGTTAGGTCCTGTTGTGAGTCTCCATGAATTTCAGTGTTCCTTTGGGTTAGTCACATGTTGAGAATGGGTTTATTGGTGAATGCATGTGTATCAATATAAAGGAAATTGTTACACAAGAGGTGTGAAGTGCTATATTAATTTGCATTGGTGCATCAAATTATGTGCTTAAGTTGTTAGAGTGCTACTACTTTATATTTGATATGAGCATATATTATTCATAACTTGAAATTGAATGCTAGCATGGATTTAATGGTGGAGTATATATATGAATATATATGGATTGATGCATGTGATATATGGTGAATTCTATTAATAATTGAGTAATGGTTTGATCACTGTAACATCCCGTCAGGATATTACAAATTTAATAAAATAAATCAAAGTTAAATAATGACACCGCATTTAATAATACCTAATTTCCCAAAAACACGGGAAATTTAAAACTTTAAATATACGAGTTATAAAACCAGAAGTCCATAATTCATAAAACTGAAATAAAAGTTAATGGCTCCTGCCAAGTTTGCATAATCTTCACAAGGATAAAATAATAAATATAATACATATGTATCTACATAATATCCCATGCTAGCCCTC
>Ga0099822_1003057_pt1 | contig 21284 bp, 5 predicted proteins | sample CowpeawhiteBW_FD_76839 | JGI IMG/M metagenome (GOLD analysis project Ga0099822, IMG submission 76839) | Root nodule microbial communities of legume samples collected from California USA - Cow pea white BW | ecosystem: Host-associated > Plants > Roots > Nodule | place: USA: California | collected...
AAAAAATTATAAATAATGTATATAAATAAAAAATATAAAAAAAAAAAAAAATAATATATAGATATATATATATATATATATATATATATATATATATATATATATATATATATATATATATATATTTCTTAATTACATATAATATACATTACTAATTAAATTTCATTTCAATATGTTCGGAAAAAATCACAAGACATTTAAACACATAATAAGACTCACCACTTACTTTCCCAGAGTGGTTATCAAAAGCTGAAGTAGAAGATGATCAAAGAAAAGTTTAAAGCATGTTCTGCATCTAGCGATTATCATGGTATTGCACATTCAATTCAACCTCCATCTCTATAATAAGAAATGGAAGCAAACCCATCTTAAAAGGTCGGGAACATGGACTTATGAAGAACCACAATGGGTAGCTGAGAGGATTGTAGGTAAGGATTGCTCAATGAAGTAGTGGAAAATAAACATATTAAATAATATTTGTCAGGGATTGAACACCCTTGGACCGAATACCAACACTTTCAACAATAAATATTTCTAATCTAACTAGGAATTTTGCATTCAATAAATCAAATATATATGTAACTAATAAAATTAATCAAATATATCTAAATCATATAACTTATAAATAACAAATACTAATCAAATTCAAAAGTCAAATAAAAACAAAGCAAACTTACTTGGAATTGGAATGGAGAGTAGCACTAGGAGGAAAGCCAATATATATTACTGTCTGTGTCAAATATTGAATATGATGAGATAACAGGCTTGTTATTCAGTTTATATCAAACATTTGCTTCAATTAAAGTTTGTTTTGCGTATATTTTTTATTTATATATCCTATTATATCTAACCACCAAACGATTCTATCTTTTGAAGTGAATATAACCCAATGGTTATGTAAAGTTATTTTCTAACTCATTTAATGGTTAGCAACATTAAGAATCACTCTTATAACAACTTCAGCCATCATGCAAAAACACACAATCATGCAAGAAATAAAACAAAACACCTAAGCATTATTATTTCTAAACATATTATTATGGTACATGATGGAAAATAGCAAAGCTTGGACATGGACATTTAGCCATGAGCATCTGAATGTGGTACTACCTGTTAGTGTGGTACTAACAATATTTTGTAAGCTTTAACAACTTCGAAGAATCCATGATAAAATGTGCAAGAAATGAGGCTTTCCTAGACAGTTGGGAAAAAAAATTGCCTAATGGCAAAAAGGTTCGTAAGAAAAAACATTAATTTTGTAAATTGTTCTTATACTTTCAAAACGTTTTTAAAAAACGTTCTGATATATGTTTCAAATACGCCATATTACTGTGAAACTTGGTTATGACACTCTTAAAAAATCTAAGGGTTTTCTGTTTGTTATAACATGTTTCTTCGTTAGAGTGTGTCACATGTTTCTTAAATTTTCCTTTTGCCCTAATTATCTGCATATGCATGTTGTGCAATAACCCTTTGTAAGATAGATCAATAGCTTCACATGTAAATTGTCACACTAAACATAATCAGCTTTTTAACATTTCAGTAGGGAAATCAAGGTTACAAGCCTCAGATTGAAGTCTTACACCTTTTCATATATCTTACAACAAACCTTTTGACTCATATACATGTGGAATACCAAAGCACTTATGAGCTAAAACAACATGGATCTTACATCACAGACTTTTCATACAGACAAACACATTTTGAAGATTGCAAGCCAGGACAAACCCAAACCATATCTCATGACACTTCTAGTCTAACTAAATAACTACTCAAAACCCTGATTTCCAAGATTAAGTTAAGGTTTTCCAGGAGATTTTGGATCATGAGCTGGATTTGGTCTTGTTCCAGGGTAGTCAACTATATCCCTAAGCATTCTGCTCTCACCAATCTCTTCCTTCATGTCTTCCTCGTTATAACTTAACCCCATAACTGGATCCACCTGCAGGTTCAAAACTATCACTACTATATTACCATATCACATTCACAACCATATAATTTGGGTTATAATCTGTTTAATTGGATTTTACCAGCGAAATCAGAGCTTGTTCTTGTTGCTGTTATATATGAACTTTTCCTTTTTATTTTTTCTTAAGATAAACATTTCAACTAGTTCAGACAAAAACGGTTTTTGTCATGCTGTTAGGGCACAAGAGACATGTCCCCTTCGAGGTTTATTGTCTTTATATCTTGATATTTTTGGGATTTTTGGGATATATATGTGTCAGAAATATCTGTCAAGAGAGGGAGAGAAAGAAAAAAAGAAAAAGAAAAAGAAAAAGAAAGAGCGAGAGAGAGGACCTTAGCCAGATGATCTTGCACTAAAGGATTCATTTTCCCAATCATGGTGCTTCCTGTATATAATTCACAATTTAACACGATGAATCAGATGAATAGTCCAAATTTAATGCATATTAAGGCAACGAATAAATCAAACCCTTGAAACTTACTTGTTGCAGGAACTGCAGCAGCAAATACAACACAGGAAAGAATCAGAAGAATAACAAGAAGCCTAGAGAGGGGTTTGTTCTCCATGATATCAAATATGATAAGTAATTCAGAGAAAAGAGAAGAACAAGGGTTTGTGAGATGATGACCTAGAGAAGCGCCAAGAGGGTCCTTTTATGGAGGAGCAAGGCTACCACTCTTGAATAAAATATCAACCAAAGAATATACACAACCCTTCCATTTGCATTACAACAAACATATATAAATATGTGTACGGAATACTTAAATACTTTTCTCTATTCCCTGCCTTTTGGCCACTCCAAAGAATACCTTTAATTTGTAATGTTTTTATCAAGATAAACTAAACAGGTACTTAGCTGTAATCAAAGGCATCAGTGATAATTGACATTGAGTTGTTAATAACAAAATGATTAATGCATAACATTTATCTTTCTGTTATCTATAATACACGTTCTGAAGCATAACCCTCCACTTAAGAAGGTCGTTGGCAAAAGCTACTACAGAATACAAGTTTCTTTGCATTGAACAATTATCAGCCAAAATATCATTTCATATCAGACTTTGTCAACATTGAGTTAGCAAAAGTCAGCTATGCGCATGATACACACAAATGCTTTTCACCACGCATGTTTGTGAATGGCACACTAGTGTTTCTGGCATATTTACCACCTACAAATGTTATTGGGAGAATCAGAGAACGTGCATATACCATTTTGAGCACAAAATATCAATACTTTCAAACGTTATATATGATTGCCATAAAATTAATTATATCCAAGTTCATTATTCTGAACAACACCAAAGTCAGAAAAAACAAACTCTTGCTATATAACATGTGAACATAGGAAAGATTAATTAGGTAGAACCCCTCAAAGAGAATAAAAACCTGCATAATTGACTTCCCCACACTGCATAAACAATTTGGCCCAGATACCAAATCATCTAGTACTTGTTTCATTCCCACTTTAGCTAACTTTAACATGGTTATGATGGTTCTCATAAATGTTCCACGTCTAGATGAGATTCTGTAAGAATAATAAAGAGTGAAGGGTTTTAGGAGGGTGTGATGGGGTTATTATAAGTTTCAATAATTGGCACCTGTGAGAGTGACACGAAGGGGTTAGATGTATATATATATTGCAATAAACAAAGTATCTTTAAGAAGTGCAGGTTCACCAAAAAAAACAATAGTGGTGTGTTGAATGCAAGAAGTGCAATCTATTATCCCAGGTGTGAGGTTTTCCTTTTTGAAAAGATGGATGAGTGCGTTGGTAGGTAGGTGTTAAGCACCCTTGTTGGTATCATCATCTTGGGAAACAGCACAGACATGGATTGTTGGTAATGGAGGTATCATACATCAGTATCTACCATGAATAAATATGAATCTGAGTCATTCCCTTAATTAGGTCACTCGTTTCAAGAATCTCATTATGCTACGTATTTACCATTCCACACTCAAAATATCTGTATTCTATTGGACCTACCCTCGGGCTTTCCACCTGCCCAATTTGTTTTCTCTACTAGTTGTGGCATAAAGTACGTCTTTGAATTAGATTTAATTTTTGGTTAAATATATTTTTTATTCTATAACTATAGAATTAGAATTCATCTCTTGAAACTTTGATTTTGTTAGGTTCCTTAGCTTTAGGGATGATCGAATATAGTCCCTTCCACTTAATGATTTAAATTTTCTATTATTTATCAAATCTCTTCTACTAATTTAAATTTTCTGTTAGGTGTCAAATTCCTCTTACTTAATCATTTAATTTTTTTCTAATGTGTCGACGGTAGTTCATTGTGACACTTAAAAGAACTAAATTCACATAATTCTAAAGTTGAGGGACTAAATTGAATCAAAATTTCAATGAGGAACTAATTTTATACTTAATATGTTTTATATTATAATTATTAAAAATGTTACTATAAATCAAATCTATAAATTATAGTAATGTATTTTAAATAAATATTATTATAATTCATATTTTAAATAGATGTTATTATAAAATATTAAATTATAATTATAACTATTAATATTTTTCAAATAAATATCATTATTTTAATAAAATTAATTTATTATATTATCATTTTAATAAAATATTAAATATTAATATTTTTAAAAACATATTTTTATTTATTTTTATAATATGATTAAATTTTTATTTCATCAAACTATTGTTTTTTTTAAATAGGATAAAAGCAAGTAATTGAATAATGAAAAAAATTAAACTTATTATGTATTATTCTTAAAATCAAAACTCACATGATTTTAAAAAAACAAAAAATAAAGTTCGTTCTGTTGGCATACTCGAACTTTTCAAAACAGGACAAACTTTCTGCGTGCAAAACAAAAACGCTCGATCTTCATAAAAGCGGAACACACTTATGTGATAAAGGGTTACAAGTTTATTATTGAGAGACAAACACAAAACTTTAGATTAATGGTTATTTCATCGACTATTAGGTTTGAAAATAAAGATGATTAAAATCCTGAAGTAGAAAATGTTACCTACTATGGAGTTTTGAAAGATATAATATAATTAGATTATTATGGACACTCTAAATTTGTGTTATTTAAATGTGATTGGTTTGAAAGTAAGCAAGACCATTTTGGTTTAACACTTGTAAATTTTGGCTAGTTGATTTCCAAAAGTGACCCTTTCATATTTGTAACTCAAGTAAAGTAAGTATATTATACAAAAGATCCAGTTGATATTGGCACGTTGTCACTAAAATCACCCCTAGAGATTTGTTTGATCTCTATGGAGATTTGGAAAACTACTTGGGAGATGAATTAAAGAGTCCATTTTTGTATCAATATGTGATTGATGAAGATGAATGTGAGGATGTTAATTGGTTTAGGAATGATGTGCCTAGAACAACAATTGATACGCGTACTGGATAATCATTGAACATAATATTAATGTTTCTATATGCATTATTTTTGTTGTGTTGTTTTAACAAACCAATTTCTATGCATATTCTTTTTTATTGGTTGGTTATTTGAACATAAAATTTCAAAGCCAAATAGATTTATGGCTAGTGATGAGAAATAAAAACCACCCTTGTTGGCCAAGAATGTTAAATTGTCATTTCCAAATGGTTTTATGGTTAAAATCCTTGATGAGTTGGAAGAAATTGCATCAAGACCTAGTCAAACTCCAACATTCCACCACATTGGTTAGTTATTTATATTTGTTCATGCAAATATGTAATACTTTATAATATATGTAATAATATCTTATTTCCTAATTTTATACATAATTACTACTAAGAGAAAAAGATGTCCTACCAAATGTCTCAAGACTCATGGCTTGAGATATGAAAAGCGTTTGTCAGTTAAACTTAATTTCCTTAACCAACCTGTTGGCACTTATCGAGCTACATTGAGCAATTATTTGAGAACATTAGCTAAAAATGCACATTTAGCTCCTCTAACTTTTACTAGGTGGAAAAGATTGAAAGAAAATTGGGATGACAGGTGGAAAATAATCCTGGTAATTCATTTCACTAACCTTTATCTTTGATTAATATATATTACCTAAATTCGAATACTTATTCATTGATTATGAAACGCAGTCAAAATTTGATATTGAAGAATGTGCTAAAAAGTGGGTTTTAGGAGGCATGTGCTCAAGTTGGAGGAACCATAAATGTTGGTTGAAGACGAAATATTTTGTTCCAAATATGCCAGATGATTTTCAAAAGTCAACCCCAAATGTTCCACTTGAGAAGTAAAAAATTCTTGTTAAATATTTGAAATTTGACATAACTAAAGTCATTTGATTATTTAAATTGTATTATATGTGTATTTGTACTTGTATACCTCCATTGCTTATATCTTTTCTCATTTCATATTTTTATTATAAAGGTTCGTTGTGAGTTGCTTATATCTTTTCTCATTTCATATTTTTATTATAATGGTTCATTGTGAGAAGAACAAAACAAGTAGATCAATGTATTAATGGTTAAATCAATATGATGAAATACGATATGAAGAGGTAGATGATGAAAAATATTAACGGAATAGAGTCATCTCATGCAAAAATGTTCATCATGACACATAAGTCTAAAAATGAGGAAACCAAAGAAATTATTGTATGATGATCTCATTCATTATATATATATTTTTATAATTAATAGTTTTGTTTGAATAACAAGTTTAACTTTGATTTTTTTTTTCTTTCCTTTCTTAGTCAAAGTTTGAGGACACAATTTCTTCTCATTCAATAGAACCAAAGAAAAACTCAACTCGAGTTGATGTATTTTCCCAAGTCTTTTGAACAGATTGACATGACTATGTGCGCACATATGGAAAAGGGGTTGCACCTTCATATCTATGGGGATCCAACTCTCAATTTGGAATACACAAATTAATTGATGAAAGTGGAAACCAAGCTAAAAGAGCAACTAGAAGCAATGAAAGTTAAGCTTCTAAGCAACTTCAAACTCGCTTCAACCTCAAACTCCAAGCTATCCTCCAAAGGTAATGGTTTCAAATTTGAAAATTATTCAAGATCTAAAAAAAGAGGAGGTGGTTGTTCAGGTATTACATTTCTCTTGTCATCTAATTTTTTGTCAGTTGTATGGAACCGGTTATCTAATTGTTGATGTTTACATTAATTTTCACTATTCATTAGACATTTTAATAGGTATTGAGACAGAGTGTACGATCCATGATACTACTATGTTATTACAACGATTTCGCGAGGAATAAGAAGCATCGGTTGTCGCCAATTGAAGAGCATTTTCATAGACAAATTCTACCTTATTCTTTGCACTAAGAGTTGTGATCGTTGATCTGCTCCATAGGGTTCGTAGGATCAAAGACAAGAGAAACAAGTTGTGTCTTCTTGTTGGGATGGATATAAAGAAAGCTTTGCATTGGTTATTTGTGAGCAATAACAAGTGTTTCTTGCATTGTTTGACTCATGCTGAAAGCAAGTAGAAAAGATAAACCAAGAAAAAAGAAAAGAAAGACAAAGAACAGAAAAAAAATAGTGAGTGTGCAACATAACTCTTCATGAAGAGCTCTAATACCATATTATAAAATACAACATACATGTATGATGAAGAAAGAGGTGTTGACTTACGTAAAACAAACTAATGTGAAGATAATAGAATAGAGTTGAACGTAAAACAAAAGAACAATATTATTAAATTGTGCATTTTTACATGTGTATGCTAAGACTTATAAGAAACATTTATAAAGACCAAAGAAAGCGTATAACTACATGATAGAAAGGAAGATGAATATGTTTAAGTTTTAATTTGTAAATGAGAAAAATGATATTTATAATGGGAAAAAGGTATTTATAATTAAAATAAATAAATAATGTGACGTGGATAAATTTATTTCCTACAAGTTATCGTTTATTTTGAATAGAAAGTATAAAACAAAAATTATTAAATATTCAAGTGCTAAATTAGCAATTGGACTTTTGATAAAAATTAGGCCTTAACAACGTTTGCACGTCTAAATGATAAGTTATGTTTCAATTTGATTCCAGTGTCAGATCTGGGCAGGCTTGTCTTTGTCTTTGACCTGAGATAACTTGGTTAAACTTTTAATTCAAGTTGAAGGTATTCTTCTTAAGAGTTAATTAAAACATTGTAATAGGACCAAATGCACCTTGACCTTAACCTTAACCCACTTGGGAGAGGGATTGAGATTTTTTTTTGCTCTCTCATTTGGTGACTCCTAAAAAGAAGCTTATTCAATGGTGGGTTAGAGTTTTCCATGGGTCACAACAAACAGTAAACAATCTTATGAACACTCAAAAGTATAAGCAATTAGTGTTCTTCAACTCTGCTTAATTTTATGGTAACCACACTAATCCCAAAGCCTCTAATCACCCAAATTTGTACAATCTAAACACAAACACCATGCTATAGAAGAAAGAAATTTTCTTTCATTTTGTTAAACCATGAGATTAGTCCTTGTATTAAGAGTCATTAAACAAATAGATAAGAAGGGTGTAACAGACAGCCTTAATAATGGTTTGTTATGAAGGTTTCGATGTCACACTACCTGTCATATTGATGGCAATGCAATATATAAGGCTTTTGCATGTTAAAGGCTTAAAACGAGCAACTATTTTCGTAATGCTTAATGCTCCCCAACACCAAGTGGGTTGGTGGGTGGGTTTCAAGTTTCCTTTCCACACATGTACACAAAAATTTTCTTAATTTTTCATCATGCACAACTTAATTATCACGTTTGTGGCTTTGAATCCAATGAGTTGTTGTTTTTGAAGCAAAAGAAGAAAAGACATGTTAGCCTGTTTAGTTTCTTGTACGATGTATTAATCTTATCATATTTCTTGTCAGTTGTTAGACATAATCATATCATGTTTAATTATTTACCCTAAAAACATCTCCCATTTAAGGATCTTAATTTAAAGTAACAAAAATAGAATCTCCCCTTACTCATCATCACTTTCTATAGTACAACTCTTTAATTAGGAAGTGTAGAGGGTCCCTTTTATATTGCTTTGTACGAACTGTTTAATACATCATTAGTTACAAAAACTAGTTTTAATTTTATGAGCAATGGTGCTGGTTTCACTTTTCTTTAATAATTTTGACAGCTCACTCAACTCGCATAGTTTAAGGGATATAATTATTTATTTTTCTTATTCTATATCGTGGGAAATAGTTACAAAAATTAAATTCTAAGTACCTTTGTTAATTTGGGAATTTTAATTAATTTTTTATTGAAAAGTTCTGTTTTAAAATACTTTTTCTTTTTATCTTTTGTCAAAATATTTTGTTGTTTGATTTTGTCATCTGATTTATGTGGACATTGTTTTTTATTTGTGTCTCCAACTCGTCAATCAATGTAGACACATAGTTATTGTTTCTTTTTTTTCTTATCTAATTCATTGATTAATGTTGTACGATTGACAAGTATATTCATTATTATTTATAATAATAAAAATATTGTTCATAGAAATTAAATTATTGAATATTATAGTTTGTTGAATATTAAGTTTGCAATTCAAGATAACAATTATTAGTTGTGAAAGTAACAAAATTAAAAAATACCTAATCCTGTGGAGAACAAATTGAATCACTCTAAAAATAATTAGAGAATCGATTTCATATATTTTCTCATATGTTGTTATCTTTTATTTCAATTACCCATTGTGTTAAAAGTAGTTTACTCTTAATTCCTTAGATAGTAAATTTGTTTAAAGAATCCTAAATCCCCAGTCTCTTAGTTAACTTAAGAAATTCAATATAACTATTAAAATTAATAATAATCTCAAATTTAAATTAATTAGACATGTCCAATTTTTTAATTATGATAATTTATTCAAATATGAAATATATATATATATATATATATATATAATATTAAAAGAAAATCAAAACATATAATTTAGATCATTACATCAATTATTATCTAAATAGAGAATACTTAGCACTGCATAATGTGAAAAATATAATCCTAGGTAAAACAATTGGATGGAAGAGAGTAGCTTTGACTAGCTTTGACATATATGGTCTTTCTTCCCTTATGTCTAGTTCGTTTCCAAGAAAAAAAAAAGAATCCACATGTTCTTTTATGTTAAGAGTCATTATGGATTGTAGGTTAAGGTGAGTCATCTCGGACTGAAGGTCAAGGTGATTCAGTCTAAGATAAAGATTAAGCAAGGTTAGTCCTGGTCAAAGATCAAGATAAGTTAGTCTATAAAAGATCGAGACAAATCATCATGGGTTGTAGGTTGTCATGAGTCAATCCAAACCTAAGATGAAGAGGAGTCCACCTTGGTCGAAGGTCAAAAGTTGACATTGGCCAAAAGTTGAGCTAAATCGTCTTTGGCCAAAGGTCGAATCGAGAAGGGTCGAGCCAAGTTGGCACAGGATGAAAGTCTTGCTTTGTTTAAATGGATGAGGCTTTAGACGACTCGGCTCAAACTCGTATTTGAGACGAGTTAGCTCGACCCATAGTTGAGCCAAGTTGTCTTGGACCAAAAGTTGAGATGAGTTGATCCTAGTTGAAGGTTGAGCCGAGTCGACCTAAGCCAAAGGTCGATAAGAGTTACCCTTGATCAAAGGTCTTCGGTCAAGACCAACTCGTCTTGACCGAAGATCAACTTAAGTCAATTCGAGTTGTAGGTCAAGCAAACTCAGCATGGACCAATGATTGAGCTAAGTTGGCTCGGTACGAAGGTTGAAACTTGTTAGCCTAGGTTCAAAGTCGAGACTTATCGATCAAGGACCAAAGTCAAACTGAGTTGGACTGAGCCAAAGATCGAGATGAGTTGCCCCTATAGCCAATGGTCAAGTCGAGTTAGCTTGGGCCAAAGATTGAGTTAAGTTAGCACAAGGCGCAAGTCCACATAAGTTGACCTAGGTTGAAGGTTGAAACGAGTTGATCCAAGCTAAATGTTGAGATGAGTAGGTCAAGGTCAAAGGTCATTACAAGCCGGCTCGAGCCAAAGGTTGATAAACCTCGACTCAAGCCAAAGGTCGAGACAAGTAAGCTTGACACAAAGGTCGAGGTGAGTCATATCGATCCACGAGTCAAGTCGAGTTATTTTTGGATGAAGGTTGAGACAAGTCGATTTGGAAGAAGGTCAAACTGAGTTAGTCGACTGATGGTCAAGCCAGATCGGAAGATCAAGGCAAGTTGACCCAGCCTAAACTCAAGACAAGTCGAGCCAAGCCCAAAGTTGAGACGAGTGGAGTCAAGCTTAGAGTTGAGACGAGTTGGTCCTAATTGAAGATTGATTCGAGCCAACTTGGGTTGAGAATTGATTCGAGCCAACTTGGGTTGAGGATTGATTCGAGTTGGTCCTGACTAAAAGTTGATCCAAGTCTATTCAAACCGAATGTTGATTTCAGTCAACTCGAATTGAAGGATCAAACAGAATCAACTCGAATCGAAAGGTCAAGAAAACTTGAGTTAAACGGTCAAGTCTAATTGTCTCATATTAAAGGATAGAGCTTAATCATCCTAACCAATCCAACCCTAGCTAAACCGGGAAATACAAACCGAACCATGTTTGACCATGACCCGTGTAGCTTTTAGTACTATTTGATCCATTGAGCTTTTTGTCGCATAGACTCTTTTCTTTCTTAAGCCGTATGGACCAAAGCTAAATGTGGCTAAACCAAATTAACATATCTAGTCATATTAAATTAAATATTATTTATTTATTTATTCATACCTATGGTTTTATCTAACATTAAATATCCTTTATGAAACATTGTCACGAGCCTCTTTGACCATCCATAACCACCTTGTGAATTATTTTCACTTTTGTCTTTTTCTATTTCAAATTTAATGTTTATCTTCCTTCCAAACCATTTTTCTCCTAAAACATTCATTTAAAGGAAACGACACAAAACCAAACAAGTGTAATATAAAATAAAAAGAAAGTAAATCAAATAACGCAATTATGTATGCAATTGAACTAAATTCAACATGCATGAGAATCATTTAAATATACATAAATCAACTTACGTCATTTCTCTCAAATATTCTCTCCACTCAAAACTCAAATCACAATTTAAAAGGAAAGAAAAATAAATCAGTGAATTAATACACGATTTGAAAATGATAAGATAAATGTATTGATCCTTGTCATCCCGTTAAGAAGAAAAAAAAAACAAATAATATAATATTTAAACAAAAATAAGAGAATATTTTAAACACAAGAAGTTATAATAAAAATTTAATTAAAAGTATTTAAAATTTTGAAGTATTTACCAGACTTCAATTAAACCTAAAATTAAAACATATAAATAGTAATTTACTAAAATTGTGTAAGATATGTTTTAAAATAAATATTCATACACAAGTATGGTCTCTTCAAGTCACTCAGATGTGTCGACAAATGAGATTAATCCTAAACTTGTGTTTGGATGAAGCATTTCAACAATGTTGAGAAATTGAAATGTATTTTACTTGAATTGCTTGCAATTAAATTTCCTTCATTTTCTAAATAACTTGTTTGGATAAAGAAATTAAAATACCTTACATTTCAATTTCTTGTTTGGATAAAATAATTGAATTTCTTGTGAGATAAAATTTCACTTTATAGATATTTATTTTAGGCTTAATTATGTTTTGAGTTCATGATAAATTTGGAAACGGGTCGGTCAGGCTTGTCGGGTCAACAAGTCGGTCGGGTCGTTGGGCCTGCCCGACACATTTGGGTCGTCAGGCCCGCCCGACACCTCTAGGGTGTTTGGCTCGCCAAACCCGTGTGGGCGTCGGGCTCGCTTGTCTTGCTTGGGCCATCGAACCTGCTGACCCGTCTTGGTTGTGGGTTGTCGGGCTTGACCAACCTGTTTGAGTTGTCAAGCCCGCCCGACCCTTATGTGTCATCAAGTCACCCCATCCGTTTGGGTCGTCGGGCCCGCTGACCGTCTGGGTGGACCCATCTGATCCATCTGGGTCGTCAGGCCTGCCTAATCTATTTGGGTCGTCGGGCTTGCTCGACCCGTTTGTGTTGTCAGGTCGGTCTGATCCGTCTGGATTATCTAGCTAATCCAATCTGTCATGGTTGTCGGGGGGTTTGCCGGGTCTGTTTGGGATTGAATCCAGAGTGTGAGGTTGAGTGAGAAGAATTTCAAATTCCACCTTTTTTAGGGTATTTGAATTTTTTCTAATTTAGTTAATTGAAATACTTCAAAAAAAAATACATGCATTTTAAATGCTTTTTAATTTCTCTATCCAAACAAAGCATTTCATTGCAAAGAATTTCAAATTCTCCAAATAAATGAATCACCCTCTTAAATTACCTCATCCAAACACACCATGAAGGCCTAGAAATTCCTTTTAACGTTTTCTTCATTCAATAAATTACTCTTCATTTTTCCACTTCTCATGGCTTTGCCAAAAGCACAATGGTTTGAGATAAAACTCAATTTAGAATGCGTCTAGCACCAAGGCGATTCAGCTGCAACATTTTATCTTTTACACATTTTCAAGGAAGTGCAGGGAAAAATCATGGGAGTGCAAAAAGGAATCCCCATTTTCTCTAAAAACATTAGACTTGGCCCAAACTCTCATTTTTTTTTTAATATTTTTTCCCTTTTGTATTTGTTAGGCTTACCCCGATTATATCACTTTTTCTTTTTATTTTAACTGGACTAAACGTTTTACAATTGTTCTTTACTAATGTCTGTCTGTCGCTAACTTTTAGAACGTGTAGAAATTTCTAACGCATTTCGAAAAAAAAAAAAGTGGAATGTGATGAAATTTATCACATTGCGGAAAATATTATGTGGAAATATTTCAAACTTTACTATATTTTAGAAAACATTTATTGGAGAAACTTAAAAAAAAGAAGATATCAATTGCTTTTAGTTGTTGTGTTCGTCATGTATTCATATATGTTTACTTTTTATGGATGTATAAACATTCTAATCACTTTGACAAATATTTCAAGTGAAATAATCATTGATATCGTTTGTTAGTGATGTCATTAACTGAAACGCCTTTTGTTTTTTAAATATTTGATTGAATCCTAATTTTGTATTTAAATTCGAGATTTCAATAATTTTAAAAAATTGAAACGCATTATAATTACTTGCAATTAAATATTTTTTAGATAGAATAATTAAGATATTTTATATTTCATTTTGGGTAAAGTAATTAATTTTTTCTTCTAACAAATGTTTATTTTGATATGTAATTTCAAAAAAAAAAAGCCAACTTAAAATATTAAAATGATATTTAATAATTCTATTTTAAATGTTGAATAATTCAATATTTAGTATTTAATAATATTTGATAAATTTAAATATATATATATATATATATATATATATAATTAGTAATATACTTTATATTAATATTGATTAATTTGACATAAGAAATATAATATTATTCTCTAATTACTTCATTTAACAACAATAAAATCATTTAATCATAAAAATTACTATTTTAAGATATAACATAAAGCAAAATTATAATTGTAATTGACTTTTCAATCATAACACAAACATTTTATTATTAAAAAATAATTTTAATCTACAATTATAACAAACATTTAAATCAAAATCAAATCATTCTTTCTTATTTAATACATATATTTTTATAATTTTTCATCATCTAACAAGTTTGTCAAGATCTTGTTTGTGTTTTCTTTAATATTTATCAAATCATTCTTTCTTATTTAATACATATTCAATGCTAATGTATCTCGAGTTCTTGTCCACTCTCTGGTGGCTTGAATGGTTTCAATTTCATCTGCAATATTGTTTTCTCTTTCCCTTAACTAGGTTAACTCTTCATCAACAGTAGTTAAAAGATCCAAGTCTTGAATTTCTAAAAGCTAATTAGTTTGGCCAGCATTTATGATGACATATTATGTAAAACAAAATTGATAATCTTTATTTGTTTTTTATATAAAAAATGAAAGATTCTTAATAAACCACATCACTTTTTAAACATCCAAATGATCTTTCTAATGTATTTCATGCTTTTGCACGATGAGGATTAAACAACTTCTTGTATATTTGAGGGGTATTCCCAATCCACTTATTGATATGATATCTAGTCCACGATATATGCTAAATTTGAGACTATTTTGACCTTGTGAACTTTTCTTTATGTAAGTTTTTTGGTCCTATGGACTTTTTTTTTTTTACTTTGAGCTATGTAGGTTGGTGGCAAATTGACATGTGTAGTTAATGGATAATGATATTTTAACTTATCGTTTTTGACTCACTACTTCAATCACAATTAAATCATTTATTTTAATTCCTTTTAATCATATGATATAATGATTTAATAGTGATCGAAATGGTATGATAAAAGTGAGTAAAAAAAAGTACATTAAAATATTACTGTTACAACTTAATATGAAAGTTGAATCGTATGGAAATAATACAAAAGATAAGCATACCTCGAAATCTGCCCGAGAGACGTGCATGGAGCAACCAACACCAATATGACAACATTGTGGAGTGGACAACGTAGTAATGCGAAGCGAAGTGTGAAAGAAAGAGAATCTTGTGAGCAGAAGAATAAAGACAAAGGGTGCAGTGCAACGGTTCAAATGGAAAAGTGGAAGAACAAAAATATAGAGTTTGAAATGAAAGGCAATGAATACACATATTAGGAATTTAATGTGACTCCAAAGTTTGAGATTAAGTAAAAATCAATAAGATTAACAATATATAAATAAAAAAAAATTATAAATTTATTGCTTTAAGATTTTAAATTAAAACTAATATTTTAGTCTTTGATACAAGTTTGTTCACGTTTCTGAGCCTTCTTTAAAAAAAAAAAAAACTTAATATAGTGGTATCAAAAGTTGAATATCTACATAGATCTTGGATTATTTGACATGATGGACTATAGATCCATTCTATGTCATAATTAGCATGCCATAATGAATATCTATGTGAAGGTATGATGGTTCATGATAGTGTATGCTATTTTTCCTATTCTCGTGTCTTGGCCTAGAAATTAAACCGATTTGGCTTAACCAAACCGCAACAACAGTACTCAATTAAAAGCAATAAACAAAATCTCAAAACACTGTGTTCGATTCAGTGTGCTATAGAGATTTTTTACAATCTCTATGATCTTTATCAAATAGATTATGATAAGTAAATAAATGGAGTTAGGTCTGTGGGGGCAGAGAATAGAAAATAAAATGAACAAGTTGACTTTTTTGGCTTATGTGGTACATTAATTAGTGCATTGAAGTGTCTTTATTGTGGCACCTATTTAAGCACAAAGCTTTGTGCTCCCTCTCTCATCTTCTTCAAGTGCTTTCCTTGTCATCAGCTACTATTGCTGTTCATATCCTCTAAGATGCAGAGAAGCCTCATGAAGCTGCTACTGCTCCTCATAATCTTTTTCTACTTCTCATCTCTTCTTTCTGCCTCTGCTGTTCCTGTAACAAGTCAGATTTTCATTCCGTTCTTCACTTTCCTTTTAGGTTTCTCTGTAAATTTTAAAATACATGATGAATTTCATTGATTTGTTTGGTTACAGGAACCCAAAATTTGAAAGGTGATGAAGAAGAAGAACAAGAATTTTCGGCCATTCCTTCTTTAACTAGGGTTAGTGCTCCTTACTTTATAATCTCTCTCATAAGCTATGAATATCTTCCTCTTATAACACTGTTCTGGAGTTAAGAATCATTAGCAGAGTTTATACGGCTAGTTAACTTTATTAGGAAATTTTAAAGAAAGTAGTAGTTTATGTGAAAAGGATAAAATTGTTCAACAAAATACTTGCACCAAATAAGAACATTATCCCTTTTACCGAAAGCTATTCTCCTTTTGATGATAGGTTTTGAGTTCATTAATTGAGAATATTATAAAATATTACATAGTTTTTCTCCTTTTGATGAATACGTTTTTATTATAATGTATTTTGTAGTTGGAGCATGGCCTTGGAAATGGTGATGAAGTGGTGGTTGATATGAAGGAAGGAGAATTCACAGAGAGAAGGGTTTATTTGGAAACTCAAGACTATGAAGGAACTGGAGCAAATAGAGATCATGATCCAAAATCCCCAGGAGGGGTTTAATCCAAAAAACCACTATAAATATTTGCATGAAGTTAGTTGCACCCAGAAATGTATAAGACAATTAATTAATTTACATATATTTGGTTTTTCTACTTGTATAATCAAATACGAATTATTTTCCTTTGTTTGTTCATAAATTTATGTTTTCTTGTTCAACATGACTGATGGTGTATTATTCAGAAGTTATATATATAATATGGTTATGGTTACAGCCATAATATATATGCAAAACAAGTATATTTTAATCTCCTCCTTCATTGTGTCCTAATTGATCAATATACTCATTACAAAAATTTAATACATTTTTCTCTCTTGTTTCTTATCTCTTCCTCCAACTAAGATAACTGTTAATTTGGAGTATTGTTTCAAATAAATAACAAGATTATTGAAAAATAAATAGTATTGTTATTGAGCATTCTCAAAATATTAGTTTCAGATGCCTTTGGCTTGAATATGATCCGGTTTCACTTTGTCATGTTTTTTCCTTTAGTGTTGTTTTCTTGAATTATTAATATATAAAGATACGTCAAATTATGGTAGTGTACGAGTTATTGCAATGTTCTTTATGAAAAATGTTTCATTACATCAATAAGTCGTCGAGGTCAAACGTAGTTAAAATACTTTTTCTTTTTTCTACTGAGCCGTCTTTTAAGAATAAAATCATAATGAAACTTCAATGTTCCAGAATGGACAATACCTTAGGAACATGGTGGTAACGATGGCTGCCGGACCGACTTGGGTCGGATCTGAACATTGGTGCCCACTGTGGGGATCGACAACTTTCCTTCAACTCCTCTTGCCCTCAACTAGGAGACTTGTTCCGGTACACTCAATAAGTTTCATATTGTTTAGGAGTCGAGGTCAAGTACAATTTAAATGCGATGGTTGTTCTTAATAATGTTGCCAGATGAAATTGGGTTGGATCGGAAAAAAAAAAATTATGTAGATAAATTAAGTAATATGGAGATTGATAATAAGTTAGATTTTAAATGATATTTTTTTTATCCCTCTTGGTATAGATTCCTTTTTATATTTTTTTGTCGTTTCTTACATGAGTTTGGTGTGTTCTTCATAATTGTGTATCTCTTTTCTATTTTTTTTTTCTTTAATGTTATATTCGTATGATAATAAATGATTGATGTTTTAGAATTTTGACCTGGCTGAAATGTAAAATTTCATCATGACACTCAGCATTTGTTAAAAGGAATTAATGTTAATACTTTGAAAAGAAAAATTATAGTAAAACGACGCTTAAACCACGACAAGACGAAGAAAAAAAATTTGTCCCATTATATGTGTTGGTTAAATTCTTTATTATTCTTTAGGGATTCGATGGTTCACGTTATACTCAACATCTTCAAAGTGATTCTTATTTATAAAGTATTAATTAATTGCACATCCAACTTCATTGCATTTCGATTTCACGTGTTGGTCAACGTAGGAATTAGAAGACAATTGGCATAACTCATTTGTCAAATTATCTAACTTGATTTCTTACTTTAATAGGTCTTGTTTTATAAGAATTTAGTTTGTATTAAAAGTCAAATACTATTGATGTCTTGTATTTAATTGTTTTTTTCTCTCACCGTATTTTGCTAAAATTCGACTTAAGAAACTTGTTATTTTAACCTCTGTTTATTTTTTAAAAATATTTATACACTTTTTGGTTGACTCCTTTAAAGTGGTATATTTGATTTTTTTTTCACAATTTAAAATCATATATAGACTTGTAACTAATACTACACGCCTTTATATTTTCTCAAATTACACTCATATTTATAAACATAATTAAAAACACTAAATGTGTAATCTTTTATACCATATTTTGGCATAGCCATCACAATTCCATAACTGAAATTTGGTGCCACATGTGGGTTGTTTCAATTGTTCTCACAAAAGTAGAAGGAGGCAAGTCATTTCAAAAAGTCAAAATTTTGCATCATTTCATTCAACAATAAGTTGGCACCATTACTCATTTATGGACCCATAATTTTCATAATGGAATCCCACCTGTGTCACTAATACATTGGATACCATAATTTATCATCAAACTTGTGTAGGGGGTAAAATATTAATAGGGTTACCATTTTTAATCATATAATAATATATCCAAAAAAAAAAACATGAAGAGATCAAATCAAAGTCATCTCAAGAAATCAAAACAAACTGTGTCCAAAAACTATACATAACAAAATTTAGGAAGTTGAAACTTATAATGGAATAAATTCGAAAACTAATAAATGTTTTCATCAAAGTCATGCTATAAATTTGATTTTTTTTTTTTATGTTTAAACTTTCTTAAATTCCTTTAAATTGAAAATTTTGGGATTGTTCCAAGATTTTATGAAGTGGGGAGACTATAATGTTTACCCAATAGAACAATAACTTTTACTTTTCAACTTCATTTTACTATTATGTCTTAATTTATTTTTCATTTCATTTTAATTTATTATCAATTAGTATTTATATTTCATATCTTTTATTTTTTTAATAACTTATTTAACGTATTTAATAATGAGGGTTAATGAGTTGTGTATAAGAAAATGAATTTAGATAAAGTGTGTTAGGATAATTATAGTTATGATGAATGAAAAGTTGCAAGCATGATGCAACTTTAGATATAACATGGCTCGTAAAATTGTTTTCCCAGTTTTCTATGTTGTTTTCAATGGGATTGTACCAACCAATTCTCTCAAAACTATAGTGGCTGTCACACTCTTGTAGAGTTTTTTTATAACTATTTTAGGTTTAATTCTTAAAAGTTCTAACCCTGGGATTTGCGTCTTTCATTTCATAAAGGATATCTTCACTTTATATCTCTGTCTCAACTACCACTCTTTCTGTAGATCTAAAAACTTCATATACTTAAACTTAAAACTAACTAATAAACATCTTTTCTAAACGAATACTTAAAAGTTTACAATTTTTAATTATTATTAAATTAATTGAGTTAGACTTCTTTCACAAATTTTGTTGTGTCAATGGATGATGCCTCAGTGAATTTATGTATATCTACAAAAATTATTGTTTTCTCCCTTAGAGTTAAATAAGTTTTTGGGCACGTGAAAGAGGAAGTGTTATGGATCATTTGCTCAAAGCAAATATATTAAAACCCTGCTACAATTCATATTCATACTAAAATAATATGATAAAGATATGAATTGTATGGCGTGAGTGGAAAAGAAGAAGGGACAGAAAGAATACAATATATTTATATTGCCAGGATAATCATCCATCTTTTATTTTTACGAACTTTGGATAATAATATGGCATTAAAATTTAAAAAAACATAACTTATATGAACTAACAATTTGGATAAATAATTGGTTTGGTGAGTTTACAAAAGAGGATACAAGAGGTTGTGGGTTTAATTTCTTCACTGACAAAATTTAGCCATAAAAAAAAAATTCAACTAGGCTAATAATTAAAACAATTGTGTAAGGCCTTTTAACTTTAATTAATATTTTATCGGAAATAGAGTTACATGAAAAACTTTTGGAAAGGATGAAATCATTTTAATGAAGTGTGAAATCCTTCTGGATAAGGCCTAATATAAAAGTCCACCTATACGAGACTATGTGATGTTCAAGTTAATATTATATAATAATATAATATAATAAAAGTAATAATAATAACAATAATAAGGGTTGAATGAGTTTTTAATTCCTAATTTTGATGTAAAATTAAAATTTATTTTTGTCTTAAACTTAAAAAATGAATAAATATAGTCTTTTTTAATCCAACTGGATGACTATTTTTTAAGTTTGAGGATGTTTGGCTTATCCTATATAGTATAAAAATGGTATAATTACTAATTTGGTACTTCAATTTTTTGGTTAAGTTCAATTTGGTTTTCATATTTTTTGTTTATTCAATTTAGTACCCCAATTATATAAAAAGATTCAATTTGGTCCTCTCCGTTAAGTTGGAGTTAAAACCGTGTTCGTACAGGACATTGTCAAGCCATGAAATTTTTAATTTTTTTAAAATTTTATTTTTTTTGTAAAAATTTATAAACTGCCACGTATCAGTTTATCGTCGTGCCACGTGGTAGTTTACAATCATGACACGTGACAGTGGTAATAATTGTTTTCAATTTAGTCTTCTATTTAAATTTTTAGTTCAATTTAGTACCCAGTTTTTAAAATGATTCAATTTCGTCTTTTTCAATTTGAGACCAAATTAGTAACTAAGTTTAATTATAACTTATATATACATGTTAAAATAATTGTTTTGAATTTATATATCAAATCACTACACCTAAATATTCAAATTATTTTATTTTTTACAAGTGTAAAAAATTTCATGT
>Ga0099822_1003060_pt1 | contig 21273 bp, 17 predicted proteins | sample CowpeawhiteBW_FD_76839 | JGI IMG/M metagenome (GOLD analysis project Ga0099822, IMG submission 76839) | Root nodule microbial communities of legume samples collected from California USA - Cow pea white BW | ecosystem: Host-associated > Plants > Roots > Nodule | place: USA: California | collected...
AAAAAAAAAAAAAAAAAAAAAAAAAAAAAAAAAAAAAAAAAAAAAAAAAAAAAAAAAAAAAAAAAAAAAAATATATATATATATATATATATATATATATATTACATATGGAAGTCTAAAATTATAAGTAGATATCGACTTCCGAAAATATCTTTTACCAGAAATCGTAATCCGAAAATAATTTTGAAGTGTGATTTACGTGATTTCTTGGAAGTACAGAAGAAATTTTTGGAAGTGTAAGAAGAAAGACCCGAAATGAGCAAAGATGGATAAGCCCATAATGTTTTTTATTTTTTAATTAAAATAGAAATTTGCTTCTGTTAAGATGAGCTGGCTCCTGGGTCCTCGCTATTCTAAGAGTATCTTCTTAAAATAATACCACTACGTGTTTATACTACTCAGATTAATGTTTGGAATAAACAGGATCCGTAACAAATATCCTAAAACATAAGAAACAAAAACTATTTTTAAATAAATGCTTTTATATTTTTTTTATCGTTTCAAAGTGAAACAGGGTGTTTCAAACTAAAATGAATAAATTTATTGTTTTATTTACTATTGATTTTTTTTATGTTCCTTAACGTGTCGTGTCATGTTAAGTTAGCTTATCACCTACTATTGCTTAAACGTGGTTAATACAAATTTATTATCATAGACTATATTGACAATTTTTAAATAAAATTAGAAGTAAATTGATTTTTTTTCTTAAAATGATAAGATTAAATATAGATAATCTAATAAAGAAAGTATTGATCCTATTTTATTTTAATTAGTTTTTCTATGATGGAAGGCCTATTCTGATGTGCATTTTTAACATTAAAAAATGTTTAACGGGATTTTTATAATTAACATGTAATAAAATAATATTTTATTACAGTAATTTATTGATCATTTTAAAATATTAAAATAAAAATTATTTTATATTATTCTCTTACAAAAAATAATTTATGAAAAAAATCCCGTAAAAAAATATTTTTTATATTATCTTATGACTTGTTAAAATATTATTAAACCTTTTTTTAATAATTTATATCTTCAGATAATATGCAGGAAATAATTTAAAATTCCTACAACTTTCTTATAGGTTTTTATTCGCAGGACGTTGTAGTAAATAATCTTTTGCAAAATAAAACTGTAATAATTTTACACAAATATTCACATGCATTTCCTTTCATATGGATAATGTTCTACAGAAAAAACCCAAGCAATAAGTTATTTTCAAGCAGTGCTAGTAAGTAGTGTAAGGTTCTTTTTTTCTTTTCTAAAAAAGAGTTTCGGCCTAGCCTTTTTAGGGTCCAAGTCAACTTTTTAGGGACCCCAAGACCTTTGTCGAGCTCCTAACTCTCACTTGTGCCTCATTTCTAAAAACAGTTCCCCTCCCTTCTCCATTTCCTGAGCAGTAGCTCTACTAGGGCATAACGAGCTTTCCTTAGAGCTAGTAGAAAGTTCCTTCCACGTAAGTTAAATACTTGAACTTTGTGCTTTCCCTTCCTTTTATGTTTGGTAGTGTTGGTCCAGCTTGGGGTCATTCTAATAGTCTTCTTTTCGTGTACTCTTGGTTATGTTACAACTTCTTAAGCTGCCATGGTGCTGTGGTGAACTTCTGTTAGGGTTCTTTCTCCCCGTAGTCCTCTTTTCCAAGTAAGGGAAGCTAGAGTCTGCATGTTTTTTTTTCTTATATATTCTGCTTGCTTTGGTTTTGTTTCATGTTTATGTGGCTTGTTTAGTTTTGTGGTTGCCTAGAAGGTGTTAAGACATTGTTTGGCTTCAAATGTCCGTTTGTTGCATGTGTGAATAGTGGTGAGAACTAATATTCTCGCCCAAACGAGCATGTCTCGCTTAGGCGAGAATAGTAGAAGCTCGCCCTGGTTTCTGCTCGAACTGTCGCTCAGGCGACGAGCTTTCGTTTTGAGCGATGAGTAATCTCGCTCAAGTGAGGAGGTCTCGCCTAAGCGAGAAATCGCAGAAGTCATTGTTCACTGCTCGAGCTCTTGCCTAGGCGAAAAGGGCTCGCCTTAGCGAGAGAACCTCTCTCACTTGAGCTAGGACTTCCAACCTAAGCGAGACAGGGACATGATTCATGTTCTAGTTTCGTTTTGTTCTCTTATGTGGTTGCTTGCTTGCATAATAGAGTGTTTCACTGTAAAAGCATGAAGTATGATGCCATGAACGTTGTATGAGATTAAATGAGAAAGAGATTTTGCTATATTGAGTATGAAATGATTTATGAATCGGTAGGTTGTTGGTGCATTGGCATGAGAATTGAATGCTTGAGATGACATGCGAAATTTGTTGGTAAAAGAGTTTTATGGGAAACTCTTGATGATGGTGTGGTTAGTGTATACCTTGATATAGGAGATGTCTAGATAAAGGAAGGTATTTTGAACTCTAATAATCATTCACACTCACATAAAGTAGAATGATATATGTGGTGAGAGTGGCAAGAGGTCCTAGTCTTCGAGACATATTGGACCTAAGACATTAGAGGACTAACCTTGTGTGTGGTTAGGTGATAACCCCTTGTGTCTAGACTTTGCAAAGTTTAGAAACCAGCACAGGTGCATACTTTCTTTAGAATTCTATATCAAGAGTATGATCCGAATAATTGAGTTAGAGAGGCCTTGCAATTATTTGCCATCATATGATTTGGGTGTCTACTGCTTTGTATGTTTATAACATGATTTAAATATTTACTTGCTCAATACCATAATAAAAAATATTTTACTCTAGCTTACCCTTTTGTTTGGTGTTTGTTTCTCTGTTTGGCTTTTCTTTTTTGCAATGATCACCAAATTTATTTAGTGTGAATAGATGTGAAAACCCCTAACGGTCATCAGCATGATGAGAATGTTATGGTTTAGATGGCCATGAGTTGGTGTTGGCTCATTATTGAGCTCCTTTTGAAGAACAATTATTGTTTTGTAATTCTGTGCTCTATGAGCAACCCTTATGGGAAATTATTAACTTAATTGTTGTGTTATTGACAATTGTTTTGTGCCTTACTTCCCTTCCAAGTATATTACCTGTAATAGTTAGTACCTATATATTTAATGTCGTGTGCACTTTTATATGATATTTATGTGATGTTTATTTAATAAATTTATTTTATCTAAATGGGATGTCACAAATAGCATTTATAAATTTTGCATCATGTCATTGATGATTTGGTAAAATTTCATATAAATTTAGTTCATATATTTTTTTTTCTTATTAATGTTTAAAAAGATAAAATAAAATGATAGTATAAATAAATTTAAACTTTATAGTAAACATTGGTTTTGTAAAATTAAATTAGACAAAATCTCATTTAATTAAATATTATTTAACTTTTGTCATAAATTCAAAACTTTTAACTAATGAAACATCTTCAATGATTAATGATAGTTCATACTTATCTTATGTTGAAGTCAAAAGTGCTGAAATAGGTTAGCTATTGATACGTAGCGTGAGGGAAAAGAAAAGAAAAGAGAGTAATTCCTCGTTTGTGTGCAAATAAACATGCATTTGACACTTTAATTAATATTTCAACTTTCCAATTTCCACAACAAATAACTTTTTTCACCACTTTATCATAAAATACTAAGTTCATTTGGTTCAAAAAAGTCAATACCCATTTCATAAAAGGACTCATTTAAAATACATGTTTGCGAAGATCAAGTTGTTATGCTCTCCAACAACAACACTAAATAAATAATACGAACCTTCGTTACCATTTCAGCTTAATTAATTTAATCCTTTTCTTTTTTAAATAGTTTTATATTAAATCAGGTTAAATTAATAAAAAAAACGAGTTAATCATTTATTTATTTTAAATACTATGCATTATTTTTTAGTTTTGCTTTTGTTAATCAACTTTCAAAAATTAAAAAATAATAAAAATTATATATATATTTTTTAAAATATCGAACTAAAGACTTTTTAGTTGTTCTATTATCTTTTCTAAATTATTTTTGTTCTTATAATTTAATATGTGTAGAAATGAATTGTAAAAAAAATTATTTTTGAACAATTAGTGATTGATATTTAAAATAAATAAATTTAGATAGAAACAAATCCCTTCCTTTGATACTCTTCTGCTTGTTTTCTTGTATTTTCCCACTTTTTTTTTTTTTTACAAGTACTTTTTTCAAGAAAAGAGTCATGTTCAGAAATACATTGTCAACCTTAACTAAAGTCTTATATTAGATCTTTGTGATGAAGAAAAATGGAAAGAACACTGTACGAACAATAGTATTATAAGATTTTTCAATGAAAAACAGTTATCGATAAAATCAATAAACATATGTATTCAACATACTATTTTTCAAATCTTTCTACATTCTACGTATTGAAAATGAGGAATTTGAGATCCTCAAGGAATGGAGAAGTGCAGCTGTAAGTGAAGACACCGTGAATGTGCAATTCTCAGAAATCAATGAATCATTTGATATCAGGAATGAATCATCATAGCTTCAATTAGTCAACCTGAAATCTATTCACTTCGGAAGTGGCAAGTACACAAACATTTTGGTTCATTATCTCAAAGGGGTGTCATGTAATGTAAACGATAGTAATAATGATGTGAATGAACAAAGGAACCTTTCCTCTTTCAGTTTCTCCCCGTTAGAGTGATGTGCATGTTTCTATGATAGTGATTAATGCCTAATTGATTGGCATTGTTCAAGTGTTATCACTGAACAAGAGATAATGAAATGTGTGTTAATCCTGCTGGTATAGTTCTGGCGGCTACTCAATGTCACAAAAATTAGTCAATAAACAGTTTTATTTTATATCATTAGTTGTAATGAAACCAAACCCTAGTTTTACTCTCTTTGCATGCATTTGTTGCCATATTCAACATCTACCTTAGGTTGTTGACCAAGTTCAGCCACACATATCCTACACATTCTCTGTGCCATACCAGTATACTGATATTACTGTCTATGTATAATGAGAGCCACATGTTATTATTGTAAATTTCCCTTGAAAATGTAGCATTCTAAAGCAAGAGAGATATTTTAAGATTCTTTGACTAATGGTTTAAAGCAAAACAAGGTTTGATTATTCTTCAAAAGGGGACGTTTATTTGAAGTAGACATGTTTTTGTAATAACTGTTAATACAATTCTTGTATTGATTTGATCATTTTACCAATTAAGAGTGTTGTTTGCTTTTGTTGCTGAATTTGTGCATCTGGAAACTGAGGGAGGATGTGTGCATCATGGTTTTTGTTTGCATCTGATGTGTCCTATGTATCTCTTGCATATGCATAGATTTGTAGTGCAGTTGAAATATGATGATGGAAATATGAAATGATTAAGGATGATGAAGATGCAGTTCTTAATCAAAATGAGGCCCATTTGATTTTCTTAGCTGGGGGAGGGTCTATGTATGCTTGAAAAGTTTGTATGGTTATTGTGTGGAGTTTTGTTGGTATTAATTTGGAGTATTAGTTAGGTTAAGATCCATCATGACCAAATTGGGCTCCACCATGCATTGAGAAACCAGCAAATTTCATTTCTTTTGAGGTTTCATCTCCTCCTTCTTGACCATGTTGAAGCTGATACGTGACAGTCATAAATGGTAGCTGCTTTATCAGAGAGGCCAATTTGATTCAAGAGCTGAAGTGACCCCTGACCTGACGACACCACTTTCTTTTTTGAAAGTTAGGCTTGGGCTTCACCTATTTGTTGATTTAGAATGAGTTCCAAATGCATAGGGTATCATAGTTCCATGTGACTTTTGGAAGATATACCAAGTAGTTGAGATGGGACAGAGTTAACTTCAACAGATAATTCTAATGGATACTAACAGAGAAAGTTTTGAAAGTAATTTTAGTTTGCAAATTTGTTGTGAAAAACTATTCTTTTTATATAATATAACAAAAAGTTTAAATTGAATCATGCTTTTAAAGTTGAAGTCTGAAATAAAAACTTCACAAAATTAAACTGATGTTTAGAAACTGATATACTAAAACTAAAATGAATGGTGCTAACTATGTCAAGACCAAAGTAGAAGTTTCCTCGGTTGAAATGTTTTGTTTTTGCCTGTTTTCAAATAGTGAAACCAAAGAAAGTGTATGCCACTTTTAAAGTTGAATGAGAATTGTAGTTCTAATAGTTCATGAAACTAGTTTTAGATATCCCACGAGTGGTCGAAGCTGTTTGATACGATTAATGAGTTCATTGATTTAGAAGCATTGGGGCATTACAAGTTCAGAGTTCCACTTGAAGAAGAATATGACAGAAAAATGATGTCAAGATGGAGGCAAAGACTGAGATAAACCATCTATTATGGATGACCCATGTGTCAATTTTGTACAAGGAAGTGGTCCCTCCACATTCATCAAAATAAGGAGCCCTAATGGCAGTGTTAATGCTAAGGATGTGTTTACTTTTTGTGTGTGCATGTACTATATATGTAATGTGGGGGAAATGGATGAGAGTTCACAGGAAATGGAAAAGATAGATATTTGTAAAAACCAAAAAGTATTGTTGCGCATTGCACAAACGCTCATCTCCCAAAGTTTTCAAATCATGTTTAGGAATAGACAAAGATACTGAGGTAGGGGATGATGCTACTTTCTCTCTTTTGAAAACTTTTTCTTCAATGGCTATCTGTAATATGATTAAACTTTTGAGGGGCTAAATTGAGCAACTTATCTAAAGAGATTCCGACAATATGACTTGACTAGTGTATTATGGGTGATTTATGGACAAGAGCCATTTAATATTCTAGTGCATGTCTCATCCCTTCAATGGTCCACATATTTGTGATGGCAGGATCATTCGTGCATTGTTACACACCATGGATTTCAGCTAAAAGCAAAAATGATACTCTAAATCTAACACAGACCCTCCTAAGTTCTAATGACGTGTTCACTCTGCAATTGGACAGTTTTTATATGGTGGTGTAAACTTCAAAGGGAAAAATCAAGTCTTGTAAAATGTTAAAGCAAGTAGGGGGGGTTTCAATTGATGATTTGATTTCAACTGGTTGTGATTTGAGAGCACATTCCATGAACTGGAGATTAACTTGCTCATGATCAGATCCTTGAATGGACCCAAACATATATCACAGAAATCCCAATGCTCCATTTGCTACAAGAACAAGACCATCTCTGACAGCAGATGCAAACAAGATACCACGATTATTCTTGGGTTATACGTGTCTTACATCACTGTCAATCTCATCCTGCAGACAACAAAGACAGTGAGGCACACCCACATAATGGGTACTCACCCAACAAATCCTGATACTCTCCGCTGATGTGTACACAATGTGTATTCTACAACTATCCATCTACTTAGAGAGATCAAAGTAGGAGAGGAAGAAAACAGTAATTGAGAAGGTATTCAATTACAACTTTGTGTGGGACCATGTTCCAATTTAGTACGTGTTTGTATTTTCTTAAGTGCTAAATCTACCGGATCGAGATGGACCATGAAAACAGACATGATTTCTCGGTGAACAGACTACAGGATCTGTTATCTGTTGAAGAGATTGTATTCATTTCTTATCAAAAGAATCGGAAAATATTATTGTGCTTAGAAAGCTCTGTGCTTGCATTGCACATGAAAATTCATCTAACTTTGTGAAGTTGCCATTCTGACATGGTCCAATACACATAAAAAATATGTGAAACGGGTTAACTTGGGAATAAGTGAAGATCAATCCTGGAAATAGTGCTCGGAAAGAAAAGAATGCGTGAGTGATTATTTAATTTGAGATAAGATAATTGCATAGTGAAGTAGCTTAATCCAGTGGTGTGGCACACTGAGGACAGCATTCTTTAGTGGTTGACCTCGTGCTTAGATCAGCTACGAAATGTGCTTAACAGACAAAAGTTGTAAAAACCAAAAACCCTTTATAGTAGACTAGGTTTCACCGACCTTACTAATTTTTCCTTCCTTCCCCCACCAAGGCACCAACACCACCCACTGCCACTGCCAACTAGTTGTTGGCTTCCTTGTTTGTTGTTTTGTATGTTAGATTCTGCATTCTGGCTCTCCACCATTATTTTTATCAACCTCGATATCATTATTGATAAATGCATGATTATCGAATATCTTAATGTGCACCATGTATCTGAACCCCAAAACCGTACACGTGGCCCACACAACCAAAAGATCAGGTGGGTGGGCCAGACCCTAGATGGGTCTTCACCAACCAGCCCAAAGAACCAACTTTTTAGAACTGCAACTCAATATAATTATTGTAAGTTATTATCAGAGCGTATGTGTGCTTAGTAAACAGTATAATGCATGTGACAACCTGATCGGGTTCGGGATGTGTGTTGTTGATACTTGTTTATTGACGACCATGCAATTTGATGAAAAATTATTTTAAAAAGCGATGGATGGACTTGATCTGAGGGGTGGCCAGTAGGTAAGATAAGACCATCACAGTGGTCATTCAAACGTATCGGACGGCTATAATTGAAACTAGTATGACAGTGGAGGGGAATCAATCTACTCGTGGAAGGTCATTATCAATTTGTTTTCTCTTATTTTGTTTTTCTTTTCTCTCAGGGGACAGTGATGGGTACTCGTAAAGAAGAACGAAAGGCAAACAGAAAAAGGATATGGTTAAAAGGCAAAGACAGCTATTGTATGGTAATGACCATCTCAGGGGCTATTCCCACCATGGGCAATAATATGGATAAGCCAAAGCCAAAGCCAAAGCCATGTTATGAGAAGGGAGTGTTTGGGTTGGTTCAGTGTTCCCTGCACAAGGCTCTTATCCTCCCACCAAGGCAATCTGAGTCAGGGACATGGAAAGAGAAGGGAAAATAGCCAATTGTAAGGGGGCCAGTGGCAAGGAGAGACCATTGCGTTCACTCCACTAGCTGCAGTAGCAAATGGATAGACAAAAAAGAGAGCCAAAGCTTTGCTTCCCATCACTTAGTTGCATAGTCAGATCCCACTTTGATGTTATGTTCACTTTTACCATTCTGCCTCATGCCAGATTGAATACCAACAAGAGAGGGAGATGGATTTCTTACCTAATAATGAGAGAAGAGATAGTCCGTTAGTGGACTTGGCCGCTTTATAACGCAAACGCAGGAGGGGAGACCAGTCATCAAATTATTGGTCCCCCTCACACACACCCTGTTCAACCCATATAATTTTATATCACCCTAATATAATATCTATATTACAACCACAACCAAATTATTATTCAGACTGTACCTAATAAATTATACTTCACTCTCTCTACACAAAGTAATAGGCATGGCAAGGCAACTAAGTGATGGAAAGAGCTTCTCACTGTTCTGATGGAAAAGTTCAGGACCATCAAACAATCCCTCCCTCCGTTCTTTTTTTCTGATAAGATATGGATCCTCACGGCGTGTAAATGGAACCCCACGAGAAGAAAGGGGGTCCTGCAACGTGTACTTGAATAACACTTTCCACACAATTAATAGGTCTCACTGTCGATCATTCCACATTCAGAAAACGAAAGATATAGACACAAGATGGTCCATGCATATTCTGGCATTTATTAACCATCTCACAATTGCTAACAACAACAATAAATTCAACAGTCAGGTGCTACAGCAACACATCCGTGAACATAAAATTAAAAAAGAAAAAAAAAACATTTTAGGGAGATAGAGATAGGTTTATATCACAGTCTGGAGTTTGGATTCTGGCCAGCCAAAGCTTCAACTAACTATCATTCGAATCACATACAGACTAAGTTCCTTACAAAGTGAATACGTTTTTTGCTTCCCTACTGGTAAGATATGATGGATAAGTTAGAGAACATCACCTCTCCAAAACCTCTGATTTGATCCTTCTGAATTTGCTCTCAATGTACCATCTATTAGACCAAGGAAATGAAATAATGCTTATTAACCAATCCTCATAGCAGCTTCAGCAATCTCTACTTCCCCCTCCTTGGGCAGTTTTTCGTTATGATAAATGAATATAAAGGAAAAAAAATTACATAAACTTAAACTGTGACGATACGACAACATTGAATTCTGCAGGTCTTCTTTCTGAATCATCCTCCACCTACCCCTTCCTATTATTCTATTCCCTCTTCCAAACCTCAGTCCTCTAACATGAACAAGGGCAAATGGAGAATTTTTCCCAACCCCCTCCCCAATAGCAGCTTTGGGGTCTGCAATCGCTGCAGCCCACACCACGAACAGGAATTGTAAGCTTAACTTCGTTTGCCATGGATATCAGAGAAATCTTCCGGCAGATTTATTTAAAATCCCCTGCTCAATCATGTATCATCGACCAGCCACCACTGGAAAGAGTTAAAATCTTCTTGAATTAAAATGCAAAATCTAATGCAGAATGTTAACAAATCCTGGAGCATCATCCCGCGGTCCATCAAGTGACCGATACATGTACAATATCTCAATATCATCACCTGCATTCTCCACAACACTGTTGCTGATCACTTCCAAAACCAGGTTGGGCAATGCTTGTGCAATCTCTTGACAAGCTTGGCGTGTCAATTTGCAGCTCGACATCCAGAGGAATCTCATGTTGTAGTAATGATGCAAACCAGATCGCAGAGCTCCATCCCCAAAAGGACTATCCCTGATTTCAAGCTTTTGCAAATTAGGACATCCTTCAAGCACATACTTAAGGCCCATGTCGGTGTCCCCAGCAAAGGCAACCGACAGTGTCCTAACCAATTTCCCATACCTCCCAATGTACTCAAAAGCACGATCAGTCAACAAACCAGACACAGCTAGCCTAGTGAGCTTCTTGCAATTCATAACAATAGCACCAAAACCCTCATCCATGGGTTCCTGAGTCACAGGATCCGGCCTGTACCGCCCAATAATACACAGACGAAACACCACAAGATCTGGGCAGTTCTTTGACATAGCCACCACAGCCGCATTAGTCATCCTCTGGCAGAAATACAAAATCGATTCCAACTTCCTACAACCCTGCGAAATCGCTTCTAACCCAACCTCAGAGACAGGCCCTTCAGTATCCTCCCTTGCATCCACAGGAAAAACCCGAAGCTCCCGCAAGTCCTTGCAAGTAGCAGCTACTGCCTGAAGTCCTTCATCACATATCGAATCAAGTACCTGGAAAACAACACCAGAACAACCATAAGCCCAAATCTAAATTCAGATTCAAATCACTAACAATGCAGTCACAACAAAACTCACAATGCCACAACACAACACATACCCAGAATATCTGTAGCTTATGACAGTGGCGAATAACTGCCTTCAGCTGCTGCGCGTTAACATCGGCATAGCTCAAATTCAACGAGGTCAGATTGGCGCAGACCGGATAAATCGCGGGAAGGTAATCCGCCCAAATCTCCCTGAATCCAGAGAGGCAAACCAAGGATCTGCAGGCCTCAAACGCTGCCGTGTAATCCGGTTCCAGCTCGCCGACCACCCCGGGCTCAGCAGCACTGAAGGAGCCTGTTCCAAGGTGAGTAAGCTGCGGGGCTCGAAGCAACAAACGATGCAGCTGAGCCATGGAAACATATCGGTTCAACCGAAGCTTCTTCAAACGAGGCGACCTAGCCACCAAACTCTCCAAAGCCTCGAAATTAATAGGACACTCAACGCAATCAAACACAAGAGACTCCATGTTGGTTTGGTTCTCGGGGAAACATGAAATCCAATCCGCAATCTCCTCCTCGTCCTCAGAGTCCACAACAGATTCGACCAGCTCAAGCACCCTCAGCAGTCTAATATCAACACCACACCACACAACACACCAATGCTCAAAATAAGGAATCAAGTAAAATGAATCGAGTTCATGGGGTATACAAAACTTGATCGAGATCTGTACCTGCACTTGGCAGCGACGGAGGCCAGACCATGAGTGCTGAAGCCCTCGCAGCAGACGAGGACGAGTTCGCGGAAGCCCGAGAAGGAGTCGGCGATGAGGTCGAGGTCGTCGTCGGTGACGGTCATGCGTTTCAGATGGAGCTTCTCCAGCCAGGGGTAGGCCTGGGCCAGGGCAGCGGCCCAAGGCGTGAAGTGGGCCCCCCAATCGTGCGGCATCAGATCGAAGTCCGCGAAGCGCGGCTTACCCTTCACGGTGACGGACTTGACGCGCGTGAAACGCGTGGTGGCGCGGGCGGGGGAGAGCGAGTAGCAGTTCCCGATGAAGAGCTCGGATCGGGTGAGGGCCTCCGCGCGGTACCAGGAGCGGCACACCAATGAGGCAGCGTTGCGGTCGCGGCGCGAGGAGAGGAAGTGGAGGACGTTCTCCAGCACGTTCTCCAGCACCTGGTCCGGGAAGGGAGCCTGCGGCTCCGATGGACCCGACCCGGAACCCGGATCCGGAAAGGCGCCGTAGTTTCGGGTCTTGGAGGTGGAGGATTCGGTGATTTCCGCTCGCGCCAGATCCAGCACGGAGGATCGGTGGTCGTCCTCGGAGTTTGTGGATGGATGGTTCTCTCTCATTTGTGGAAGTGGGTGGATGATGATCTGGGACTGTGGCTTTGGATTCAAAAGATGGAATCTTTGATTGGTTGATAGGGTATTGGATTTGTGGGGTTTGATTGGTTAGAGTGGGAATGGGAGAAGGGAAAGTTGGAATTGGAATTGGAATTGGAATGGAGAGAATGAAGGAAGAGAGTGTGGAAGGTGAGATGATATGGGAGAGAGTGAGAGTGGGGATTTTTTAGTTTAATTGGTCAGAAAACAGGGCCAGGGAGTGACAACAGTAACCTCAGCTGTCTGTGTCTCTGAGCTTTAGCATTGGGATTCTCCATGCCCTCTCTCTTTCATCACAAATATCCAAACGCCCTTTCTCTCTCTCTCTTCTCCTTCATTATTTTCTACTTTTTTTTTCTTCTTTTATCTTTCCATGCTTCCCTTTGGTAATGTTTTTTAGCTCCCATTCTGGTTAACTTTATGAAATGGGGGAAAAAACAAGATCCAGTCCTAATTATTTTTACCTTTTGTGCAATTTTTAACTAAAAATGAATTTTCTCGTGATGATTTTGGTTTGAATACAAAATGGATGAGGGATAAAATAAAATAAAATAAAAATAAATAAAAAGAAATGATAATTGCATATGCTGAAAATGCTTTACACCAACTCAGATTTTGAAGAAACGGAGTCTTAGCAAGTCACATTATATAATTATAGACCGCGGAACTACTTTTAGAATAGAATTGACTGGACCACCACTTTCAAGGATTATCATCAATTTCCGTTGCGTTAGTCAAGTTTATATATGTGCTGCACTACTCATCACTTTCTTTCATTTTTTTTTTAATTATATTTCCCATTCTTCTTCGTCAACAACAACAACAAATTACTTCTTTTCATGCAGTTAAAAAATATCTAGAATTGACAGATTGGAAGAAAATTATTCCGTTTTATATCGTTTAAATGTGTAAGTAGAAAACTACTGAAAGCTGCGCATATTAAAAAAATGATACACTCAATAATTTGATGGAAGTAGATCATAAAATATTGGGAGCGAAAAAGTTATCGAAAAGATTTAACTTTAAATAGTTTCGGAAAATGCTTTTTAAACGGAGACGATAATAATTAATAATAATAATAATACGGTTTGTAATTAAAGCCGAGAGAAAAAAGCAAACGAAAAAGCAAGGCAGCATATCGTATGTACCAACGTACGTAAGAATGAATTAAAAAATATTTAAATCTATAAAGTTGTGAGTATTTAAGAGGAAAATGGCTAAAGAAAAAGAAATATGTACGTTTAATTTGGCCACATATACAATAGCATTAACTATGTTTCAAATAACTTTATGGGTATCCATTGGTCTTGCACAATAAATTACACATTTATTAATAGCATATTTAGAAATAATATGATTAATTTTCTTTAATGAAAAACTATTATGTTCGACTTTCTCGAATTTTACATTTTCGGCACTTCGTCTTTATCATAATATATCTTAATAAACCCATACTAATTAAAATGTTATATAATTAAAAAATGTAGGCATAAAACAATGTCACCTATCAATTTTATAAATCCTGAAATAGTTTTTACGGTGCCAAAAGTTTTTACAGCAAAGTGAAATAATTAGTGAATTAAAATGGAGATTAGCAGAATGAGTTTTTACGGTGGCTAAATAGCCACACATTTTAGTGGCAAAACAGTTAGTCACAGGTTTCAAAATCGGTTGCTAAATAGCCATTGAAATTGCGTTCAGTAATCGATCACTATATTATTTCACTAAATGAGTTTTATGATTCGCACCTTCGTCACAACCGTCATCGTCCAACCTTCCTTTGCGCTATTAGCCACTGCCGAGCCTCCTTCCATGCCGCCATGGTCATTTGGGAGCAATAGTGAGGAATGCAGGGTCATATGTGGAGAGATTGAAGCTGAACAAAGGAAGAGAAAAAATGGCAAAAAACGTAATGGGAAAGATGTCAATGGATGAACTCATGATGTTTCACTATTGTTATTGAACGATGTGGTTACTCCGATAAGCTTCTTTTTTGGAGAGTTGGTGGTTCATGGTTGCAGGTGCGTGAGAAACCTGGGTGGCTCGCGAAGTGGCAGTGCTGCTGTTCATGGTGCAAATTTGTGGTGAACGTTGGTAGTTCTATCTTCGGTGACTGTTGTGAGACGATAGTGGACTCGTTGATGCGTGAAGGTGCGAATGGTGGAGGTTCCTAGGTGGCGTGGTGGGTTTCGATGAATCGAAGATGATCGACGACTTCCATGATGGTTCGAAGGTGGCAAAAGAACCTAGGGTAGATTTTTTATCGCACTGTATGGCTTTAATTCTCATAAAAGCTTAGGTAGAATATGAGGTTTATGCTTTCGTTTACACCTGAGGCCAAAACATGACTCATTTGACCTCATCCTAATATGCTTTAGTTCTAAAACTGGGACAGAATGACAAAAATAATCGCTGTAAAATCTCTTTCTACATTGGTGAGGGACTAATTTCTATTTTCATTGAAAGTTAATTAACTGACTAAACACATATTCAAGCCAAATGATAACAACATAATATTATATTACTTTCGGTTTTTTAATCACAATTTGTTACTTTCAGGTTTGTATTAGTTTTTTTTATATTAAATGATAATTTAATAACACAATATTATATTATAATCACGTTTGTTTTTATTAATATGTGTTATGTTAGTTGATAATTCGGTATTAAACTTTACATTACGGTCAATTTTATTTTTTATTACAATATGCACTACTGAAAAAACTCATATATTGCGTTAATTTTGTTTTGAAATTTTTTTTAGGAAATATTATAAATTGTTATGAAAAAAATTTGTAGGAAATTGCTGCCAATTTTTTTGCAAAATATTTTCTATAAAACACTTTTCACAATAATTTTTATAAGAAATACTTACGAATTTTATAATTTTGTAGAAAAAGGTATTTTCTTACAAATCTTTTTTGACAAATTTGAAAAAAAATCTCATATAATATAAGAATTTTTAGTAGTGAAGTTTATATTAATATATATAATTTAATAGCAATATACACTACAATCATATTCAATTTTTGAGATTATAAATTTTGTATATTAATGATAGTTTGATAATAAATTATTAAAGTCTTAAGATATCATTGACAAAATTGGTTAATAAGCTAACTAGTTGATAAATTCATAATTTATAAGTTTGAAGTTGATAAAACTACTTGTTAATTAAAGGTATTGGTAAATATAAAAAATTGAAAAGGTGTAATCCTAAAACCTAAGGTGTATAACTATGTAAATTTTATTATATAATGCAATTTATATTTCTAAGAAAAATATATTATTATATAAACTAAACGTAGGAGTTAAGTATTCATAAGCATCTAGCAAATCAATAGCAATATCAACTCAATTCTAGAATCATTTTGAAAATCATTTTGGTGCCTAAAATTTGTTTGCATAAGCCTCTAAACACTTTTGAAGCCAGAAAAAGGCTTGACCAAGAGCTATAGAATTTATTTGGAGAAGAAAATTTGTCAAATTTACATTTTATTTTGATTCTAGAGTTGAACCATTTAAGTTGCATGGATGAATATGACAAATTACTTTCACCATTGTAGGATCATAATTATCTTGGTTAGTGTATGTTGGCTAAATTTTATTGCATGTTTGAGTATTTTCTATTGAGTCTTGTTTCAAGTTTCTCTTGTGTCAGGTTTGTTAAAAAGTTGTTACATTCTCTTTTTCTTAGTGTGTCATTCTTTTAAGAGTTGTAATTTTTCTTCTTCTTTATGTCGTGATGGTTAGTTGCATGTCTTCATACTTGTACGCTAAGAACTCATGTCAAGATTGAGAAAAGTAAGACCATAAATGTGTTTGAGATTGATAGAGTATCCTCCTTGCATGCGATTAGTGTATGAGAATTTTCTAGCTTAAAATAGAAAAACCAATTACATCTTAACAATGAAAACTCCTAACAATGAAAGAATTGGACATCTTAACATCTTAAAACCAACAAGAATGGCATATCAAGTTCGCACTGTGTGTACTTAATGTTTTCTATACTCTCTACAATGTCTTTGACATTTGCTTCTGAGCATGTGCTATGTGCACTTTGAACTTAAGTTGCAAACACTCATTGTCTAGTGATAATTTATGTAATGTATTCACTTCTTAACATGATATGATAGCCATAAGTTAGAGCTTATCTTAGTGAACTTTGTTGTTTGTCGAGTCTATTATTTCATTTGTTATTAGACCACCCAATAAAGTCTAGTCTTACACATAAGATGTATATACCTCTGTGTGAAAGATGTGTATTGTTTTATAAGGCTGAATTAGGTTTAAAGTCCACCTCTTAACATCCAATCAATTGTTTTATTATTATAAGTTTATATTAAGTGATGATTTGGTAGTATGATTTTATATATATTATAATTATAATTATTTTTATTTTTATTGATTCTGATTTATTTATATTAAACAGTAATAAAATGGTAAACTATAAAGTCTTAATATTAGTTTTAATGTGTTTAAATTGTATTGATTTGAATTTAAAATAAATTATTGTAAATCTTCCTATAAATAAATAGCACTTTAATAAGGGTTATTGACTAATTTTACATGGATGAAGTCACAATAAAACTCTCTTCCAACTATACCTAACATTATATATTATATATATAATTCTTTATTTATTAATATAAAGTGAATAGGTTTAATGCATGACCATCCATAATCCTTAACATTTAGGGATCATTAAAGACATTATCCACTCCATTACTAGTTAATCCATCAAAGTGCGTGTCAGTCAATCACCATTTTGCTAAAGTAGACAACTACAACTCCAAAGATGCCAAACTCATTAATATATATGTGTATATAAAGTAATTTATTCACATATATTCTTTGTTTTACTTTTATTACATCATATCATTTATTATATTTATATTTTTTGTATTTTCCTCTCAAGGTGTTAAATAGAACCAAGTCCCATTTTATTTATACTATCTAACTTTTATACTACTTCTTTTACTAGTGTAAAACACGAAGAAACATAAAGTAATAAAAGTGACAAATTATCATATAGTTTTATTATACGAATACGATATTTCATATTAATTAGTATATAGACGTTAGAAGCTGTCATGTCTGGTAACAATCACGAATTAATAGACTCACCGCTCATTCTTCAATAGATACATATATACATAAATTATCTATATATAAATAGATATAGATATATAGATATGTATATATATCGACATCAGTTGTGACTAGGGTCAGAAGGCTATGAAATAATTAAGAAAACAATAACGTAATCATCTGCAGTTGTTCTACTCATGAAATCTTTAGGCTTGGGTGACGTGCATCATATTCTGATTAAGCTAGCAGTATCTGTCAAGCGTGATTATATGATTCATTATTCAAACTATTAATTACAATTGATAGATAATGACAACACCCTTTGACGTGTTCTATGAATGGAAACACAATTTTAAGGTTCCAGATTCGGATACAATCTTACGTACGTGGCACTTAGTGAAATTCATCGATCAAAACAAGGTTGTTTTTTCTTCACTTTCTCAAAGAAGCTATTGACATATACAGTACCATTCATTCTTCCATAAAACATGAAACGGAAGTAGCTAAAGTAGTATGAACCAAAGAAAACAGTCTATTTGCTGTTAATCTTTCCGTCTTCAATAATTTTTCTTTCTCTGTAGACAAAGAAACGATGTGAATGGGATAGAGCATGACACTGCTCTTTTTTCCATTTTCACTAATTCTAGTCTATTAAATATATATGTTCAAATAATCTGTAGTCGATCGTAATATAATTATAACTTGATCTTGTTCTTCGATATTAGGGTTTAAATTGTTGTCGTATTCAAAATTATCTTATATTACAATAGTCATTATTAATAAAACAAGCAAAGAAGTGATTGTAGGGAGCAAAACAATCGGAAAACAAGATAATAGAAATTATTAACAAAAGTTTCGTATTATTACGAGAGAGTGTTGTGAAGCAAGCGTTATAAACATTTCGACATATGTGAACGTTGTTACCAATCATAAATTCTTTGTTGTTGCAGTTTTGTTTTGGTGCAATATCATGCTTCTGTTTTGATTCCATGTTGATTGAAATTATTCTCGTTCATGAATATCCCAAATCACGTTGCAATTTTGGATTTGAACGTTGGTGAAAATATTTATGTTTTCAGCCCATCATTTCCTTCATTCATACCTATAAATAGGTGGTTTTGGTGCTCTCCAAGAAACACCATCTCTCAATCTTCTCCTTCATTCTTCAAGCTCTCTTCTCTCTCATATTTCTTTCTTCTTTTATCTGGGTTAAATACTCTTTCAAGAGTACTTGCTTGCTAGTTTTGAGATCCTCGAAAGATCCGAGAAGATCATGGGGGGCTTGCGCAACACACCACGGATAAGTCCTTAAGGGCAGTGAATTTACACACCTCAGGAAGTACCTTTTGTTCGTGAATTGTCAGTTATTTACAACAATCTTAAGGACTTATGGCTGACAACAACAACAACTCTACTACGCTGGAGAATCAAAATAGTTCCGGAACTCCAACCATCTTTGCGAAACCATTTTCGGATGTATCAAAAATTGAGGTATTCTCTGGGCAGAACTTCTAACGCTGGCAAGAACGTGTGTCTACTCTTCTAGACATGTATGGAGTAGTTATGGCTCTCTCAACTTCAAAACCTGACGAATCCAGTGCCAAACAAGTTGAAGATTGGACTTATGCAAACAAGGTATGCCGACACACCTTACTTAGCGCCTTGTCTAATGATTTGTTCGATGTGTATTGCTCATATAAGGAAGCGAAAGAAATTTGGGATTCGTTGATTCTCAAATATACTGCTAAGGACGTCGTTCGACAAAGGTTTGTCGTAGGGAATTATTACCGTTGGGAGATGATCGAAGATAAAGACATAAAAATTCAAATCAACGAATATCACAAGTTACTTGAAGATATCAAAGCAGAGAACATACTTCTGCTTGATGAGTTTGTTTCAGAACTTTTGATAGAGAAATTGTCGTCATCCTAGACTGACTATAAACAACAGTTGAAACATAGACATAAGCAAATGACGCTTCAAGAGCTCATTACACACATCATAATAGAAGACACCAATAGGAAAGAGAGTGCTACTGCAAGGGCCAAAGCACTATCTGCAAAGGCAAACGTGGTAGAAGACAAACCTACTTCAAAAAGGTACGAGAACAAACCTGATCACAAAAGAAAAAATAACTTTTGAAATTCTCGTCCCAATGGATCTAACCCCGTCTTTAAGAAAAAGGGTAATTGCTTCGTATGTGGGAAGTCAGGCCATCATGCACCTCAGTGCAGACGTAGAGCAAGAAACGACAATCCTCCTAGGGCAAATATAGCCCAAGGGGAAGATACTATAGTTGCGGTTGTTTCTCAAGTAAATATGACGACCAATGTGAGCAAGTGAGTGGTAGACTCTAGTGCTACCAGGCATATCTGTGCAAATAGGAATGTTTTTACCTCCTACACTAGTGTAGGGGATGGAGAAGAACATGTTTACCTTGGTGATTCCAAGACAAATCCAGTCTTTGGAAAAGGAAAGGTTCTTCTAAAACTCACATCTGGGAAGACTCTGGCCTTGAGTGATCTTCTACATGTACCCTCTATCAGAGTTAATCTAATCTCTGTAGCATTACTAGGAAAAGTGGGGGCTAAAATGTCATTCGAATCTGACAAGATTGTAATGACAAAAAATAATGTTTTTGTGGGGAAGGGATATTGTGATCAAGGTCTTTTTGTACTCAATATTTCAGAAATTATAAATGAATCATGTTCTTCTGCTTATATCGTTGACTCATATGATGTGTGGCATGCTAGATTAGGACATGTGAATTCCTCGTATGTTATGAAATTGCAACGACTAGGATTAATTAATATGCATGATAAACAAAGTGGTAGATGTGATGTATGTGTAGAATCCAAAATAACTAAGAAAACATGTTATTCTGTAGAACGTCAAAGAGAATTGTTAGGGTTAATTCATACTGATCTAGCTGATTTAAAACAAACCATGTCTAGAGGTGGTAAAAATTATTTTGTAACCTTTATAGATGATTATTCTAGATACACCAAAGTGTACTTAATTAAACGTAAGGATGAAGCCTTTGATGTGTTTTTAACTTATAAAGCAGAAGTAGAAAATCAATTGAATAAGAAAATTAAGAGGATTATATCAGATAGAGGTGGTGAATATGTTTTATTTAATGACTTTTGTGTAAAAGAATGTATTATCCATGAAGTAACCCCACCATATTCACTTGAGTCTAATGGAGTAGTTGAGAGGAAAAATAGAACTCTTAAGGAAATGATGAATGCCATGCTTATTAGTTCTAATGCACCTGATAACCTTTGGGGAGAAGCCCTTCTTACTGCATGTTTTTTACAAAATAGGATACCTCATAAGAAAATGGGTAAAACTCCCTATGAGTTATGGAGAGGGTATCAACCTAATCTTAAATATCTGAGAGTGTGCGGGTGCCTAGCTAAAGTAATGTTACCCGATCCTAAGAAAAGGAAAATAGGCTCTAAAACCTCTTATTGTATGTTCTTGGGTTATGTTGAACATAGTGCTGCCTATAGGTTTTTTGTTCTTAAAAGTGATGTGATCGGACATAATACTATTGTGGAGACAAAAAATGTTGAGTTTTTTGAACATATATTTCCATTAAAGGTTAGTGATACATCTGAACAACCTATAGATACTTACAGTGATGCCATGAGTGAGGGTTTAAGAAGAAGTAAAAGGCAAAGGAAAGAAACTTCTTTTGGAGATGACTTTTATACTTATCTAGTTGAAAATGATCCAACAAGTTTTTTAGAGGCTACTAGT
>Ga0099822_1003064_pt1 | contig 21260 bp, 7 predicted proteins | sample CowpeawhiteBW_FD_76839 | JGI IMG/M metagenome (GOLD analysis project Ga0099822, IMG submission 76839) | Root nodule microbial communities of legume samples collected from California USA - Cow pea white BW | ecosystem: Host-associated > Plants > Roots > Nodule | place: USA: California | collected...
TAGGAAAACATTACTGTTAACATAATCCAAGATTTTTCCAACACACCCATATTATGTATACTTGCTTCTTTACTTTTCAATTTCGGTGCCTTGTTTGCTCTTGTCAAAAGTTATTCTGAACCTTGTTCGATCTTGGAAAGAAAAGCATGGCATAATTCTTTGCCCAATCTGACAAGTCTCCAGAACCAGCTTATAACCACATATACTTTCTAAGTCAAAATCAAAATTTCATTTTTTTTTCTTTTTAGTTAAACTTAAATTTCAATTCTAATAAAAAAATTATTATTTTTGTATTAAATGTATACTATCAAATATTGATCTTTGAATATGAAATGTAGTTTTTATCTTAATTATACTCTTGGCCTAAAAAAGTTATTATGCAGTGACTTTGGAAATATAAAGTGTGAGAATATGAATAATCATCTTCTATGAGAAAATAAACTTACATTTTAAAAAATATACAATTTAGTAATTTATTTTCTTAGCCTATCAAAGATGATGAATATTACGGAGTGTTATTTTTCTATGATATTCTTAGTAATTTATTTGTAGTTTGACATATTAATAGAGGTTTATTTATTTATTTTCTTTATCAAATATATTATCAGTAGTGAAAATAATCTCCTATAATTCATCATCTTATAAAAAAACCTATGACAACTTTTAATCAAAATTATTTATCATACATTATATCTTTTATTTATTATTTTTTTTTATCCTAATTTTTATTATCTTGGTCCGTAGTGCGTTTTTTTAGCGAACCTATAAGTTGACCTGCTGGACCAAATTCACATTATCATTCTGAGGACGTGTTCTTTTGGGAAGATTCATTATTGAAAGGTGATAGATAGCGATGATTGGAGAGATTTTTCATGTTCATTTGAACTAAATGAAGAGGAATGGAACACGTTGATTTGTGAGATATGTCACCATATTACATCTCACTACCAAGACAAGATTTGAGAGTGAACTTTAACAATTTACCAATATGCCCTAATTATTATATTACATGCACTTCCTTCCTTTTCCACCATTTTTTGTCATCGGAGAGGCACGAAGATAGCAGCGCGGAATTTGAACTAGTTTATTGAACCAACCAATTGTGTTTTTAAGAAGTGAATGGAACGGATACATTTTAGTTGGATCCAATTTCAATTTCAAAAGCTTTTGTTACATTTATCCGGTTCTACTTTGTACCCGATTCCAAATTCATGAATTTTTCTTCTTTATTCAGTTCTATTTTGTCTTGTACTCGATTTCATCAACTTCAAATAATTAATTTTTGAAATCAATTATATTGTAATATTTATTTTACTCAAATAATAAATATTATTATTACAAATGTTTAACTTTTTTCTTCAATAAAGAAGAAAAAAATTAAAGTAATTAATTTCTCAAATCAATTATATTAATTTTATTGAAATAATACATATTAATTATAATTTTTTTCATCATAAAAAAAATTAAAATTAGTTACAACTTATCTAAATATAATTTTATATTACTTTTAGTATCAAAGACAATTTGATAATCTTACTTTATTATTTATTAAACTTTATTTTTTATTAGTTATATCAATCAAATCGTTCACCTCAAATCAACTCTATTATCAACTACAAATTTTTTTAAAAGAACAGTATAAACTTCACTCTCAAATCCACCCAAATCAATCTTCTCCTCATCTCTCAAATCATTTTCTTCAAAAAAACACACCCTTAAAATATGTTAAATTAAACGTTAAATATGATTTTTATCTCCATATAATTATAAAAAATTATGTTTTATTTTTAACCTAAATTATAAAATATTTAGTCTGACATCTTAAGAAAGAAACAAATAGCATATGGAGCATTTTATGTGTAATAAATAGAGTTTGACATCATGTTTTTAGTAGTTAGAAAGGATATTTTACACAATTTTCATAGAGTAGAGAAATAAAATATTTCATAATTTAACTTAAAAGCAAAACGTAATTTTTGTATACTAATTTGAAGATGTAAATCATGTAATTATAATATTTAGAAATAAAAGGTTTAACTAATGACATAAACCAAATTGATATAGATAGCACCAAAACAAAACTAGAAGAAGCGGGTCATAGTTTGTATCTGCTAGAGTCTCCATCAATATCTTTTTGAAGCAATCGAGAAGCCCATGTAAACTTGAAAACGAAGAAAAGAATGGTCTTTTTTTAAATGAGAAATATTACATTTATCTGACAAAAATATTCCGGAAGGTCCTTTATGTTTGTAAATGATGTTATGTTTACAAAAGAATAATTCTCTAAATAAGGACTACTTATAATTCAAATCAACTTAAGAGTTTTTTTTTCTTACCTTGAATTATGTACTCATAACTAAACGTAGAAGACCGAAAACTATATACTTAATTAAAAAAATGACTACAAAGAATTCTATAATTACGTTGGAAAAAACTACATATAAACATTTGTAAACTTCCTTAAAAATCCATTAGATAACCCTTTCAAGCGTTCAACAAGACAAATCCGAAAATATCAAATCCGGAAGGTTTTTCATAATATATTTTGAAATATATATTTTAAAACACATTTCCAAATATAAAAATACCTTCCAAAATATATTTTTTTAAATATATTCTAAATTATACGATCTAAAGATATTATCAAATCCAGAAATACACAGCACATTCAGGATTATATAATCAGAAAAATATTTTCAAATGCTTAAAATACACATTTCAAAATGTATTTTTTAATGCATTCCGTAATACACTTTTCAGATCTGAAAATACTTTTTAGATTACACAATTCGGAATTCATTAAAAAGAAAAAGCTGCAAGAAAAAAACCGCCAAATTTTCGGCAGCTATTTATCTCTATTCAAATCACCATCATGCCAATTATAAATAAAATATCAAAACAGCACACTTTAGAATAATGTACCATTGGATCAAGATCCTCTAGGGTTACGAAACAACCGCATTCCTTGTGGCTTGTATTTTATATCTGTCTATTACAACAGAATCCGAAGTAAACTGAAATATACTAAGCCAACGTATATCCATTGTCTAATGGCAAAGAAATTCAACTCTGTATGAAATCTAATCACACCTATAACAAGAACATATGCATATCATGCTCAAGATAAAAAAATATCTCACTTTTTTCAGCACATAAGCATACACGACGCATGTCCATGTTCAAAATCTTTTCCTGTTAAGGTTTTTCAAGGAAATGAAATTGTTTGAATGTGAATTGTCTCAATAAGGAGAGAAAAAAAAGTCAGGCTTCAGCAAATAAATCAGTTTTCAATTTTTTTCATGCATACCTTCGAACACTTGATAGGCACAAGAAGAAGAAAAGTTTGGTGTTCCAAAATAAATCATCCTCACAGGCTATATGAATCTTTCTTACAATACCTACGAGTGACACAATAATCCACACTACAGTCCAAAACAAAATCTGCCCAATAACAAAATGCAACTAAACAAATAATGTTTACAAAATTCCTTACCCGAATAGAGAAGAAAAAAACCTCTCGTCAATAGAGTTTTGCCATGCGTCACTAACAAGGGAAAATTATCATATGCTGTGAATTGAAATAGAAGACGATAGGGTTTGGCATCAATTGGTTCTCCTTGTGAGAGAAGTAGCTACTGAAGCTCGTCACTACAGTTTTTGCGAGCTTCCCAGATGAAACAAGTGTTAGTCAACCATTCAGCACACAATGTGTATCAGGTTGTGGTGCACAAAGAAACTGATTTGAACTCAGCCTTGCTGTTCATAAATTTGCATATAAGCTTCTGACAGCGCAACCAAATGAGGAAGTGTTTCGGAGACATGCAAATCCTGCATCTCATACCTAAAGAAACAAGATCTTAGTCCTCATATGTGTTGTACATCCATAAATCTGTTCAAATTTATAGAGATTTTTTATATTATCGAGAAATAGAACTTACCATAGTTCTTCTGATTTGCGTTGTACAAATACCCTATACAAACCCTCACCAGGTTTGCCATCATGAACAACATTAGCAATTAAATCATATTTAGATCGCAATTTCTCATTTTCTTTTGGTGTTGGCAAGGGAATGTAATCCTTCAACTCCAGGTTCTTCACAGGAAAGTTTACTGAAGCACGTATACGGTGAAGTTAGAATATGCGGGTGTTAACTTGAACAAAGTACAGCACATTGAGACATAAATTCATACCTAATGTGGGATTCTTTTCCACAAAAAAATTATTCTTAGTAAACCTCCGCATGTGAAGAATCATATACTTAGGCAATCTGGTAACACGATATTTCATCCTTGCTATATGAGGACGGACCACCTCTGTGATAGTTTCACCATCAAACTTCTTCAGAATGTTAAAGAGTGGAACCTAAAAATCAAGCCTTATTAGCAGACAATTAGGGAAAAAAAAGACAGATAGAGCTTCAAAATAAAAAGCTTAACATAAAAACCAAAACTCAAGTTAACAAGTGCAAATGTGGAATTGCATATTGAACTAATTATCCTTGATTTAAAGGGAACTCTACATTTTTCCTTTAAAGCTTTACATCATACCACCTGGACTATACTACAACGTTAGGGGGTATACAAAATTATTACAGGTGTTCATTGTACACAAAAGATATCACTGGTTCGGGGGGAGGAGAGTCATCAACCCAGTGGTATTTGCAGATATTTTGAAATGAATGCATCAACTTACCCTATAAGAAGATGGGAATTTCAACTACAAAATACAAACGGGTGCACTGGTGGTTCAAATTAGATACATTAGTGTACAGAAAAGGTATTCAAAATTTGTCTCCCCAGTCCTTTTTAGTGTTTACGAAAATTCTTGTGAGTTTTTCCACAAGGAGAATGACTATAGTATTTGTATATAGGCTTTAAAGATGAGTTGTAAACTAAAGGGAAGTTGAAAGCTTGAGACAAGAATCAGAACAAGTGCAGAGCAGATCAACCGAACAGGGTCCTCTCATGGCAAGGGATTTTATTGGAACTGGGACAAAATACAATTACGAGCATGTTCACTAATGGGAGTGTAATGGGGAATCTGAATTACATTAAAAGAAACAAAGAATACAATTCTTACAAACATTTCACACGACAAATAAGATAAATCATTTTTTACTGACTATAACAAAATGTGTTGAAAAAATTAAAAAAGAGCATTTATTACACTAGAGTCATGGTTTTAATTCCATAAAAATGTGTGGATCATGCTGCTCATATGATTATTCTACACACTCCCCCACAAAAGTCATGGACAGTATTAAGTTTGCATAGTTTGGATGCAAACGGAACTTGAAGATTATTCCTTGTATCATAGACCACAAAGAGTCATTGGTCAAGTTCAGATGTTTTCTTTGAACTACGAATTTTCCTCTATCCAATTATTTTGTCAAGATCAATGCAAGTAGTGAGTAATGCTGAAAACATGAGGAAAATAAGCATTGTCAATGCATAATTTGGATTATTGTTTCAAGTCTTCTAAATTAAAACATTCATTATGTGAAACAAAATGTAAGTGCCCATAGGTGAGATAGTAAAGAGCATATTGGCAGCCAAGATGCAGTCCACAGCACATAACTAATTACTTAGCTCTTAAATAATGGTTTATAAGTTACAATAAGTTACCAACATTGATGTTCAAACATCCTTCCGTACATTAATATCCTCAATTTTCTTATTTTTACAAGTCTCTTGGATATAACAGTCACAGACAAATAACAAGATTTAAACTTCCAATCAGATCCCTTGAGGTAGATTATACCATTATCAAATATAACATCTCATGCAACAAGGACAACAACATTAATGGAGTAGTACCTGTGGTATTATATTTTTTTCCATCACATCCTTGAAAAGAGGAGGTGGTGGCAAGTCCAACCCCAACATTAGAAATGGCATTTTTGAAGTTTCTTTGACAAATGCATATCGCTCATTTACCCCATCCAAAAGTTTCTCAGCATTGTTCTGGTCTTCATTGTTTTCTTTCTTATCAATGGTACCTTTGTTAGGAATCTCTTTCACAACCTCAAGCTCACCCTGCAAACACAGTAAAAACAACATACAACTTGTGGATAGCTGCAGCCAGTAACAGCATGTCAACCAAAAGAGAGGACAAAAAAGAACCTGAAAACACTCATAGATTATGCTGGTATTCTTTTTTGATGTCTTAAGATCTGCATGTAGAGTATTAAGCAACCATGACATGAACTCAACTGGGTCAGATTGTGCACCTATCCGAAACCTTTTCTTGCTGGCTTTCATCACTGCTTGTAGAAACTCATGTGGGCTGACCTGTTGGTATGCATGTTGATAGACATGTCACTACCAAATTATAATAATATAGCATACAATGAATTTATAAGAAACAAACCTGTCCTTTAAAGTTCCGTGCATGCCATATTTTCCTAGTGAGTTCACCAAATCGATGAACAAGTGGAGATTTACAGTGTTGATAATTTTCAGGGATGAGGAAAAAATTCCTCAAGGGGGTAACTCTCATTAAGGATTGAATTGTTACATTCACAAAATCAGTCTCCTTGATATTATTAAGTCCCACCTGAAAAGACATAGTATAATATATAAATGTAGGCCATAAAACACCTAGCAACCTTTCTATAATATTTTCATTTTTATATGCATGAAAAATATACCATTCCAGGAAGGTAACTAGAACCATCAAGTGCCCTAGACCACTGCTTATTTTTGTCAAGTTGTTCAACTTCTTTTCCAGTGAATCTGCATATAGAGAACAGTATGAATGCCCGTAGACCATGCATTTTAATAGACAATGGAGACCATTTAAAGAATTCAAGGTAATGAAAACATAAGATAGCACAAAATCATATACGATAAGTGATGACAACTTTATTATGGGTGAATAAATATTTCCATGTCATTTTTAATTAGATAAAAATTGAAGTTTGATCTTTTATGGTGACAGCAAGTCGCTGATAAACATCATACAAGCAATTTGGCACATCCACAGGCAGAAAATGGAAGATAAATTATGACAACAGGCAAATCATGAAGATGCTAAGAAGAAAACAGAATTTATTGAGAAAAAAAAAAAACTCATGACACATAATACAAAGCCCAAACCAATTGCTTATAAAACAAAAGCCCTTCTTTAATTAGTTATTATGAAGAGAAAGATGTTAACATCGGTGACATAAACAAGGGTAAAGTAATTATTCCACATGCACCATATAAAACAACTATTTTTTAATTTTGGTACATAGAAGGGATTCCAAGGTAGGCCTGAACAGCAGAGGAAAACCCCTACCGACCAGTTAAGTTAGATGTTTGTCCAGGGATTTTCTAGTTAAGGGCTTGCCATTGGCCCTACCATAGAGTGGATGGGGATACGTATAAAACCAGTGAGATCCAATCTCATATCTATTCACAAAGTGTCCAAGCTAAGGATTAAATCTTAGAACCTCACAAACTGTGTTGGCAGATGACAACTTCAACCACAATCCTCAATGTTAATAATTGACTTTAATTTTGAGCTACCAGAGTGAATAAAAATCAATTTTCTAGGGGAACAAATGGTAAATAAATACTCTAACCAGCTAACAACAGGTGACACACATTGTACAAAAGATCAAAATATCAACAACATAGTCACCGCTGACAGCTGATGACCATAGAAACAGAATGATATTGCTAAAATGTTTTCTGCAGCAGGCACAGCCAAATAAAAGAATTAGACTAACCTTGGATTTAAGACATGCCGAATGTCATCTAATGAAGGATCATTAATTTCATAACCATCAGGAAGACAGTAGACTTTTTCAGTACGGAGATTGATATAAACATGGTGTCCTGCTTCCAGACTATGTGTATATGCATGAGACTTCTTCCCTCTCCCTTGGTAATACTTCCCGCAAACCAAACATGCATACACATTTAAATTCGATAGGGAGACAGAACAGAATTTTTCAAAGTCAAAATCCAAAACCTGTGTGCATAAATGTCATAAAAAATCAGATATGCATGAAAACCAGTAAAAGTACTGCCAACAATGGACAAGGTAAGTCAAATACCTGTCTATTAACCGTATCGAGATAAGGACAGTCCTTCCGAACCTCAACCTGGCGACTGTTTCTTCCACTAAATAATTGTTCTTGTGAATCATCTTCTTCATCACTACCATCAGCCTCTCCATATCTATGCCCATTGTGCTGCGACCTATCATTCCTACTCTCATTAACAGAACCCCTTTCCCTTCGAACATATTCTTCCTCCTCATCAATGTCAGCATAATTATTAGCTAACCCAGAAAGTGGATTCGCAATGGAGACGGGAGGAGGAGATGGAGAGGAATTCTCATCCAGCTTCTGCCTTTTCGATTCATTATCAAGCCCTTCATCCTCTACTTTACGATCAACTTCCCTTTCCCTTTTTGACGTCATGTTCTCTCCTAAAGCAGTATGAAATCAATACCAGAAAAAAACTTAGTTAAAGGGTAAATTTAGGACGTTAACCTTCCAATCGCCAACAAATATAAAAACTAGTAGAAAGAAAAAAATCACACAGATGGACAGCAAGACAATATAATGGTAATTTTATCTTTTATCTAACGAGAGGGCCCAAATAGAACAGCGAAAGAAGCTAAAAATGCTGAGGCTACAACTACACGAATAGTATCAGTATCAAATATCACGCCTAACTTGTACAACTAGGGTCTGTACCTCTCACTGCCCCAATTCTATCAAAAAATGACTAGATATTCTCTCTCTATCTCCTGTTTCATTTATAGGCAACATGCCTTATTTCTATAACCAATGAACCTAACTAAGTAATGGGTAGCTATCTGCATTTGTTTAACGAACAAGTAATAGAGTAATCATTTGGATTGTTCCAAAACTGATGAAACGTGGTCAAACAATGCGTAAATTGTTTCTGCCCCCATGCCAATTATAAATAAAAATCCAACACAGAACACTGTTTAAAACAATGTACCATTGGAGCACGATCCTCTAGAGTTACAAAACAAGTGCACTCCTTCTGGCTTATATCTATATACATTATCACAGAATCCAAATTAAACACTAAAAAATACATCAAACCAGGGTATATTCAAAGAAATTTAACTCTGTATGAAACCTAATTACACATATAACAAGAACATATCCATATCCTGCACGAGAAAAAAAAAAATATCACTCTTTTCAGCACATAAGCATACACGAAGCATGTCCGTGTTCAAATTCTTCTCCTGTTAAGGTCTTGCAAGAAAATGAAATTGTCGGAATGTGAATTGTCTCAATAAGGAGAGAAAAAAAAATCAGGCTTCAGCAAACAAATCAGTTTTCAATTTCTATCTCGAACACTTGATACGCACAAGAAAAAAAAAAGTAAGGTATTCCAAAATAAATCGTCGCCACAGGCTCTACGACTAAATCTTACAATTCAAAACAAAATCTGCACAATAACAAAATGCAACTTAACAAATAATGTTAATGAAATACCTTACCCGAATAAAGAAGAGAAAAACCTCTTGACAGTAAGCGTCAGAGACAAGGGGAAATTAGCATATGCTGTGAATTGAACAAAAGGACGAAAGGTTCTGAGACCAATGGGTTATCCTTGTGAGAGATGATGTTTGTTGCTGAATGCAAGCTTCCCAAATGAAAGAGTTTTAGGAAGACCCTAGAACAAGTGTTAGTGAAAACTGAGAAAGGGTCGCTTTGATGTAAGATAATCTGAGAATAATGCATTTTAAGGTTCCTGGGAGGTTATTTAAGGGTTAAAATTATTTTAAGGTCAAATCAATTATCAGAATTCAAAAAAATACATCAATCTAGTATTTGTCTACTGAATTTACTGTCATTCATCTTATAATTTGCCATCTGAACAAAATTTAACCCCTCTTTTATACACATGATTTCTTACAATTTTGACTTTTATATTTTGCTATTATTTTTTATGTACATTTTATTTAATTTTCTAACTTAATTGATTTTGCTTTTATTAACATTATTATTTATAAAACATTTATCCATTATAAAATTATAAAAAATAAGAAAAATTAATTTAGTTTTATAACTATTTGCTCATGAACATATTTTTTTTATAATTTTAATAATTATAATATTCAAATAACAAATATTGAATGGGTCAAAATAATATACTTAAATTTTATATATTTAATCCTTGTGACTCATATAACAAAAATATATATAATTTAGTATTGAAATCTTGAAATCTCTTAATATAATTTTTGTTAAAAAAATTATAGTTTTAAGTTGTATTTGATATAGAACTCATTTTAAATAAGCTTTTTTAATTTAATTTTTTTATTGAGATATTCCCATATTTGAGAAAGTTTTATTATAATAAGTTTCAAAGAATTAATATGAAACTTCTTCTCATGTATAATTCCAAATAATTAATATTAAATTTTTCCTACAATTCTTTGCATCTTAAGGAATGAAAGGTTCCTCTAATTCAACAATTGAATCTATCAGAATCATTACTATCATGCTTGAAAATATGTGAATTATAATTTCAAATAATTAATTAATAATTAATATGAAACTTCCCCCTATAATTCTTTAAATATTAAGAAAGAGTTCCCCTAAATTCAACTATTGATTCTATTGAATCATTAACATTATACTTAAAAACAAATAAAAATGTAAATTTGTATTAATAATTTATCAAAATTTAATTAAGAATCGAAAAACGTAACTACAAGAAAAGTATAATAATTAAGTTACATCTAAAAAGTAGTTAAGCAAAAACATACAATAAACAACTTTTATTTTTTCGTATTCATATGAAAATAAATATTAAAAAAATCATAAGATGAATTAAATATTAAATATCAAACTATTATTTTGTTATAAAAAAGTTATCTTTTTTACCAATAAAAAAAATGGATGACAAATGAAAGTGGAGAGATTGACTTTGTATATAAGTTTCTACTTATTTTTTAAAACGAAAAAAAAAACAAAACAATATATCTAAGTATAGTACATAAATACAATATGCAAAAAATTTAAAATAAGAAAAAATAAAAAATATTTCAATAAATTTAATTAAATTTTATTATATTTAATTTTATATTTTATTATTTAATAATATTAAATATTATATTTTATAAAAAATAAAAAATTAAACTAAAAAAAAATTAAAAGAAATTAATTAAAATTTTAAATTTTTTTAAGGGACCATGACCCTTAAATAAGATCCGCCGATAATAATATCGTTTACTTTTTATCTTTTATCTATAACATCATATTAAAATTATATTTATTTTATTCATATTTGTTATTTCAATTTTGTTCTTAATTATTATTTTAAAATTTAATTATTTTATAAATTTACTTTATCTTTTAATATTTATTTTTAAAATATTTTTTATGTACATATTTCATTTTTTTAATTTTATATTTAATAAATATTGTAAAATTTAATTATATATTATTTATTAATTTAAATTTAAATTTTTATAAAAATTAAAAAATATGAACACAGATTATAATCTGTGTTTTCGCTTATGATAAAAAAATAATACACTGTTATTGAATGATATCAATCATGGTATATTTTCACACTGGTATTGAATGATATCATGTGAATTAAACTGTGTGAATATTTGTGTTGGTTAATTTTGCAGTTAATTGAGTAAAAAACTGGTTGTTGCCTGTATTTGAAAATTGAAGATATATTAATGAAAGGAAATTAAATTAAATAATATACATACACATACATAATACAATTAAAAAGGGTAATTAAGTAAAATTCTGACTTAGTTGTTCACCTAGTCACATTAATCTTGCATTTTCCTTGTCTAAAGTAACTGCGAAAAGCAAAGACAAAACCCGAACAGCTCTTCCCTCTCGTTGTTGAATGCTTCCATGGAGTTCAGACCTCGCAATTACAGTGCCGAGCTTGAATCTCATGCCCTACCTCGCGTAACTGCCGCTGCTCATCCTCTGTGTGCTTCACCTCCGTCTCCACCTGTCGCTCAGGTCCTGCTCATATCACAATTTCTTTCGCAATTTTTGTCCTTCTATTAACAGTTACGGTACCTTGACCACGGAAAAAAGTAATCGTGACTGTGCAAAATTGGTGTCGATTTCACCGTTCCGAATATAAGATTTAGTTCTACCAACCTGAAATAAGAACATGCCTAGGAAATGAATCCGTCAGTTAAATTAACTTCTATTGATGCTTCCTCGTTTAGAAGCCTTTGTTCAATTCAATGTTGTACAATGGTTCGAAATCGATGTTGTTGAGCAGAGTACTATGCTCATATGACTAAAATATGATGTAATCTGGATAAAGATTTAAATGATCTTAGTCATGATTTGCAAGTTATTAGCATGCATAGTACTAAGATAATGCACTAAAAGCGGGGGAAAGAGGGTGAGGGCAGGGACCGGTAAGGATTTGATTTAGTTACTACAATTTAAGACTTAGTAATTTCTGTTGACTTGCTTGAAGTGAAAGTGTTCAAAAGCTCTGTGGTTATGTTTTTTAAGTTGGTTTGTGACCGCAAAATTTTACATATATTTCACTTTTGACGATATTCATTTCTTTGTTAATATTCTCAATTTAGGTTGATGTTGTAGATCGTGGGAACAGTGATTTCTTTGATCCACTAAGAGGAACTGATAATGATGCAAATGCTGCTGTTCCTGATCATGACAACCTGAATGAATATGCTGATATTCAGCCAACGAAGGAGTGGACCTCTTTCAGGAGATTACTAATGCAGAGGTTTCCTGTCTCCAAGATGGTTTCAGTTTCTACAGTAAGTGCTACAGTAATTTCCTTTTTCTGGTTTAAATAAGAAACTGTACTACATATTTGTGGTATCTAAGATGGCTGAGAGAAAATAAAGTATGGTGGTGCATTTAGAAGCATGCTGAGATGAGACTGCAGACAGTTCTTATTGGCTTTGAATGTTCATAATTGTCATTAGGTGTAGATCAGTTTAGATAATAGATGTGAAATTTGACAATTTAGCTACTCTGTTGTGGCTTGCTAGCGGAAAAGCTGGACATTTTCTGTTTGGAAAACTGTAGAACTGTATGATACTGTTTTATCGATTTCCTTGCTATTAGGACATTGTTTAATTGTCTGCATTAGTGGATATTAATTACTAAATATTTTTTAGGAAGAGGTGTATCCGGCTTGAGTAGAAATCTTGACCAAGATATTACTAATTATTCAACTATTTGTTAGTACTCTTAATATATTGCACCTTAGGTTTCTTAGTTGTTGTTGTTTTTGCCTTCAGCTATAGAAATAGTGAATAGAGCCTGAGTATGGGCATTGCTGTGATTTTTCATTTGAAGGGCACTATGCAAGTTGCCAGATAACACTACATATGAGTTAGCCATCTACCAGATGCTATGTTGGAAAATTTTCACAAACTTTGAAATACTCTTTTAAAGTGTAAGATATAGTAGTTAATTACTATTAACATCTACAATTTTTATTGTGCAACTGGCAAATATAGTATTGTTAGAGGATAGGTCTTAATGTAAGCACTGGAAAATAATCCTTTACATTCTAAAAACAGTTTTGATCCTTTATTTTAACCCTTTTAATTTTTCGTTATAATTATCTAATTATTTTTTTCTTTAAATTACAGATGCCCGATGTTTTAATGAGAAGTGGAAAATGTATGTCTATACTTTTGCATTGTTTTTACTTTTGTAATATCCTTTATTTATCTTCACTTAGTTATGTGACATCCCAATTTTCAGTACATGAGAAATCTTCAACAGCAATGCATTTGGAGGAATTGGACGATCCACAAAAATTTGCAGATGAGGGTGTCAAGACTATTACTTGGCAGGAGTATGTTTCTCGGCTACATGAGCTCAAAGATGAGATTACTCGTTCTTGGCAAGCTGAAGACCGGGTGACATCCTTAAAGTTATCAATAAAGGTAAACTTCAATGTATTTAATAATTTATTTTTAACATTATGGTTTGTACTGTGAAATAACCTTTTTGTTTTTGAAATCATGAAAAATACATTTTTGTTTTATAGTTTAGTTCATTCTGCTAGATATGATTTTATATATGATTGTTGTTTAATTGATTGTCTTGAAGGTTTTATCTAGTTGGTTGATTGATGTTTGGTTTTGTTGGATGTATTTAGTTTCTTTAGGTGCTGTATTAGAATCTAGGAAAATCTTAGATGCTGCTTTTACCATTGACGAGGTTGTTGATCATGTTACTTGAAGCATGGAGTTTTGTTGCAAAATTATATTTTGAAAGATGCTATGTTTGATTTTTATGATTCTTACCAAGAAAGGTTTTGGCAAGATATTGAATGACTTAGTAACTTGTATTCTTCTGGTGAGTTGTCTCTGCCATCATTCAAGAGAACCTCATGCTTGATCTAGAGGAGCAAAAAGTGGTCATATTAAGTGTTCAAATATGTCTTTTTGGGATTTGTGCAGGTTTCTCATTTACCATTTTTGTTCTTTGATTGTAGCCTTGTAGGTTTCTGCACATGGCTTTCCCTTTATTAGATTGTATAGGGATTAATCAGTTTGTATTTTCTTTTCTTTCTGTACTTTATTTAGTCTTAGTAATTTTTTATAAGCCAAAAAGAGTACAAATGTTATTTCCTTTTGTTTAACAATGTTTTAAAATACATGGGACTTTGAGAGAGGGCTCTGCCCATTTGAAATATAAATCAATTTATACTTAGTTTTGAAGTGGGAGTGAAAGCATACTGATTTATTTTCATTTATTGTCTAAGTTTATCTTGATTTTGATTGATTATGTGGATCTAAAACAGATTATACTGTTTGCAGGTTGCTAAACTTCTGATGGATACGTCAGTACTTGAGTTTTATCCTACGCTTTTTGTTCTTGTCACAGATATCATGGATATGCTTGGAAACCTGGTTTGGCAGCGCATAAAGCGTAAAGCTGAGTTTTCTGAAGATGGAACATTGCGCTGCAGCTTAGCAGGTCCTTTGTTAATTTGAAGCTCACTCACAAAATGCTGTTTACTTCCGTAGTTATGTATTTGAGTCAGGTTAAGCATATGGCTCTTGTGCTAATAATTGTTTGATGTGGAATTTTTTCATGCTAATGTTTTGAAGACTAGGGATTCTGTGTTAATGCATGTTAGTTCCTTAAAATGTAATTTTTTTAAGAAATTAAAATGAAATTTATTGATGTATGAATATCTTATCCCAAACTTTGAGCTTAGCAGATAGAGAAAGAAAGATATACCACAAATGTGAATGCCATTATATTTGAGTATTCTTATCTACATCAGCTAAGTATGTGATTATACATGCCAACATCTGGGAGTATCCTTGCGTCATTGAAAAGTTTATCCATTAGAGGGACATCATAATTAGTAATTTATTATAGCCTCACTGACATAAGATTAATGATTGAAAATATGTTCACTGGGATATCTTAACTGCAAAAGGGTTCTCACCATCTCTAACATCAGACTCTTTGAATATTTTCATTTTGTATCTTGCTTATTGGAACTAATTTGTACATGTCAGACAAGCTTGATGATCTGCATGAGTTTGATGGATATCATTTAAAAGTCACATCATTTTTCTTAAACGATTTATTTAAATCTTGTAGAAAATTTTCAAGCAAGGGATATTTGTGCTGATGCCAAAGAAACTTGCTATAACTGGTTTAGCAAAATTGGTGCTGTGCAAGAGCTTCTTCCACGCATGTGAAGACCTTATCCTTTGTCCTGTACTTAATTTATTCCTTACGTTTTTTCCCCTAAAGTTATTTGTCTTCTCTTTCAGCTTATGTTGGTTGAGACTTTCTGATGCCATGTTTACCTTTAGTTTCTTCATAATCACAGTTATAATTTTCTATGAATTCACTTTGAAAGACACATTGCCGTGATCTCTCTAGAATCACAGTCATCTATAATTATATTTCCATAATCTCAAAGCTAAGCCTAAATCCACTTCAACAAACAAAGAAAGTCATCTTGTTACAACTAGGCTACAAAAATTATATTTTTGGATGAAGCAGAGCCTTGTTATATGTAAAAACCATTCGTCCATGGGCCTGGGCCTAGGTGCCTAACTGCTTATGCTTTTGAGATAATTTGGTTCTTGATATGCTATCATATGTCTTTGATCAGGTGCTCAGTACTCTGCCCTTAATCATTTATCTTTCACTCTTCTGATTAAATTATAATTTCAGCATATGATTTTAGTAGGCTGGCTGGCTGGCTGGTGGCGGTGGTTCGTCCATGATTCTATACGGATAGGACTTTAGTTGGGGTGTAGTAGTGTGTCAGAAAGAAAAGCAATCAAGCCCATTAAATAGCAGCTTAAGCTTTTGTTATGATTAGGTTTCAATTAGAAATTGAGACTACAGAAGGTAAATAGTTTTAAAATACATGAGTTTTAATAGGAAAAAGTTAGACAGGCTATGTGTAGAATATTTATGGGTTACTACTACTAGTAATATGGAATTATCACTAGTTTGCAGATATTTGCTTCGTTATGGGGTGACCTACTCCTATCTTAATTTATTTCCTTCAACAGATTTGGAACCTTTTATATACTGTTAATACAGTGAAGATTAGGTTTAATGTGATAACTGTCAAACACTTTGTCTGTCAATATTGCTTGAAAAATTGCTACGGTGTAGACCTTTTTCTGAAAAGTTTGAAAGGTTTTGCTAATAACATTTGCTGAATGCATATCTGAAATTGTACTAGTTATTTGGAGCTGGCAATTTTGCCTTGCTGGTGCTTTCTGTTTGACCAACCTTTAGACAGCCTCCGGCGATTGGTAATGATGACCAGAGGATTAGGAGATCCAGTGGCATCTGCATATTGCCGTCTTTATATGGCTCATTGTGCTCAGAAGCTACCTTCACATGATATAGGTATTTGTTTCTGATATTATCTATGTATCCTTAGGATGTGTAGAACACGTACACTGAAACAGATGGTCCCCCCTTTTAACTGTTAAAATAAATCTGTATGTTTCCAAACATGTTTTGGTCTAACCTTTACGAATGCATATTAGCATATGCAATTGTTCATCACTATGATGCCCAACGACATGTATTCCATACACTGATTTGTCTCACCCTTGAAAATATAGGACATGATATGTTGAGATATGCTTAAAGATATATGCATATATACAGTTCACAAAATAAAATAAATATTACTATAGCTTTTTTTAAAAACCATATGAATTTTGAAAATTATTATTAAATATGATCTAAATATATATATATATATATATATATATATATATATATAAATAGTGAGAGAATTGTTTTTATCCATATTTGTTGTCACAGTGTTTTCTTTTATTAATTATATGTAACTCAAATATCAAATCCTGATAAAAATAAAATAAAATAAAATCATGAAAATGGTTTCATGGAATAAATCATAAAAATTATATATTTTATGTTTTGTTTAATATTTGGAATAATATAAAAAATAAAAATAATGATAGTTAAACACTAAAAAGAAAAAAATGACTATAAGAAAAAATTGTGACTGTTATATATATTAGTTGAATGTTGTATCTGACGCTAGTTTAGGAAAATCGGGTAGGATGTGTTGTCTTGTACAACAATGGTAATAAAGTCTTACCCAAAGGGCAATGCAAATTCATAAAACATGATTATTAAGCAATAGTGTTAGTAGCTTCACAGCACTGTTTCTTATCATTTTTAACTGCTGACTGACACTTTACTGATAGTATTTTAAACGTATCCAAACGTATTTGTGTTAGATATGTCCTAGATATGGATAAGGCCCGATCCATGTATTAGTGCATCACAGGTTCATCATAATGCTCTAGCACCCCTACAAACGGCAATCCAAGACCTTGGTGTATTATATACTCTCTAGTGCCAGTACCGTTACTAATACTTTGGTTTAGAGTTTTTGTATTTCTTTCATAAATTTCCATATTTAGAAAGCTAGTTATTCAGATAAAACAGAATCAATTAATCTAGATTACCGCTTCACACTATCTCTAATATGAAATTTTGTGCTCTATAGCAGTGCTTAGTTGCCTCTAATTAATTTCAGTTGTTCTTTCTCCAAATTTAGTTGCTCGTTCTGAATTTAATGTATCTGATCCCTGCAACATACTTCTTTCTCATGTTTATTTTCGTAAAACTTATTTGATATGTTGTGTAACTGAAACAGGCTATCTTGTTACATGTGTGAATGACATCAGAGTTATTTTAATGCAAATCTTGTCAGCCAATGAAAGATCTCATAAAAATGGTGAAGTCAACAAAAAATTGCAAGTCAGTTTGATGGAACCAACCATTGAGTATATTATGAAGTGTTTATTTAATGGGTTGACTCAGGTATGTAATGAAGTTTCTCTTCACAAGTATACTTGTTTTGGGCGATATTATATATGATCATGTTTCCACATATCTTGGTTATCTGAAAGTGTATAATTGAAATTTCATTGATTGGTTGGTATCTTTGTTCTTCTATTGTGATTTTTACATGAACATTTCAAGTGAGTGGAAATGAAGATTGGGTAAGCACATATATAAGCTAAATGGTTGAGGTTTTTGTGATTATAATATTGACTAGTCAAGTTTTATTATGTCATCTATATACTCCATCAGACAGTAGAAAAAAAGAAAGTCAGTTATTTCTTTTCTGCTTGTTTTCCTTCTATATCCTGTGTTTTATGCTGATCTAAGTATGTCGTTGCTGAAGAGACAAGTCCATGAAGTTCTGTCAGAGCTTGGATTGATGAAGAATCAGCAGGATTTGGGGAGTGTTTCATGTGTTTCAATCATTCTTCATCATTTACTGAAGGAGCTCCCTATTGAAGTAGTTAGTACAAACGTTGTGCAGATCCTTCATCTCATTGAATTTAGCAAGGATAATTCTTTTGGTCAGGTAAGTTTTTGCAATTTCTATGATCCCTTGAATTTAGCAGCATCTTTGTTTTCGTTTTTCCAATTTGCAGTTTTATTGTTTTCTTTTTGGTGATACAGCACTTGAATTACAGACTGCTTGGATTCAGGCTGTATGAAAGAAAATCCCCTGCTCATATTGTGAATACTGTGTTAGATAAAGTTATCCAGGTATTTATAGAATTATAATCCACCTTGCATCATTTCAGAGTTACATTCACAGTGGTGTATATTCCTCTTAAATCTCCACCCTTGGTATATTACACCTTGAGGGAAACTTTATTATTTTAGTTTCTTTCATTAATACATTCTCGTCTCGATCCCTCTTCCTCTTATTTTGCCAAACAGATATAAGAGTAGGAGGAGGAAGTGTATATCTTATGATTGGGAATCTCCTTAAAACAGAAAAACATAAATGATAAACAAATCAGAGAGTAACCATCTCAAATAGATTTTATAAGTGTTATTTGGTTAAGTAGACTTTATATGGTGTCAGAGGTGTGTCATCTCTTATTATGTCAAATATTATAGACTTTAGAGTGCAAGGAAGGAGTAGAAAAAGGTAAGAGATGGGCCAAACTTGGTGTTTTGTATTTGTTGTTTTTAATTGCTTGCTTCTTCTAGGAGAATGTATTTTTGCTAGGTCTTGCACTCTTTTCTTCAACATATTCACTTCTCCATAATTCTTGAGTGCAATGTAACTAAAACATGTATAGAAGGAGAAAGTATATGCTGAAGATATAGATTCTCTTAAATGTGCAAAATGTAAACGATGAAAGAAGCAAAAAAACTCTTTTTATAGAAACCCAGAAAAATTACGTATGTGTACATCTATGTATCTACTATCTAATCCTTTGCATGCTTAATGAAGATAATCCTTGACCTTTTCTTGTAAAATAACTACAGAGCAGCAGGACTAGTTGAAATATTTATTGAAACACAAAACACTTGAACTTCATACTACTGCAATGTTATTACCGTCCAAGAGACTTCTGAAGAGAACATCTCTGTTCTGAAACTTACAAATACAACAACACCATAAATGTTCCCATTCCGTAATACTAAATTAAGCATTACAAAGTAAAAATGCTATATGCAATAACTGCTATTAACCTCAAATCGTACTACCCACTCACTTTGACCAAATCAAATACTGCAGGGCATAATTGCCATTTGTACACTACCCTCTTCTGGAAAAAACATTTCAAATTGAAGGTCTTGGAGTGGTGTCTCCGTCAGATGAGACACAAAATGTAAAAGCGTGTATAAACTGTTGGTTGAGCCACATATATTCTACTTCTATTTCTCTGCTCTGTATTCTTGGTATGTGTGTTTCCTTATTGGTTAGGTTACTATACATGAGAATATGAGGCTTAGGGTAAGTCATCAACATCCGTTTCCTAACTGTTGAAAATTGTTTGGTCAGATGTAATTATATTTAGATATTGACTTTTAAGGAAAGTCTAACGAGTTAAGGAAGGATACACCCAAAAATCAAGGGAGTGGGGATTGATTCTGCCTTCTATGTAATTAATTGAAAGCTAAGTAATCATATACTCTTTCTAATACCTGTACTGTACCTATATATACATCTATATTTAACATACGATACCAGCACTCCCCCTTATTTTAAAACAAAAAGGATTTGTTTTTGTAGTTTATTCAACATCTAAGCTTACCACTCATGGTCAATTGGAGTATATGGTAATTTTTACCTAAGTAGAAAAATGTTTACTTTCTGAGATTTAGTCCGAACTTCGTTTGTAAGCATATACTGTCATTTTTTTCCTCCTGGTATTTCATCTGTTCTCTAATTTTGCTGCAACTCTAGGTTATTGGTATGTATGATAGCCTTGACGAATATCTGAAGGTTGTAGATGCTTATACTGATCTTATTCTTCAGAATCAGATGGTAAGTTCAAGTGAGTGAGTACAATCAGACTGTTACTAGTTCTCTATGTCTTCTAAGTAAAAAGTTTATTTTGCGATGGTGTTTCTTCCTTTTTTGGATGCACTAATATGTTGACTATTTTACAGAGCATAGATGATTTGGGCTTATTTAGGCAAGTTTAGTAATCATTTTTTTTTCCTATGACTGTTTAAAATATTAAACTTTGAAGGTTTAGATATTTAGTTATCATTTTGGGTTAAATATGTTTTTGGTCCCTCAAGTTTCAGCGAAATTTGGAATTAGTCCCTCATCAAAACTTTTGACCAATTTAGTCTTCATCTTTTAAAATACATGAATTTAGTCCTTTTAACCAAATTTTGTTAAGTTTATATGACGTTTCAAGCGCATTTCATGATAGTATTTAAATTATTTACACTGTTTGACACATTTTTGCTTCAATGTTAATTTAAATA
>Ga0099822_1003074_pt1 | contig 21231 bp, 17 predicted proteins | sample CowpeawhiteBW_FD_76839 | JGI IMG/M metagenome (GOLD analysis project Ga0099822, IMG submission 76839) | Root nodule microbial communities of legume samples collected from California USA - Cow pea white BW | ecosystem: Host-associated > Plants > Roots > Nodule | place: USA: California | collected...
AAAATATAATATATATAATATATATATATATATTTTTATATTTTATTATTTTTTTATATATATATATATATATATATATATATATATATATATATATATATATATATATATATATATATATAACTACTGAATCTAATAAACTTTACAACATCAAATAATATTTATTTTATCAAATTTTACCATCTACATTTTTTAAAAACATTAAATTCTTAAATATAAATATTATACTGAATATTTAAATATTAAATTTCAAGAACATATAAATTTTAATTATAACAAGCATTCATTTTATTTAACCATTTATTTCAATATTACAAAAAAAATAATTATATAAATTCATGAATATGTATCGATTTAATTATTATTATAAATTTTACTATTAAAAAATTTATATATAATGAAATATTTTAATATATATTACAAAAAAAATTATTATTATTTTTTTCATATTATTAAATTCTTCTTTTCAATATTATATCCATAAGTATACATAATTACAACATTTAAATACAATTACATAATTAAATTTTAGAAATATAATAATAATTATCTTAGTAGAAATTTAAAAAATAAAAACGAAAAGCAGAAAGCCTAATCGCTTTAGTTTAGTCTTATGCAGATACGAAATTAAGAGAAATCAAATGTTAGAAAAAGCACATATGGCAAATTTGGCCTATTTTGACTTGGGTGTATGGAAGAATGAAGCACATAACTTTCCATTTTCTTTAATTTTGTATTTGTTGAGCGAAGTTTTTATTACTTTTGCGATTGATATGTTCTTAGTTTTCTTAAAGTGTGAACTTGAGATCAAAGATAATCATCCAAATGAATCAACACGTATGAAACAAGTAACTAAATAAACAAACAAATTTCTTTTTTTGTAAGTCCGATTGTCTATGTAAATTTTAAGATTGTCAAAACATCTCCACTTTTTTTAAGGGTAGAAAAGAGGACTTATTTTTACTCTTATTGATAATTTGTATTTTAAAATAGGTTTCTATAATGATATTCAATTTCAATGAAATGAAGATAATGATTAATATTTTGGTACAAAATTATCAAGGAAAGTTTTCTTGTGATATTATTACTTGTTATGCATCAATAATAATATTTAAATCTTGATTATATTAATATATGTTTTATGTTATTATTTAGAAAATTATCAATTATCATTATTTTGTTATATGTTAAGTATTTGATCATGGACGTTGTCCTAATGAAGAAACAAATTATTAACATCAACCACCCAATTAAAAGAATGTTATTTAATTTTTTGCGATGTCTATTCTTCTAATTTAGAACAAATGATACTATAATGACTTACTAATTTTAATTTTTACTCTTTGTCATTTGCATTATTTAATATTAAAATTGTAGACTTTGTTCTTTGTTCCTTTTATTAATATTATATGCAAATTATAAATATAAAAAATCTAAAATCTTGACCTTTTACAATTTTTCTTTTATTTCAGGATTTATGTGTTATTAATAAATATGAAATCAACAAAACAAGAAATCTTAATGAAAAAGATTAGGCCGACTTTTGATATGATAGGGATTTCAAACCCCAACCAGTATCAATCACGACTTTCAAATCCCAGGCAAATCAAGGGATTTTAAATCACAAGTAGAATTAGGAGTTTCAAACCTTAGACAGTATTAGAGGTTTTGTAAACTGCTGGTAGATTGTACTATTTTAACGATTGCTAAAAATCTTAGGTATTTTATTAACAGGAAAATGATAAATCACACAAAAAGCCTTAACATGGGTTAAAACCTCTAAAAACACCAAATTTAAACTTTAATTAAAAATAATTATTTTTGTAGCAAAGCGCTCATTAATTTACAATGTATAGCTTCATATATATTGAGTAAGTGTATGAGAAGTTTAGGATGAAAGTATTATTTAGATGTGAGATATGGAAGAGTAGACCTAAAAATGAAGTAATAATCGAAATAGGGATGAAGAAATGGATCATGTGCTTGCCTTGGCACTACACAAAGCTCATCATCATCTACTTTCTTTTTCTTCCATTTGAAGTAGAGCATCGGAATAGAAACCACATTTGTCAATGGTCATGTTATTATATATACAATTGTGGTGCTGCTACTTTCACCATAAAACAACCACTTCAATCGCGTTTAATTGGTCACAATTTATTCGGCTCTCTGTCTCTGTTTTCAGAATTTAATTGGATCAGCCAGTTCAATTTCTTAAGGTAACCATTGCAATAGAACATGTAAATAAATTTGATTAGAATTATGTATATTTTTACACTGAGAAAATGTATATTTGGAATTGATTTGATATATGATTTTGGTGTTACTTTCAGCATCATCCAAATTTCCTCAAAATGCCACGGTTTATCAAACATCATCGCTTTGCTTATTCAAGTAGCCCTGAGGATGATGTTTCTTCAGCGAAAAGGAGAATGAATTATTATGAAAATCGTGAGAACTCATTCGCCTCCTTATCTTTGCTTTTAAAATTTATTGATTCACCTATTATAGTTATTTTAATTAGTTATATTGGGTAAAAAAGTGGTGAAAAATAAAAATATTTAAGATAAATATTAAAAATAAATAATATAAATATATGATAGATAATTTAAATATTATTAAAAGCTGGAATTTAATAAAATGTTAGCGTCGCATAAATAACTGAAAGCTACAGCAAAATGTTTGTTATCAAATGATACTTAGGCAACAACAATGAAAACATTGGTTTATATGGATTCATTTCAAACATGAGTTACATTTATTATTTTGCAAAAAAATGTTGCATTAATTAATCACTGATTATAAGTATCAGTTCATCCTAAGATTAAGTACTAAGTATAACATATCTCTAAGATAAATTGATAAATATATACAAATTTATAAAATATAAATATTAAAAATAAATTATATTTATGTCTTTTAATTTATTTATTTTTAATCTTTATTTTAGTTTACATTACCACTGACTTATATATTTTTAATAACTATTTTAGTTAGTGTCTATTAAACAGTCATTAATTAATTTATTTTTAATATTTATTTTAGCTAGTCTACTTTTAATATTTATTTTACTTAACATCCATTATATTTATTTTAGTTTCTTTTTGTAAACGTCCCATTTAATAAATACGTTTAATTAAATGAAACATCATATGGGATATACCAAAAAGAACGAAACTATGGAGTATAAGTATCACTCCTTACAATTGTCCAAAATATTCGGAGAGAAAATTAAGGCACACCATGATGTCATTAACAAAACAGAAGAATAAAAATAAACGGTTGACAGTTATCCAAAATATAGGCTCATAGAGCAAAGACAGTATATGGGCCATAGTGCCCTAAGAGTACTCGGAGCAGGGAATCCAACCCAAGAATAGCTACGCAGCGAAGTTTCCATCACCTTGACGACCATTAGGGGTTCTCACATCTGCTCACGCCAATAAATAGATGATCATCGCAAAGGGAGAAAACCACACATAGAACACACAAGCAAACAGAAAGGGTAAGCTAAAGTAAAAAGGTTTTTATCATACAATTGAACATACAATTTAAAAGTCAAGAATACATAAATCAACCAAGCATGTGATGACCAAAAAGTAAGACTTTAAGACTCAATTATTCGAATACATATAATCAATCGGAATCATTGGATGCTTGCACTTGTGATGGCTTCTACTACTCTGCAGAGCCATTGCCAATGCGTTTCACCCTACCACGCACAAGGTTAGCCTTCAAACATCTAAGGCCATTATCCTGCCAAAGACTAGGGCCTCTTATTACTCTCACCACTCGAGTCAGTACGCTCTACATGAGACTAACTAACTTTTTAGAGTTTCAGGATGCAATCCTTACTTAATTATATACTGAGGCACCACCACGAAACCTTATTAACAAGTTCATGGAATTACGTTCCAACCATGAGGCACCACCATGACCTCCCACTAAAAGGGTCATGGAATTATGTCCTAACCATGAGGCACCACCATGAGCTCTCACCAAGAGGGTCATAGAATTACATCCTAACCATGAGACACCACCATGAGATCTCACCGTGAGATTCATGGAATTATGTCCTAAACCATACCAAAATCATGTCTCACCAACCAAACATAGAGTTATCATGCATACCAATCTCATGCCAATATTTATAACCAACCATCTAATCATATTCCATACAAAAGATCATACCAAACTCATCAATTCTAGCCCATACAATCAGATATTACATGCATATTCACATACTTCATACTTTAAATAGGGTACTCCAACCAAGCATACAACCAACAACCAAAAACGTGGAAAAGAACACAAATTCCTGCACTAGTCTCGCTCAAGCTATGGACCTTCGATCAGGTGAAAGAGGTCTTTCACTCAAGCTACAAGTCCTCGCTTAGAAGAGACTGCCAACATAGAGCACTGTAGTGTTCGCGAGTTCTCGCTTGAGCGAGACCTCCTCTCTTGAGCGACACTACTCTTCGCCCAAAGGTGAGGTCTCTCGCCTAAGCTACAACCAAGCGAACCACAACAAGCTTCCCATGAGTTCTCGCTTAGGCGAGACCCTCTCGCCTGAGCGAGATACTTCATCGCTAAAACTGAAAGATCTCCGCCTGAGCGAGAGCTCAAGCAGAAACCTGGACTAGCTTCTGCTATTCTCGCCTAGGCGAGATAGGCTCACTTGGGTGAGAATATTAGTTCTCGCCATTGTTTCACGCATGCAAGCTAGATTCAAACGAGAAGCACACACCATACATTTTTCACACCATCAACAATACCATACAAGCATTTAGGAACACAAAACAGTCCAACAACGGAAAAATAATATAAAAACGTGAAACCCTAGCTTCCCTTACTTGGACAAAGGCTATTGAACAATAGTAAACACCCAACAGTGAGCACCACAGCTCTACGAACAACTTTGTGAGCTGAAAACACGAACACCAGAACAGAGACTAGGTTACTACGATGAGCCCTAGCTGGAACCACGAAAGACAAGCGGAAGAATAGAAAGCATGAGTCGAGAACCAACTTACATGGAGTAGAATGGAGTTTTCTCTAGCTCAACGAGGAACGAGAGCCAAACCCTACCAGAGCTTCTGTAAATAGAGAAGAGAGTGCTTGAGGAGTGAGTTGTTGGCAAAGTGAGAGTAGAATGGGAAGTGGAAGGATGTTTAAGGTTCTCAAGTCCCTAAGTGGGCTGATTTTAGGCCCACTAAAAAGGCCAAGTCCTAAACTTATAAGGCAGAAAGAAAAAAAAGGGTCTTACACTTTTTTTCTAAATAATATCAATATAAATATTTATTTACTGGAAAAGTTAAAAATAATTTTATATTTTTAACAAATTTTAAAAAATAATTTTTATGTCATATTAAAGTCAGCTTAATCAAATTTAATAACATTGCAATTTGAAAATTAAATTTATATTTTTTAGGAAATTTGTGTGTATACATTTTCAAAGTCCTCTTTTAATATGCAGTCTGGCCACCAGAGTATTCGGCGTCCAACATACACCTTTATTCAAGTAAGGGAATACTCATTTAATACCATGCAAGTTTATATCTTCTTTTCTATGTCTCTTACATGTGAATCAAATGAAAAAAGCAAAAATAAATAAATAAATATTTTACTTATATTTACACATAACTTATCTACATAATATGTTTTTAGTATCATCTAGTTAATGAACTTATATTTTACTTAATCTTATAAAATCATTTTTTGTAAAGTAATATTTACCCATAACTTATATATTATCATTTGATTATATCATTAGTTTATGCAAAATATATTAAAGATTATGTCTTGTTAGTATTATTTGTGACATCTAGCATTAGATAAATAAATTTATTCGTATTCCACCACTATGGTTACACCGTTACAAAAAGACATTAGGGTTGATATTAGGACCATTATAGATGCAATCTAAATGAGTGTTATAAGAAATCAGTCCATGAACATTAGTAATACACACTTGTGATTTAATAGTATAAGTAAGTGTTGTTTACTTATTTAATAGTAGAATGGTATGAGTAACATTCTTTTATTAACAAATACACACTTGTGATTTAATAATATAAGTAAGTGTTGTTTACTTTTTTTTTTTGAATAGTTTTCTATTTTATTTATTCCCTTGCCCCTTTAATGTTAACTTATTTTTTGCATCCAACAATCATTAGTTTTTGCACCACTACGATTAGCATCAAGACAACTTGGAGATGCAAAAGAAACTACAATTCCTATTGAATTTTCTGAAATAAGCAAATTACATTTTGAGGAATTACATAATTTAAGGGGCTTTTCATGTGGAGATATGGTTGAATGGCCAATTTTGAAGCATGTGATTCTGAACAAATGTCCTAACTTGAAGAAATTTGGGTTGGGAACAATAAAAGAATTGCAATTAAAGAGATTCATCTTAGAAAATCAAGAACAAGTTGGCATTGATACCAAGATTCTCCATCTTTTTGAATTATCGGTTAGTTCTCCCTCAAAATACTAATTAGTTATATATTTGGTCTCTACTTTAAATTATGCATGATTTTTAAGCTTTTAACTTTGAAAATTTTAAAAATTTTGTCTCCATTAATTTTCTTCTACCCAAAACTTCGTTTCCTACCAAAAAATCTTTATAGGAATTCAAAATAATTTCACACCTTTATCGAAAACTCACTGACCTTAAAACAACAAATTTAATTTTAAATAAATAAATAAAAACGCTAAAATTTTCCTTCTTCAAATCATATCTTAATAATCCACAAACTACTTCAAATTTTATTAATTTATCCCTAGCTTTCTCTTGAAAAAAAATTTAGAAATACTTTATAACTACAACTAGTAAACTTTCACACATTTAAACATAAAAATAAAAAGTAAATTATTTTGAATATGTGAAAGAAAATTAGCCTATATCAAAACTAAATTTACTTACTTTAAAAGTTATAAAGAAAATCCAGAAAGCCAAAATTTATATTCATGTTAAAATGATAACAATAATTATTATTAATATATATATATATATATATATATATATATATATATATATATATATATATATATATATATATATAATCTTATAAATATTTTAACTTTAATTAAATAGCTTTCATATGTAAAAAAATTATAATAAATAAAAAATAGTTGTTATAAAATATCACCGAAATATTTAAGTTGTTCAAAATAAAATATGACTATAAAATATTTAAGTTACTTAAAATAAAATATGACTATAAAATATTTAAATTTGTTATAATATAATATGATTATAAAATATTTAAATTTTTTAGAATAAAATATCATTATAAAATATTTAAATCGGTTATAATATAATATTTCTATAAATATTTAAATATTTAAGTTGGTTATAATATAATATTAATATAAAATATTTAAGTTTGTTAGAATAAAATATCACTGTAAAATATTTATATTGACTATAATATAATATTACTATAAATTTATTATAATATTGTTATAAAATATTTAAGTTTGTGAAAATAAAATATCATTGTAAAATATTTAAATCGGTTATAATATATATATATATATATATATATATATATATATATATATAATATTATTATTATTAAATTTTTAATTTTTTAGAATAAAATATCACTATCAAATATTTCATAATTTCCTTCAATATTTTTAGCTTTATATATGTTGTTTAAGGTCAATATAAGTGTGTTCACAACACGGTATCCAAAAAACTTAAGAAAATGAAACTTTAATTATCATTACAGCACATTTGCATACATGAGCATTGTTTATCAAAACTTGCACAACATTTTCTTTCACTACTTTTGTAATAACTAGTCATTATGTTAGCTGTTATGTAATACTTATTTCTTTATTTCATCATATGCTCTAACAACTTTTAAGAAAACGTGAACACCTCACTGGTTATAATATATTTATTTGAAAATTTGTTCATCCATCATAGACTATGTTAATCTCTTTATTGTTCTAAGTTCATTTAATTGATTTAAGTAACCTCTCAACATTTACTTTCTCTTGTTGTATTAGAGTAATTCTCAAAACATCGAAGGAAGTAAAGCATTAAGATTATAATTTGTAATAAACAAATATGAATTCACAGGACAGGAGTTCTTACAATATTAAAAGACAATCTAGAAAAAATACAAACTAGTTATAAGAGCTTTGAAATTGTCTTTATCTTATATGTTCATTGTCCTCTCTAAAGAACCGTTTTTCCAACTTTTCAAACAAAGACTATCTATTGATTTTAAAATTGTCGTGTATTTTGAGACGGCATACATAAGTAATTGATTTTTAAGTTGTTAAACATTTTTTTTTTAATTATTGAATACTATCTATTTGAACTTAAGTTCTGTTTTTATGCATATAAACTTTGAAATTATAGATTTTAAATATTTTTAATTTGTTGTAACATTTTCTTTGCTGTTATTAATACTTTAAAATTAAGTTCATAGAGACAGAAGAAACTTTCCAATTAGACAATCCTTGATTAACTTTCTCCATGATATAGATGAAACTTTGCTTGGAAACTCTTCGATGAAAACATCTCAAACCCTAAATACTTTCCAGGCATCATTAATCTGGTTGGCATTTTGGTCTCTCCCTGGCATGCTTAAATGGTACCCAATTTTAATGATTTTAATGATACACGGTGAGATTAATAAGGTGAGAGATTCCATGCACAAAACAAATCGATAAGAGAGAAATAATATGATTTCCTTGTCTAATACCTCAAGAAGGACAAAATTCTTCAAGAGCTTCTTACCCATTCCAAAACATTCTTATTCTAACAGAGGAATGTAATGCCAGGAAATTTACTTCACGGAGCCATAAGCTTCATTCATGTGGTTACAAAAAAACCTGCATTTCCTGAATTAACGTACATCAACATTTCAAGCAAAAAATAATTGTTTCTGAAATATAATTATTTCTGAATATTTTTAAATGTTGAAGTTGCTTTACTACAAAACACGTATCTTCAACACAGATCCCGACACACTGTTGGTGTAAGTTTGTTTCAGCAGAGTTGGAAGGTAATCGTGTATACAGCCACAGATGTGCAATGCTAAGTTGGATCATTGCAAGATTTTCATGTTTTTTTATGCAAATTAATCAAACTGTTAAAGATTAGGGTTGTGAAAGAATCGTGATTAGAGGTCACGCACCTCCGAAAGATAGAAAACACAAGAAGCTAAAGAATATTTTTGTTCATTATTCACTAATGTGTTGGAAAAAACTCACACACACTAAAAGAATATGCAAAGTAACTCACTAAAAGAATATGCAAAGTAACTCACTCTGGTGTTTTTTATTGACATAGAATGGACTATTATACAACCACTTACAAATCAAATATTAACAAATTAAACTAAATCTTAATCTAATTTAATCTAATCTAATATAATATGTCATATTAACAAACTAAATCTTAAATAGTCCAAGTGACTAAAATACCCTATCACTTTACTAAATAAAAACAACTTCATAATCTAAAACGTAATCTAAAGATTATCTAACAAAATTAAAAATTATCTAATAAAATTAAAAATTATCCAACAAAATTAAAAATTATCAACAAAACTCCCCCATAAGCTTTAAATTTTTCCTTCTCATTATGAATAATCTTCTATCTCCATAACCAACTTGACCTTCTCTTTGACCGACTTCATCTTAACCTTGGCTGACTTACCCTTTATTGGGTTCTTTATTGTCTTTGTGGCCAACTTGCCATTAACCGAGTTCCTTTGAATAGGTTGATCTCTCTTTAAGAGAGTGGACAATTCCCACACCTTCTTCACACCAAACTCATCATCCATTTCAAGTTGTCACTTCTCATCTTACACCTCCAGTACAACTCTCAGATCCTTCTCGGCATGCAACTGCTCTTCTTGCAAACAACACTTCTTATTCAAGATCCGAGCTATCCACACTCCACATTGAGCTATCTGAGTTACCTAGGTTCCCTGCTAAGCTTTCTGAGATGTTTACTTGCTCCCCTAAATGATCTAGGCACTCCACTTGCTCAACCGACTTAATCAAGCAATTCGAACTTCCCACTAAGCTAATTGAATTGGCCTCATGCTCCACGGAGCTCTCTAAGTTCCTTTCCGAGCTATTCGCATGTTTTGACAACCTCTCTGGACTGATTTATGACATTCAACCTTTTTGCCGACTTCCCCACTTGTTTGTGCTCATCCCTCGAGCTACATCCCATTATCAACAACATTACTTCTTCAACTTCTTTGGCAAGATTGGTTGTCTCTTCTCTTTCAGATCGCACTGCTTTAATTTGCTTACCTGTCTCTTTCTTCACCACACCATTCCGAACAGATCATGTGCTGCCTTCACTGTCCACATGGTTCAAACACCTTTTCTGCAGGATGCTCAACTCCAATTTGTACATCCGATTTTTCTTCCGGGCCTGCAGGATGCTCAACTCCAATTTGTACATTCGATTTTCTTCTTTTCTATCCGGGCTGCTAGCCGATCGTGCTTATCCTCCAAGTACAGTACATGGTTCTTTATCAGAATTGAGTTTTCTTTCTCCACTATCTGACATATGCTTAAAATATTACTCTTCAGCTCGGGAACATAGTAGACATCCCTAATTTCTCCAACCCGTCCATCCTTCTGCATGTGCCGAATTGTTCCACGCCCTTTTATCACCATCTTGGAATCATCTCCATATGACACTAATCCGACCTCCATCTTGGTGAGTTCGTTGAAGAAACTCTCATCGCCACACATGTGATTGCTCGCTGTAGTATCTAGATACTAGACCGACTTGTTTAAACAACCTGGACTAAGCTCGTCACCTGATCTCCTTTCCTTTACACAACCCAAACGCCACTCTGCTTTCGATTTATCGCTCTTTAGTTCGGCATCTACATTTTGCACCATCATTAAAATCCCTATCTCCTCCTCGTCATATTCCTCTGTGAGAAGATTTTTCTCCTTTTTTTCAATTCGACAAAACTTCGCTATATGACCAACCTTGCCACAGTTGTAGCAACTTGTCGATCTGAATTCTCTTGCATAGTGGCCATACTTGCCACACCTTAAGCATTCCACTTCTGACTTTGACCAATCTCCTCGGCCCCTTTCTTGACCACAGGCACTCCAATTCTGTAGCCTGGTCTGATCCATGTCGTCTTCAACATCATCTCGTCTACCTCGTCCTTGGCCACCTTGTCCTCTGCGACCTCATCCTTGACCACCTCATCCTTTATCTCTAGGATCTCGGCCCTGAGTGTTCCAAGTTTCATTCAAATCAAGTTGCGCCTCTAGTGCTTGATCATGCGGGTCGTGCTTCTTCCCTCTCTTTTGTTCATGGGCCTCTAGTGACCCGACAAGTTCTTCCACTAGGAGAACTAACAGGTCCTTCGACTCCTCGATGGCGCATACGATGCTCTCAAAATCATCTGTCAATGATCTCAAGATTTTCTCCACAACTCGGCTTGCTGGCATTGGCTCTACATTCCTACCGAGTTGATTAGCCACCTTCTCTACTCAAGTTATGTACTTGGATACTTGCTCTTTGTCCTCCATCTTCAGGTCTTGAAACTCTCCTTTGAGAGCTTGTAGCCGGACTTGTCTGACGCGGTTGTTCCCTGTGTATGCAACCTCCAGAATCTCCCATGCTTCCTTGGAAGATGCAACGTTTGCAATCTTCTTGAAGCCTAACTCGTCCACAGTGTTGTACAAAAAAATACAAAGCCGACTTTTCTCTCACTCACGTCTTCTTCAGCGCGATAATCTGGATCGCCGTCTGATTTGCTTCCTCCACGGATTCTTGATACCCGGTCTCTACTATATCCTAAATGTCTTGAGATCCCAAAAGGGTCTTCATCTGTAGACACCAATTATCATAATTGGTTTTCTTCGTCAATTGCAACATCATCATACCATTAACGACTTTAGCCATCTCTCACTCAGGCACACTCCTTTCATCCTTTCTCACATTGTTTCACTCTCTCCTTTCTTTCTCGCACTCGGTACTCAGAGCATAAAGCTCTGATACCACTTTGTTGGAAAAAACTCACACACACTAAAAGAATATGCAAAGTAACTCACTATGGTGTTTTTCATTGGTGGAGAATGGGCTATTATATAGTCACTTACAAACCAAACTAAATCTTAATCTAATTTAATCTAATCTAATATGCCATATTAACAAACTAAATCTTAGATACTCCAATCGACTAAAATAACAACTAACTTAAATCTAATTCATCAAATATAAAATACTCTATCACTTTGCTAAATAAAAACAACTCTGTAATCTAAAGATTATTTAACAAAATTAAAGATTATCCAACATAATGTACATGCCAATATTTAACAAAAGAAATGTTCTAACCAACTCCAAGAAAGACCAAAATTCTTGAGGTCCCAGATTGCCTTCGTAGTACATGATACCATTCTCAGGACACTTTTCACCATCTAACAATCTTACCCTGTAATGAAAAAGATCCTCTAGCAATAGTGTCTTAATGAATCAACCAGATATTGCCCCCAGAAAAATATTTGAGAACCTGTTAGAGCTGTAATAGCCAGAATCAACCTTTCAACTTTCCGAAGAGTATGAAAAATTTAAAAAAAAAAAACCACAATGTCAACTTTTTATTAGTGTACCAAAATGTGCAACAAATAAAGAACCAAATGCATATAAATAAGGAACCAGATATGCTTAACTTCCCAAAGGCAACGCAAGTAATGCATGCCCTCGTGTTAATAACCAATAAGCGTGTTAACAATTGCTAACAACACAACTTTTTAGCACTCTTTACGATATGCTAATACCTATTAAAAATCACAAAATTATAGTTTTCACTCCTTATTTAATAAACTCTACTCATGATATTTATAGTTAAGAAAAATAGACAAAATTTAGATGCACGCAAATTTTGTCCACGCATTTATCGATTGTGCATATTATTGACATTTAACTAAATCCTTTATCACGCATATTATTATTGACATTAAATGGAATTCTTTATTATGATTATTATTGACAATAAATGAATTATATATATATATATTCAATTATATCAATCAAAATTCAAATAACTGGTGGAAAATTAATCTGACACCCCATTCCCCCGCCCAAAAAATAAAAGAAAATTCTGTTTCATCATTTTAGTCAACACAAGTGGGTAAATAATTTTTTTTGGATAGCTATGATACATTGGGAGGTTCAAAATAAATGACTCACTATAATTTAAAGACTCAGTACAAAGGAGTCTTACCATATGATCTGCAGAAATCATGAAGGTTTAAATGGTTTTTCAGGCCACAAATACTCGGGCAACCCAGCTTTCTTGCGTTCTTCTCTTTTCTCTTTGTCTCTCTGCTCCAACAGTTTGTTAGTTCTCGCAATAAAATCGTCCCTGACCTTATCCATAATTTTATCAAAGCCAGCAATTGAATTCTCCATGTGATAGCACAGTTCAGAATTAAGATCTTCAAATATCTTATACAACTCCTGCAAACAATCAAAGAAAATTAAAATTCATGTTCCATAAGAGTTAGCATTGTTTTGGAGCTATTTCTTTTTAAATTGAAGTTGTAATTTTTATAAAATAAACATAAATATTAACACACTTATGCTAGTAAAATGTCATTTAATTCCTTAATTTTTAAAAAATATCAAATTATAGAATAATGAATTCAAAATGTTTGATGAAAAGGCATACCATAGCATCTTCATTCCAGTGCTGGAGGTAGGGAGGACCAGTGGTGTAGGAACCAAGAGGCTCACGGTACCATTCCCCATTAAACGTTAGTCGATCCATCGCTTGTTCTAAGCTCAGAACTTCCCATGGCCTTAACCCGGGAATGATTTCAGCCAACTTCTTTCTGCCTCACACAGCAATCCACCCCAACCCAAAGAAAATAAGAGGAGGGGGGAGGAAGGGCAAGAGTTAGAAACCAAAACAAAATGCTGAATGTTGTAAAAATCACAATTCAGTGCTATTCTGGTAACAGTCTCAGCATGTGCATACCTTACATGTCTGGGAATGTATTTGTTGGGCATGTGGTCCTGTTCCAATATAGTGGTCAGTTCAGAGCCACTAGCCCAAAGAAATAGGGCATAGCTTGGAATTTTAACTCCAGGCCAAAGACCATCATTAGCTTCCAATACTGCTAAATCACGTCTCTTGCTTTGTATAGCCTCTTCTTGAAGTTCCTTATAAGTCTTCTTTTCAAATCCCTTCAAAGGAACCCAAGGTGGTATGCCCTTTTGTAGTTTCTGAAGCAATGCTGTTGCTGAAGCAGCAAGTCTAACTACAAAGTTGCCCAACCAAGAATTAGTTGTTATCAAATACTAACGTGTATGGGCCAGAAAAAACAATCCTCAAGCCAAAAGCAAAAACACGAAGTAAGAAGACAAACTAAAATAGCATCTAATATTATTTGAGTTCTATAGTTTTTGTCAAGAAGTACTGAAGACACAGTTATCAAGATTTTTGTCAAAAACTGGATAATGTAATATTCCAATTTTAGGGCGTTGTAAATAACCTTGTTCAAAACAGTTCCAGAGAGCCTCATATAATCCCTTTGACTGATGTAACTGAGGGACCAGAAATTTGGAAAATTACAAAGAACGATTCCTCCAATCCCAAAATTTTCTAACGATCTGAAACTAAGAAAAAAAAAATCACCACTGATCTGTGGACCAGAGAAAAATACCATATAGGTTCAACATTTGATTGATAGTGGTACCTGGTCCATTAGTCTTAGGCTCATATAAAAACAAATGCTCAAATGCTTATATATCAATCATCAGTAAAATGATGACAAAATGGTCAAATGAAATAAATATTTTAAGTTTACAATTTTTGTCATAGCTCTACTCAAGTCCAAACAATAAAGAGTATATTAGAGAAAGAGAAAATATGGAACTCAACAGACCTTCCCAAGTGGCAATTGCACGCTCCATTCCGTAAATCATGTGAATGGGTGCCCATTCATCCATATCCTCACCCCAAATGAAAGTGTTCTTATCAATAATCCCAGCACTCCATGCACTTTTAAGCGTAATCAACTCTAACGGTCCTCTTGTGCGACCCAGCCGATCCTTATAGTACCACCCACCACTCCTCATGATAACTGCATCGACAGAAATAACATCATACAACAAAAAGTAGAACTGTGGACAGATACATCAATTAACGGAATTTTTTACATCTAGAGTTTGATATTTTATTACAAAAGCTTCAACAGACAATGATAATATTGATTACATATCTCACGTCCAACTCCCATGTTATAGGAAACTAGCAATAATATAACCACAAAAATGTTCAATACAATCCGTTCTAACTTATGAATATTTCTTTTTTTCCCTCAGCAAATTACAAATTAAAAAGGTAGATAGCTTGTTTCACAACCAAACATAGAGCACCAAAATTGATAATTGCCTACGAGGGATCATGAACAAGAATCAATATATTTTCATCAAGGCTATCAATTCATACCAATTAACCCACATCAACAATGTATATTAAATATTACAACACACTTGAGAATAATATAAAGGAATTAGAATGAACTTTTTAGCATGAATTTCCCTCTTTTAGGATCTCATATTTATAACAACTTTAGATACATCATATACAATGTATGAAAGGGAAGAGAAGCGAATCTGAAAAGTTATACCCAGGAAATAGGTGTTGCACAAAGCACACAACACCTTTACAATGAATCATATTTAACACTATTCTAACAAACACAAATACTCCGGCACATATTTCACCTAGAGTCAAATCCAAAACTAGAACTGTCAAAATGGGTTATAACCTGCGAGACAACACAACCCACCAAAGGTTCAGGCCGGGTTGAGTTAAAAAAATTGTAAATTTTGGTACGAGAAAAAAATGGATCCGGCCTACTAAGAACCCAGCTCACCCAGGTTGAACATGTGGTGAGCCAAGTTGGCTCACCAACCCACCCATAAATTTTAAATATTAAATTATATAAATAAAGGAAAACCCTAAATGCTCTTCTCTCTCTATTTTGTTAATGTTGTTCAATGACTACGATAATTTACTTGACCCTTACTTTTAGAAGAGAAAAATTCAAAATTAAAATATTCTCTTAGTTTGATAGACTTTTGATATGCTAGGTAACATTTATAACATTTGAACTTCTCTGCAACATGTAGCTTATCTTCGTTTCTAAATTTTGACATATTAACGTAATCCTTTCAATTATGCCCAAAATATTGCTTCATGCTATACAATATTGTTGAGAATTTAACTTTAACTAAGTTTAATGACATTGCATGATCCATGTTATCAATTTCACTTTATAAGATAAGGTCATTGATTTTAGAATTTGAACCCAAGACCTAATTCAACACCACAGAACTTATATAAAAAACATTAGTTATATCTCTAATGAATGTGAGATGTCACGTACACCCCCTCAACAAGACATGAAGCATGCACAAATATGGGTGCTCGAACATTTAAAGATACAAGTGGCCAATAAACAACAAAAGACAGATTATGATACACGTTAAAACTTAAGCTTATCGGTTAACTAAATTTCACAAAAAACTAACTTATAAGGTAGACATCCCAAACTTGGAAGAACTACATTAGTCATATCTCTACTCAATATGTGATATCAACTTGAGTCAAGTTGTGTCTTGGTTATCGGTTGTTCATGAGTTTGGATCCATCAAGAAAACAACCTCAGCCAACAATGACCATCTCATACTTTTCACACAGCGATTAACTTTCAGGCACTGAGGTACACTAGTTTTTTTATTCATAAATAATCCAAGCCTGACAGTCATATCAATTGTAATTCTTACACATTCCATGGTTAACCGGTTAATTATTTAAGGTCCGATTAAACTAGACCCGTCTCCCATGTCTTTTCCTCAGATTTTGCCAGATATCCCTCCTTCTTGGGACATACCAAAAGCTCCTTAATTGTTTTAAGAACATTAGATTAACATCTCTTGTACATTACACTATCTGTCTCCCCTTAATTGTTTGTAAAAAAAAAAAAATCACAAGGTGTTGTTGTATATGTTTAAAAAAAGAGGTAATATGTGCAATAACTTCAACCTCAGGGAGTACATAAAAAAATAAAGCAAATTTCTTTAACAAACAAACAAAAATTTACACATTAGCTTATGTGTTACTAAATATAAATTTTGGACAATGCCATTGTTATGAAAAGTTTTGTGGAAATATGTTACAGCTCACCTCAAAGCACAACCCAAACATAAAAACACTGGCAAATAAGTAGGATTGAAAAAAAAAATGAATGCAACTCACAGTCATAGTAGCGCCTCTCGAGGTTCTTATACCCAATGGACTGGGCCGCGTCGATGGGCTTCCCGGGAGGGTAGGGCCGCTGTCTGAAATTCCAAAGCCCGAAAAAGAACTGTCTGGCGAAGTCCCAAAACTTGTCGTCGGCCTCCTGGCGGGTCTTCTGGGCCTTGCGGGGCATGGGCCGTCCGTCGAGCCCAATGATATGCGGAATCTCCTTCCACAATTCCGCATCCTCATCGTGGTAGGGTTTTTCGTTCGCCTTCAGCTCAAGCTCGTTCATCTTGTCGAGAATCTCTTCGGCGCGCGCCAGGAACTGCACCAAGGGGCTGCTGCGCATCATGTCCACAAGCTCCGCGTTCTCCCGAATTTCCTCCTCCGTGGCGTTCTCGCGCTTCTCGAAGACGGAGTCGTCGGAGCCGAAGGCGGCGTCGTTTTCAGCGAGGATTTTGTCGACCTCCGGGGTGTGGCGGTGGTCCGGGCAGGTCTTGGCCTCCCAAAGGGCCTGGCGGGCCAACATCTCGAAGTGACCGGGCTCGGAAGGGTCGGCGGCATTTTCCTTGGGCTTGCGGCGGAAGGGGTTGGGGAGGGAGATAGTGGCGAAGTTGGGGTGGAGGGAGGGTGCGTCGGCGAGGTTGAAGGCGTTGCTGGGAAAGGAGGGGAGAGAGAGAGGATTGGGAGGTTTGGAGAACCAGTTTCCCCCGAAGGGGTTGAAGTTTATGGAAGCCATTGAAGGAAAATGAATATGAAAATGGAGGTATGAGTGAAGATAGTATAGTTTGAAGTGAAGGAGTATTTCTGTTGAATTCAGAAGAGGATAAAGGAAATGGGTTCAATTCAACGTTATAGATGGGCAGTTTCTTCCTGCACCTCCATAACTTTCGTCCTGTTTTCCCAAAAACTATTTTGACATTTTTGGATCTAATAATTCAGTTATTTTTTTTCTGAAAAAAATAGTTTCGAATTATACAAAGGTTATTTTACTTCTAAATTACACAAGTTAAATTTAATTTCTGAATTATAGAATTCAGAAATATTTTAAAAAAATAACTTTTAAATTATATTATGTTTGTTTTTAAATTATACAATCCAAAAGTTAAAAAATGATTTTTGAAATTAAATTCAACTACAAATTTTTGATACTTTAAAGTCTAATAATTATTTATCATCATATTAAAGTTTTATTAAAAAAAATAAAATAAAGCAAAATATAGAACATCACACTAAACTATAAAAAATTATATTTCACAAAAGCATAGAAGCATTATATTTATTTATAAAAAATTAATTAAATTTATGAATTGTTTCCTATAAATTGACTAAAATAACTTTAACAAAGTAAAATCATTCCATAGGATAAAATGAAAACAAAATGCAGATGCCCATAAATGATGATCATGTCATGTATACTTTCCTTTGTGACAACCTTAATTTATAATTTGGGCCGACCTTGGTTTCTAATTTGGGTGATGGTTTAATTAAATATTAGTTTTGGGTTATATAAAAAATTGTGATTTTTATAATTAAAATTTACATCCAATAATTTATTGTGTAAAGTTTATTATAATGAAAAGTTTTAATAAAAAACTATATAAAAGTTATAATAATAATTTAAAAATAATGATATATTAACTTGTAAGACCCGTGAAAATTAAATAATAATAATTAATTAATTAATAAATGTGGGTAGTAAGAACATTTATGGTATTTAATTCTGGTTTGTATGATGTGGAAAAGTACTAGTTTATTGAAATGTGTGAGAGGACTTGGGTTCAAATCCTATGTATGTTATTTATGTATTAATTAATTATTATTGTTTTAATAATATGTATAATTATGTTGTGAAATAATATAATCATAGAATTATATTACTCATCATGAAACATGAATTTGTTGAATGGTTGTGTATTGGATTGAACATTGGCATGGTTATGAGTTCTAACCTTGGTAGAACCAAATTAGGCTTTCTTTTTGTCAATTTTAGTTTTGGCATGAAGGTGAAAGAGCAAGGAAACCCTAGCAGCCAAGGGGGTTGGAAAACCATCATAAGACAACCAATTAAAGGACATTAACCCATAATTTAATTGGATTTTCGTTTTATGTCATTAACTCACATTAAGGCACCATTAAAAAGGTAAATTTAGGCTAGGAGAAAGGTTTTGCAAGGCTGTTATTGAGGTGCGAGAATAGAGCACGAAAATTAGAGAGTGGGGAGGATTGAGGGAAGCTTTGTGAGCTGAATTGATTAGAATCAAGGAGAGTTTTGGTGATCAAGGGAGAACTTTTCAATTGTCAAAGATTTAGGCGAAGGAAAACCAGGTTAGGGGAGCTTTTACGCGATAACTTTATTTTTAATTTGAATGGCATGCTAAATAGGGTAATTCATGCGTTGATTAATTTAATTCTGATTGGTATACTGAATTTAGTATAATTATGTATGATTCGTATATTTCATTTTTAGAGTTTGTGATTTTGGGAAATTTTCAGAATTAGTCTGATTGGTGGTGAACTGCCGCCAGACTATCTTTTCATTGCTAGGTCGATTAGGGTTCCTATAAAGGAACCACCTGCCGAAAATAGTATAAAAATAGCTTGTTGACCAACTGTGACCGAGCCTTGCCCAGAGTTGACTGGTTGACCAGTCTTGACTTTTGACAGCCATTGAGAGATTGCCACATGTCAGGGAAGTCTCTCTCCCCATTAGGGTTTGGCTGCCATGAATGGTTCAGGCGAGATTATGGTGGTTGTCGCGGTGGCTGCGGGATTATCACGGAAGGTGTTGTTGGGTTCGCGACTGTCACGGGGGAAGTGGTGTCACGGTGGGGCTGGATGGTGGAGGAAGCAGGAGGCGCGAGTGCTATGTGGTGGCTGCCATGGAAGTGATGCCGTCGACGACGACGCATGAGTGAACGGAGTCGAGACGCAATAGAGATAGTGGTTCGAGGTTGAAGTCGCGGTGGTTCTATGAGTCATGAAGGCTGGTTCGCGTAGGGGGAAGTGATGGAGGCGCGAGAGAGGCACGACGGAGGACGATGGAGGCGCGGGAGTTGTAGGAGGTGGTGGCCGTTGTCCTGCGCAAGCTGTCACTGTGTGGTGGTGGTTGCGGGACTGCAGAGAGGACGCAGATGTCGCGCATAACTGGTGCAGCAACGGGGGCTGTGTTTTCCGGCGATTGAGCGACGATGGTGGCTTTGGGATGAAGGAGAGGAAGAGGCGCGCGAATGGCAGTTGGTGCGAGAAGATGGGGGTAGTGGCGCAGGCGTTGCTGGAGTTTCTGGTGGCCGCGTTCCGGCACGCTGCAGCGACGATCAGAGTAGCGGTGACGATCGGCGTCGGAGGTGGCGGCTGCGGAGTGTGGCGGCTGCGGAGTGTGGCAGCTGCGGAAGAGAGAGAAAGTGAGATTAGGGTTAGGGTTTGTGTTGGAAAGGAGATGATGACGTGGAAAACATTGATTGGTGATATGAGTTAGTGGAGGATTGATGATGTGGCAAACTGTCATTGGTTAATTTAGTAAGTGGAGGATTGCCACGTGGTGAAATATGGTGGACTAGAGTTTAAGTGACATTAGGGGTGCAGCTTAGTAAAAATGAAGGGTGCAGAACAGAAATGAATTACTATTACAAAAGGGGGTGTAAACCTGAAAACAGAGGGTGCAACTAGCTCCAAAAATGTTTTATTTTAAAAATAAATATTCCAATTGAAAAAAGGGGTGTAAACATGAGAATTGTGGGTGCATTCAATACCTGAACTATTTCTCTCCAAAATTCCTATTTTGGGACTTAATTTATGAATTAAAATATTCATTATTTACACCCTTGGAGACCTAAATTAAATTACAGTTGCATTATTAAACTCAAGAATATCTAATAATAAATTTAGCATGCAACTAAATACGATTTTTAAGCGCAAAAATAATACGAAATTCCCAAAATTTAATTATTGA
>Ga0099822_1003083_pt1 | contig 21198 bp, 10 predicted proteins | sample CowpeawhiteBW_FD_76839 | JGI IMG/M metagenome (GOLD analysis project Ga0099822, IMG submission 76839) | Root nodule microbial communities of legume samples collected from California USA - Cow pea white BW | ecosystem: Host-associated > Plants > Roots > Nodule | place: USA: California | collected...
AAAGTCTCACCTAGAGACTCCAAGGAATTATGCACTGACACATACCAACCATATTCACATAGTTAAAGAATATTCACCATGCATAAGTATACATTAATCGTACCAACCTTTAAAGTCAAAGCCTTCTATGTTCCAGGCCCAACCCGTTTCAACTCATCATAAACCATCCATGCTCATGGGATTTCAATTCATCACATTTTCATGCCACTTTAACAATGACCAACTCACTTAGTTCTAATGCCAACTTTCATAGCAACCCATCATTTATAATTCATGAATCATGCTACGTATACATCATACTCCCTCATATACATGTCCCTCATCATACATTCATACCCCACCAAAACAGATCATCCAAAAATAAACAAACATCTAATCACAACACTGTCTCGCCCAGCACCTCGCTCAGGCTGAGGGGTCTCGCTCAGGCGAGACAGTCTCGCTCAGGCGAGACAGTCTCGCTCAGGCAAGTCCCCCTCCGCCAAGGCGAGGGCTCAAAAAGGAAGCAGGAAAGTAACGCGGGATCTCGCTTAGGCGAGACCCCTCTCGCCTGGGCGAGTTGTTTACTCGCTCAAAAATTTGAGCGGGTCGCCTGGGCGACCTTTCGCACAAACTAGTGTGGGCGAGCCTTCATCAGACTCGCTTAGGCGAGTCCGACTCGCCTGGGCGAGATTAACAGTTCTCGCCTTGATCTCACCTACAACACATGTATATTCCGATCCAAACAAACACACAGGGTATTCCACGCACCAAAAACAATGGTTTCACCATACAACATCAAGCAAACTCAAGAACAGACCAGAAATCAACTTAAACCTGAAACCCTAACTTTCCGTACCTGGAAAAAGGCTTGTATGAGACCTCGACACTGGACCACGGAGTACAGCAGCTCGAGAGGCAGACCTGGAAACTGGCAGAACAACGGTACAATGGGAAGAATGAGGTTATTGACTAACCCTAAACGGTGGAATACAAAAAGGACCACAAGGAAGTAAGAGCAGTAGGTTTAGGGTCACTTACATGGAGCAGAAAGTAGAACGTGAGCTTTGAGCGGACCGGTTCGAGACGGCAAAGCTAACCCTAGCAGAGCTCTAGTGTGGAAAAGGGGAGTGACAGTTGCTGAATCTTCTGCAAGAGTGCAAAGTGAGGGTTAGGGCAACCTGAAAGGGTTTTATCAATTGGGCCAGCCCTAGGCCCAAACACAAGAGGGCAGCCCTTAACTTTAGGGCAGAAATGGCCAGCCAAACTTTGATGGGCCTTACAGAAGAAATCTTTTATTTCGCTAAAACAATTTTTCTAATTTTTCAACCATTGAGTATATATGTTGATATTTGAAAAGTTTTCTTAGATCTCTAAGATACTTTTCATCTTATCATACTCTTAACTATACATTTGTTTTTTTTTGTGCGATTCCTTTTTATAGTCTTCAAATTGTTTATAAGACACACATTTGTTAATTTTTTAATATTTTTATTTTTTGTTTATTTTCACCATGTAGAATACTATTTTGATATATTTTATCTTATTATTTTTTATTTTCTAACTCATTACAATCATACTTTAATTTTTTTTTCACTATAATTATATAAATATTTTTTATTACAATATAAAAATTTAATGTAATTGCCATGAATGTTTTTTTATCACCATCCAACGTATTTTAGAGTTTAAAAGATACAAGATCTATGTTAAAATTTTATTATTATGTTTATTATCTGTTCTTTGCGTCATTTTGATCAAGTGATATATTATAACTTTTATTAGTGTATAAAAAAGAGATTCGTTATAGTTTAAAAAATTGAAGTAAACAAAAATTTAAAATATATTTTAATTTGAATATTTTTTTTCCTTTTATATTTTTTTAAAATATTTTAAAATTTTATCAACTAGGTTTCATTAATGTTTGCAAATTTAATAAATGTTTTGATTCTCATGAAATTTTATTTGGTATTTTAATCTAAAATGTAAACAATTATAATTTATTTCAAAGTATTTGATATCGAAGAAACAATCATCCTCCTAATATTGAATATTTCATAATATTATGTTTCCTTTACCGTATTTTTTTATTATTTTATAAAAATTAATTAAAATTAATATTAAAGTAGTAAGAAAACGGGTACGTGTATGGGTACAAGATTATACTCGTCACCCAGTGGGGATGAGGATGGGACAAAATTTTGATACCGTTGGGTTTGGATACAGGGATGTGGATGAATTTGTTTTACGGGGATGGGTATGGGATAGCGAAACCCGTCCCCGCCCCGCCCTGTTGCCATCCCTACCCATACCCACTTTCTTATTGTTTCAATATTAATTAATTAATTTCCATTAAATAATATAAAATTATGGTAAAGAAAATATAATATTATCAAATATTAAATATTAAGTGGAGGTTTGTTTCTTCGATATCAAATATTTAGAAAGAAATTATAATTGTATACATTTGAAATTAGAATACCAAATAGAATTTCATGAGAACCAAAATATTTATTAAATTTGCAAACATTAATGAAAGTAGTTGATAAAATTAAAAAATAATTTTTAAAAAATATGAAAGGAAAAAAATATTCAAATTAAAATATATTTTAAATGTCTGTTTACTCCAATTTTTTAAATTCGAATGAATATCTTTTTTATACACTAATAAAAGTTATAATACATCACTCAATCAAAATCATGTAAAGAATAAAGATTAAAGTAATAATAATAAATTTTCAACATAGATTTGTATCTTTTGAATTGCAATATATGTTGGATGGTGATAAAAGAAAAGATTCATATCAATTATATTAAATTCTTATATTATAGTAAATAAGATTTATTTATACAATTATAGTGACAAAATTACAGTTTGATAATGAGTTACAAAATAAAAAATAGTTATATAAAATATATCACAATAGTTGTAAGGCCCTCTTATTTTAGTCCTAATATTCAAGGGGCTGCCCCAAATGTAATGGGCCTAAGGGCTGGCCCATAGGGTGTCCAAGGCCCCTAAGGCAGCCAAACCCTCTCACTTATGCCATTCTTGCAAAAACATTTCCCTCACACTCTCATTTTCTTCATAAAACGCTCTATTAGGGTTTAGCCCTAAGCCCTCTTCAATCTAGCTAAAACCAGATTTTCTACTCCACGTAAGTTAGTTCCAACTCATGCTCTTTCTCCATTTAGTTCCTTCTTCGTGGTTCCAACTAGGGTTTGTCTTAGTGAGCTCGTTTTGAACTAGTTCCACTATTTTTCAGCTCTTGAAGCTACTCCTTGGGCTATTGTTTTTCACAGTTTGAGTGTCGAAGCTCTTAGCTAACACTTTCCAGGTAAGGGGAGTTAGAGCTTGTTTATTTACTTCGATTTTTGGGCTTTCCATGTCATTGTTTCATGATTTATAACTAGTGTGTTGTGGTTGAACTGTGAAATGCTTGTATTATTGTTTGGGTGCGACACTGTGGCTGTTGCAGGGAGAACAATGGCGAGACCAGTTGCTATCGCCCAAGCGAGACTAACTCGCCCATGCAAGACTTGTAGAAGCAGGCCAGGGTTACACTCGAACTCTCGCTCAAGCAGAGAGCTCTTGTTTTGAGCGAGGCACTATCTCGCTCAGGCGAGAGACGCTCGCCTAAGCGAGAACGCGTGGGAGCCTTGGTGTGCTGCTACAGTCTTAGCCCAAGCGAGGAACCTCACCTTTGGGCGAGGGGTGGTCTCGCTTAGGTGAGGAGGGCTCGCCTAAGCGAGTGTGCAAAAAACCTCCCAGGGCCTCTGTCGCGATATCGCCTAAGAGAGAGTCTACAACTTGAGTGACGGGGACTCCTCTTGCCTGAGCGAGGGCTTCTAGCTTAAGCGAGATCCGCTGCAAGCAACGCTGTTTTCTTCACTTGGTTGTTATGGATTGTTTGATTGATTGATTTAGTCTATTTAAAGTATGAGGCTTGTGAAATGCATGGAATATCTATGGTTATGAATTGGATTGATGTGTTAGTGTGATCTTGGTATGTAAAACAAATGAGATGGTTGGTAATTAAAGTGGCATGGTATTGGTATGAGATACAATTCTATATTCATGGATTGAGAATGATGAGTTGGTATGGATATAACCTGGAATATGAAAGAGGTTGGTTATAAAGGTTGGCATGAGATTTATATGCATGATAAGTATTACTTAGTTGGTGGAATATGTTTGGTATGTGGTTAGGACGTAATTCCATGGGTCTCTAGGTGAGACTTTATAGTGGTGCCTAAGTTGGCCGAGACGTAATTTCGTGGCCCCTGTTAGTGGGAGTTCATGGTGGTGCCCCATCTATATGATTTAGTAAGATTCAAGGTAAGTTTGCATCTTGACACTCTAAGGAGTCAGTTAGTCTCATATAGAGCGGACTGACTCTTGTGGTGAGAGTAGCAGGAGGCCTGAAATTACTTAAGGACTAACCTTGTGAGTGGGGGTTAAAACATGGTAACACTTAGCTCGGGGGTGAGCAGCTCGGTAGAGCAGAGAAATCCATCACAAGTGCAAGCATCCGCTGAATCCGACTAAATTATATGTATCCGGATGAGTCGAGTCTGAGTCTTAGTGTATTGTTTACAAGTCATAACATGATTGGATGATGTATGTATATCTGATTGTGTATGAGTATATAATTGTATGATAAATTCTTTTGCGCTCTAGCTTACCCTTTTGTTTGGTGTACATTTTGTGGTATGGTTTTTCTCTATTTGTGATGATCATCAATTTATTGATGTGAGCAGATGCGAGAACTACCCGTGGTCATCAGGGTGATGGAGGTTCCGCTGCTTAGTCGTCTAGACTTGGGCTCTGTTTTTTATGTCTTTTGTTTAGGGTTGTGGCCCATGTATTACATTATTAGTAATGTATCTTGGATATTTTAGACTCTTTATCCTGTTGTGTACCTGCATCGTGGTGTGCCTCAATTATTGTCCTCTAAGTACTTTGGATATCTGTAGGAGTGACTTTATACTCCGTTGATCCTTGCTTCTTATATTATACTGTGTGACATTTCCTTTAATTAGCTTTATTAATTAAATGGGGTGTTACAATAGTACTCGACATGATTAAAATAAAAAAAATAAAAACGTTTTAAATATGTGTTTTAGAAACAATTTGAGAGATTATTGAATGAAATCGCATAAAGGAAAACATATATATATAATTACAAGTATGATAAGATGAAAAACACCTTAAAGATTTAAAAAAACTTTTCAAATATCAACATAGTTAATGGTTGAGAAATAATGAAAATTGTTTTAGCAAAACTAAAAATTTCGTCAATTGAAACAAAAATTAATAGAAATATAGAGTAAAGAAGATAAATATTGAATATTACCTAGTAAATGAAATGTTTATGCTATTAAACACTTGAATTGAGAGTGTTTAACATTTTCAATTGAAAGGAAACTATACAATAAATAATAAAATTAAAAAAGAATAGAAATATTCAAATGTGAGACATAAAAAATATTTAATTAATATACATCAATTGAACATAATTGGATAAAGGTTATGATAAGATGAAAAATATATTGGAGATGCGAAAGAATTTCATGAAAAACAAACAATTAGAAGAATTAAACAATAAAAAGTTTGTAGTAATATATATATATATATATATATATATATATATATAATGTTACTAAATTGACTATGAATATTTTTATAATTTAAATGGGGACGGGGATATGGTGGTGACGGATATGGGGACGGGCAAATATGTACATCACCATACCCATCCCCATACCCAATTCAAAAAGTCAAAGATTCTCCATACCCATACCTAGTCAATGTGAGGATTTTCTGTCAAAACAAGGATGGGTTCGGGCAATACCGACGGGGACAAGTTTATTAGCCATCTTTAGCGAGGACGAGTATCATGGAGGGTATGGGGGCATGGACAGGGCAAATATGGACATCCCCATCCTCATCCCCATACCTAGTTGAAAAAATTGGGTATTCCTCATACCCATACTGATAGCCTCCTTCTCAAGCTAGGTTGAGGCAAAGCTTGAAATAATGACTATGGTGGATGGTGGATGCGCAGAAGCTTGGTGTTGAGAGAAAATGGCTCTTAGTTTTGGTGATTTAATGGTGGGATGAAAGTTGTTTGTGGTGATTTAAGAGAGGTTAGGCCAACTCTAGAGAAAAGGGTGATAGAGGGACCTCTTGGGATGCTCTAACAAGTGACTAAGAGAAGAAGTATGACTCAAAAATAATTTTGGCAACATAACATTATAATTCTCAAAAGTAAGAAATACATGAGGAGACACCTCTATTTATAAAGTAAGGTGTCTTCAAAATGGTCCAAATCCTAAAATGCTAACATGCACCAAAATCGTAAAAATACTATCTTGGTGAAGGAGAGCTTGACATGTGGCAATCCTTACTCTCACAAAACGTACCACTCATATGTTGTCATGTGGAAAACTACTTTATGAAAAGCCTATCCTATAAGAGAATGACACATGGCCACTACCTTTGTAAGAGAACTCTTCACTAAGGGGTGAATGAGAGCTTGATATATGGTAATCCTCACTCTCACAAAACAAACCACTCATGTGTTGCCATGTGAAAAACTACTTTATGAAAAGTCTCTCCTATAAGACAATGACACATGACCACTACCTTTGTAAGAGAATCCATCAAGAGCTTGCCATGTGGCATACGTGGAACGCCCTTCCTAAGCTAGCTAAATTAACATAATTAAATATCAAAGAATTGCTTAAGCTAGGCACATATGATGCTCCCTACTTAAGCAAGATTGTTTTTAAAACCCTACACTACATGACCCTTAATGCAAGGCCTTCAAAGGAAAACCTACACTACATGACCCTTAATAAAAGGTCTAAAAATGCTCCATGATGGCCCAAGTGAAAATGAGTTTAGCTTCACCTTGACTAGATGCTGCTAAGTTTTCTTGAATTTGCTTAGCCATGCTTTTTGTGATTGGACCCTTGGCTAAGGGTGTGACATCACATACCCATACCTAGTCAATGTGAGGGTTCCTCATCAAAACGAGGACGAGTTCGGGCAATATACACGGGGTGGACTATTTGTCATCCTTATTCCAAGATAACTCTTTATATCAAAGGCTTTATTGATTACCTATATGTTAAATGAGATTCGTAGATGGATTTTCAAAGATAGCAATTGTAAGACCCATGAAAATTAAATATAAATAAATATTTAATTTACCAGTAAATGGGAAATGGAGACACATTTAATGGAATTAATTGAACCTTGATTGGCATTAAATAATTCCTTTATACGTTTTATTATTTTTGCAACATTAGTGGAGGATCTAGAAACTCTAGTTGTCTCCAAATAAGCCAAAGAGGTAGAGGTAGGGCCCATGTCATGGCAATTAATCTTATTATATTATTATTTTTATTTTAATTATTATTTTTTGGGGCTGAAAAATAAGTGGAGGAGTTCTTTCAGTGAGGAAGAGGGAGAGAATTAAGGTGGCAGCTGAGAAAGTCTTGTGAGAGCACCAAATTCGTGATCTAAGGAGTGGATAGAGCGCTAGTTCGATTGGTAAAGGTAAGAGTGGAACAAGTTTGGGCGAAAGGGAACTCTAGGAGCACTTGTGGAGCGGGAAATTCTAGGTAAGGGGAGCTGCAATCTGTGTTTAGTTTATAGATCTTTGTGTTCTCATATGAATATATGTGTATGTGTGCACCTCTTTCACTCAAAAATGTCTTGGACTTCGTATTTCTGGACTCTGCCCAGAAACTGCTTGATGGCAATGAAGACTCGTTAGGCGACTCATGCATTTTGTGCCTATTTTTTGGGCTTTACCCAAAAATCTCTTGACGCTAGCTTTTTTGTTCATTTATGGTTTATTTGGATTTCTGGGTCACTGTTGATCCTCTAGGTGATTTGATTCTTATGATTTCTGGGTGATTTTGTTTCATACTGTTGAAATAGTTATTGAGTTGGGATTCCCGTGATTATACGATTGCACAACCACGTGGGATCATTGGTAATTTGGGAGATTTAATTGAAAGCATGATTGAAGTTGAAAAGTGTTGTAATTATATATTGATAGGTGTTAATTTGGATGTATTTGATTACTGGAAACACAAATTATTGGGGATTGTATCAATTGAGGGACTAGGTCGAGTTATTGTGATTGTTAGAATTTCTCCCAGGTGCAAATATCAGAGTTCTGTCCATGAACTCTAATGCACCGCCTAGTGGTAAGTACGCACCGCCAGGTGATGCCTAGAGAAGGCAACAAAATGAGCGTTGATTGGGCGTTGGTGTGAGTTGGGTATTTGTGGTATTTAATTGTGACTTATACTTGTGGTAGGGATATAAATTGGATAAATTGTATTAGGGAGAGTTTAAGGCATGGTATAAAATTGTAAGATGATGTTTCAGGTGGTGTTGGTGACGTTTAGAGCCAGAGTGAGGGCTAACATGAGGATTATTTTGATTAAGCATGTTTTTCTTGTAAGAAGGATATTTACACATTGGGACTTGTAATAGTTCAAGTTTAAATTGTGAATTTTGGAACTACGCGCATTAATAAAGTTTTAAAATTTTCACGTTTTTGGAAACTTTATTGTTGATATACTCTATAATAAATTACAAATTATTTATTTAAGTAATATCCGCCTTAGATGTTACAACAATATCCTTGACTTATTTAACGCACAAGGATAAACCTTTTTTGTTGCGCAAGTAGATTTGATTAGAGTTCTCTATATTTGAAGCAAAGGCTTACAAGTTCGCTAATTATAATTACTCCTGAGTTAAGGAAACCCATTGAGGTTTTCTATGATGCATCATATCAAACACTTGGTGGTGTGTTAATGCAAGTTATTTAATCTATTAAAATAGTGTTCAACAGGTTAAATGGCTTGCGTATATAACTTTGAGAATAACATGTTAAATCAAATAAAATAACAATCAATAAACTGATTTCACTTAAGTCAATGAAATTAATCGAATGAGAATTACTTTCAATTGATTAAACATGTCAATTTGCAAGCTATGTAGCCTTTCTTTTTTGAGAGATGAGTAACACTTTCAAATAAAAAAAAAGGACAAAATTCAGTTATGAAAAATTGGAAAAACTCATTCTCTCAAAGGAAGATTGTGTTGCTACTTTTCGTGATTGATTTTGAAGGTGTTAGAGTTGTGATTAATCCTAGTTGGCGAGGTGTAGAGAGGTTCTTGATTGAATAGGGAGAGTCAATCTTGAGGTTTGATCCTTCTAGTGTATTCGTCTGTGTTTGTGTGTTGTTTTTGGTGTGAGACCAGGTTTGCAAGAGGGATTCTTGTTGTGCATTGGTTGTTTCTTATGTGATTTGAGAAACTTGTATTGTGTGCTTTGTGTTTTGAATTTAATTATAGGAATATTGTAATTTCTTGAGTTAGTGAAAGGTCAAGCTCATGTGGTCTTGACCAACTGGATGTAGCTCCATTGGAGTGGACCAATATAAAATTTTGTGTGCATTGATTTAATTTTCTGCATTTTATTGTTCCAAGTGGCTTTTATCAAGAAAACAAATTGGTTGATCTTTAATAATAATTCTTGCATGATTGCAAAACAAATTGATAGTGCATTTGTGATTATTGTGACAGATAATGGTAATCAAATTAATCAAATATACATAAGTGATATTGCTGTAAAATTTATTGTCAAAATTTTAACCCGTTGATTCGTATTTTTTTGTCGGTTAAAATGTCTAATGGAGAAAGTGATTATGATTAAACTTTTTTCTTTTTTTGAATAGATCCCTTCTGCTAGTAAGAGGATTTAATGAGACTAGACTCTATTTTAGGTAAGGGGAATTGAAATATTTTTTATGTTGAATGAAAACTTAATGACTTTGAGTTGGCTTCTAGTTGCTGAATTGTTTTGATTTTGGGTAGATTTGAGAGTTGATAGATATTTTGAATGGGTGATGAAATTGTGTGCTTGGTTGTATCAATAGGTAGAAATTAATATTTAGAACATGTTTGAATGGATAAATTTAGTTGAATTGAATTGATATTATTAATTTTACATTATGCTCAATTTTTGTTGTTTTGCAAAAAATGTTCAAGCGTTGGGCTTTCGTTAAGTGATGCTTAAGCAGTACTATTTCTTGTATGTACAAAGCATTATTTCTCAAACGTCCATATGATTACTCAAGTACTAGAACTTCTCTCTCAAGATGTGGCTTGAGGTTGGATTGAGAGAGATGTAAAAAAATCTTTGTCCTTTGACCCTCTCATTGTTCAAGCAGCAACCAATTGCTCAAACAATGAAAATGTGGAGTTTAAATGAGAATCTTGGAACTTTTCTGTATATTGTCAAAGTCAAGACACTCAAACCATTTATAGTACTAAAGTTAAAATGTTGTTACTTAAGCCACGTATATTTTCACATATTTATATAAACACGAAGAAATTATATCTTGTATATTGTTTCATTTTAAATGTTGCTTGTTATATAATTATAGAATATGTTGTTTACAATGAAATTATAAAATCATAGAATTTGATTGATGAATTAAATATTTCATGAATGATAATTGTAAGTAATAGTCATGTAGTATACATGTAATTGGTATGAACATGTGTATGGTAACCAAAGAAGTATTCCTATAATTTTAATGTGTTGTATAAGTACAAACAGGGAGATTTAATGAAATTTTTGCATTCTAATAATACCATAGTTAGATAAACAAATATATGGTATAACATATAGAAGTTTGACATTGAGCTGGAACGAAGAGTCAACCACGCATACTCAACATACCATATAAGACCAAGTGTGAAATTTACTAAATATAATTTATATTAAAACTTTATAATCGGGATCTTACAAGGAGAATACTAATTAAAATTGTTAGTGAGCAAATATAATTTTTTTTTTAAACACAAATATGAAAACGTATACTATAACCATTGCATCGATACTAAAAACTAATGTAATTTTTGGACGGAAATACATTGAATGACAGCAAGGTTGGAACACTTGGGAAAATAGAGTATCTGCTGCTTAGCTTTCTCCGTATCAATATTTGAATACCGCAGCCAAAAAGCAGTACATATAGTCATTTGGTCCAGGACTTTTGCATTCGCCATCACGAATTTCACCAAAAGAAGCTCATGCTCATGCACATTAAATTCCTTAAACTGAAAAACTTTGAGGCTAGACAGAAAGCACTGAGGCACTGATGCAGAAGTCACATCTTTATTTAATTCAGATACTCCCTGAAATGTTGTTTTTTCTATAAAATTAGTCATCATTTTTTGTATAATGTGTCTTCCATTTAAACTAACAACTTGAAATGAAAACTTACATTTTGTAGAACAAGTGTATTAAGAATTGGGGATCTGTGAAGAATGTTCAGCAGAGCTTCACCAGTAACCTCATTAAGTTGAAGATAAGTCAACCTCCCAAAAGCTGGTAGATGGGTGAAAATATCTCTGGCATGTACCAAAACCTGCAAGACAAAGAAAAAGCTTGTTTAAATCTGTAGGTCAAAATTTTCATACTTTTGGAAAGATGTGTTGGGTAGATTATTAAAGTGTCATTAAAGTTTGGTGGGACATTTCACCAAATCAGTAAGATGCATAACTGCATTTAAGTTTTAGTCTTTCTAAAGAATTGTTTGCTTTAGTCTCTTTTAACTTTGAAAAGCATTATTTTTTTAAAATATTTTTTATAACATTTAAAATAACAAAATATTGTTATAATAATATTTTCAAGAATAAAAAAAATCTATTTCTTAAAAGAATAAATATGTTTGAAGTATTAAAATTTAAACTTGAAATTAAAATTATTTTATATTAAATTTTTAAATTTAAAAAATAATAGAAATATATTGATTTCAAAAATTATAGAATAACATTTCAGATGTTTAATTGTGTTAAATGATATAAATAATTCAAAAATTAATCTAAATTACACTTAAACACGTCATAAAAGTAGCATAGATTTACATAATGATATTTATTTTTAAAATTTTGAGAATCAAATAATTTAAATAAAATTTTAATTTGACGTAAAAGTTTAATTATTAAAAACATATTTGTTTATTTTTTAAATTGGAGACACAGTAAATTTTAAGAGAACAACTGATCTTTAAATATAACAGAGGTATCAAATATATTGTATCCTATTAACATGAAATAAAGAAAGTTAAACTGTTTAGATGATACCCGGAGAAATGTTACACTTCCATGATGTGGTATATTAGTTTTTAATATTTTACATAAATATTAAATAAAAATATAAGTAGTTTTATATAATATTAAATAAAAATATTTTATATTTAATCAGAAAACTTTTAAAGAATACAGTAAAAAGTTTAGAATTAATCTTAGAGCATGTATTTTTCACCAAATCTTCTTTACACGTTACTATTTTTCCATTTGACAAATTTAATACAAAAACCTCATATTGGGGCTATAAAATCAATTGTAGTGTTTTGATTATTAAATCCTGATTCGTCCCAACTTTTCCTCTTTGTGATAAAACTCCATCTATAAATTTTTAATTCAGCTAAAAGAATTCCTATTTAAAAAATCTGACACTAAACGTGTTCATTTTGTTACTAAAAAATTCCTAAAATATTTTCCTTTTCACCACTTCCATAAAATTTTGGTGAGTTACTCGTTTACATGTAGTGTCCTATATAAAATACAACAAGTCTTAATATTCAGAATTGTTTGTCAACATTCTCATCCATGTTACTCAACCACATGCAAATAACAATTCCACCATGTTTATAGAAAATTTTCCAATTCACATAGCATGAAATGAAATCGTACCTTGTAAAACAATAATTTCAATTGTTGCACTTCAAGGATTTGTGCAAGAAGCTTATGTGCTTGATACCCAAGAGTTTTGATTCTGTCCTTTCTGTCTTCATCAACAACAATCACTACAGATGCACTACGAATTGACGGTGAATTCAACAGAATGATATCCTGTTCAAGATCACCCTCATAAGAGAAATCAGTTAAACAGGGAGCGAAAACATTGATGGAAGATTTATAGGCTTCATCTGATAGAGATCTCCAAATTGTAATGCAAAACCTTTCAAGTAGGGGTGCTTGTATTCTAATGTTCTGCATAGTTTGCCACTCACATCCTCTAGCTTCAAGCACTCTGAGAACTGGGAGGTTAAGAATTAGCTCTTCTGAATAAGTGGAAGATTCACCCACTAACTTGATCCCAGATATGTTAAGGATTTTCAGATTTGGAAGAGAAGCAAAGAAGGGAACACATAGAGTGCATTTCATTTGAAGCACCAATTGTACTAGAGAGCTGCAACTGAAGAGGGAATGAGAGGGAAAGAGGACTTCATCGGAATACTGAATATGAAGGTTTTTTATTCCCCTTTCAAAGATAGAGGAGATCCATGCATTCACAAGGGTAGAATCATATTGGTAAGATGTTAAACAAAGAGAGAAACTTTGGATGGTTGAATTAGCAAGGTGAAGAAGCACCCTGTTCACAAAACACTCAAAATTTTGTTTATGCATCTTTTTCTTCCCAACACATTGGAAACTATCATTGAACTGAAGGCCTGTGATGGATGTCCAAACATGAATCCACCTTTTCGATAACAAACTAGTGTGAATTGCCTCCATGGATGGAAGGAAAGACAGAATGTGACCAAGAATGCTGTCATGCAACTTGCTAATTATGTCTTCCCCAACAACCCCATTTTCATCAGCGAGAGCCCCTTTTGATTTTTCATCATTCTGGGTTGCAAATACTGAATCCATGACTTTGAATCACCTGCTGCATGAACCCCGAAGATGTCAAGTTTCACAAATCGTCTAAGACGAATAATTAGAAAGGAAATGAAGCAGATTCATGTACGAATTTATCATAATTTCAAGCATCCTAATACAACATAAAGTGAATTAACATGAATTGTGCGGCTAATTGATGTTAATAGAGAGACATAGGAGATAAAACTATAGAGTAACTTTTCCTATTTAGGGTTATGCTTAGAATGTGTGCGAAACAGAATGCGACTGAGGTGAGGTTGGGGTGGGAAATTCTGCTGGAAAGAAAAGAAAATGAGAAAACTGAAACTTGAATTTCATGTATATTGAATTTCTAGGAGCTTACTGCAAATTATTAACAATTGAAAAGAAGATTTTAACATAAGAATCGACTAAGGGGATTAGAAAATGCAAATTTGTAGCAGATGAGAGGAATTCAGTCTCACCTTAATGGAGAAATGTTAGAGCATTGCAGAAAGAGTGGGTGAATTCTGGGAACAAGGAGAGCTTTATATTTGGGCAAGTGCAGTACAGGCCACAATACGAATTCACACCTCAGGAGACAAAACAAAATAATGAAAAATCAATTAATATTTTGTTGAATTTTGAAAATAAAATTTAACTAAAAGTAAAAATCCTTACAAAAATATTATACTTGGAAACAAATGGAAAAGAGAAATGAATTATTTGTTTTTCAATAAATTTGTAAAATCAAAATTTCTGTGTTCACGTACATGCCACGTAAGCCGTTACCATAACAGAGGTACAATAACTCTCCACGTGTTAGCAAGCCGATGTCGTACAGACAGAAGCAAATGAACATTCAAATTCAAACATGCGTAAATTGGCCTAACTAACTAGGCGTCTTCGACATTTCAAATGGCATTAGTTATTTTGTTTTTTCTTTTTAAAAAAATCAAATGGGATTATAGTGATGGGAAATGGAATCATTTCAAAGAAGTTAAAATGCATTGAATTGTAATTATTTTGAATTTCAAATTATGTTATATTTTAAATCTATTATTGATAAAGATGTAATTTAAGTTTAATAAATTTTAATATTTTTATTTGAATTGAATATTAAATTAAACAATATTTAATACTATAAAAATATCATTCAATAATATTTTAGGCTAAATATGACTTTTTTATTTATTCAAAATTTGGTAAGATATTTTAAGTGATTTGGATAAGGGTACTTTTTCATTGTTGAAATTACTTTGAGTTTATACTCAAATATTTATTTATTTTGTTAGTGTTATAGGTAGGGATATCAATGGGACAGATAGAGTACTGATAGTAGTTTCTTTATACTTTATTCGCGGGATAAATATTTGTCATGTATCCGTACCTTTATCTATGCGGGTATTCGTTATGCGAGTATCCGTATATTTTTGTAATATTTACGGATATTTACGGGTATCGCGAGTATTTACAAAAGAAAATTTTAATATTTAATAAAAAAATTTAATCATAAATTTAAATAAAAATAAAATGCATAACCTTTATAAATTTCAAGTAAAGTGAACATAACTCATTTAATTAGTGTTCGATGACAGTTTACAAATAAATGAAGATTTTTTTAAACTAATTGATAAAAAATAACTCATTGAAAATCAATGTGTTAATGTTTTAATATTTTATTCTTAATTTAAATTAGAGTATAACGGGTACGGGTATCCACATGTACAAATATTATGATACTCGTACCCGCTCCGTTAACATGCGGGTATAAAAAAAATATTTAGACCCATTATCTGCGGGTATTCATTTTCAATATCCATTTCTTATCCGTTGCAGGTTTTATCCGCAGATACTCACGAGTACGAATTTTTTTGACATCCCTAGTTATAGGTATTCACACTTATCTTGTTTTTGTTTTTTAAGATAAATTTGGGAGGTTCATTTGATTGGATGTGAGGAGGATGACAAAGGTAAGTGAGGTTCTTCTATTAAGAGAAAGATGGTGGTTAGAAAGGAAGGAAAATGAGATAAAAGTTTATCAAAGTTAGTGAGTGATTAATGAATTAGTAGATTAAAAAATGTTTTAGTTAATAAACGTAGAAGATTATCATTTTATCTTTATTCATAAAAGTAATTTAAATTAAATTAAATTATAATTAGTGTAAATTATGTTATAATGAAATATGAGTGATTATTTAAAATGAAAAATAATAATATTGATAAGAATATATTAAATTAAAATTTGATCGATAGAAATTAAGTTGAAATAATCCAAATGGGATTATGAGCATAATATATTTCCACTTTGTTGCATGGGTTTTTCCGTTACCATTCCTAGCACTTCATTGTCTTTTTGTCGCAGAAGAAGAAATCATGTGCAAAACTTTCCACATAAACCAAATGGATTAATTGCATAATAGATTTAAAAGTTTGAATCCAAGCTTCATTAATGATAATGCAATCAAACATAATCAGAAAATGAAAGTAAATTCAAACATAAATTCAAAACAATGAAATAAATACTAATATATTGATCAATACATCCTATTAAATAACTATATATTTAAATAAATACATGAAACTTCATAAATTGTTCGTCAAGAAAATATCATCATCCATTTACATTCATCATATTGATTAACTTGTTCATAAGATGTTCCAAAAGCATCAAAAATAGGTGTATGGCATGTGAATATTTAGTACAAAGGAAGTTGTAACACTCATGAAGTATTTGATCATCACAATGTGCATGTCAACTAAAATTTGCCAAATGTTAGTTAAGGGTACTAGAAATTCAGGGTCCTTGTCATATTACCCACTTGTTGTGTTAGTAGTTCATTTCTTCTTTCTATTGCAACTACTTGACGTTCAACTTCCATCACTTACCTATTCCAATTGTGCTCACAAAAACATCCAGTTTGGTAATAAAATTTTCATATTGGGTTTCAACAACATCAATCATGGAGGCCTCCTGTTTTGTGCCTCGATAGGAGGACGTTCCCCTAGATGGAATGGATATAGTGGGTGTTGGACTATGAGAGTCGACATATAAGGGTGATCGAGGAGCATCCTCTAGTGTAGCCTCAAGTGCAAGCTCATCGGGAATGTAGTCCATGTCAACATTGTACTTTTGTGTTCGAAGGTGTTGTATCGCTTGAAGTGCTATGCTTACCTTGTGTTCAGTGGGCTAGTCAACACCCGAGGGTTCCTCCATCAATTCATAATGTCTAATGGGAGAGATTCTCCACTTAGCAACTAAAGGTTTAGCCTTAAAAAACAAATGATATGTACATCATTAGACACTCTATAGAGTTCAACATTGTTAATTAAAATAAAGGGTTTACATTTCAACTTGATCAAGTAATCCTATACTTCTGTCCTAAATAGTCCAGTAGATTTAGTCTATGCAAACTAACTTAATCTAGAAAATAGGTCGTGAACCTCTTTCCACCTGTCCTTCAAGGTCTTTTCCCTATTTTTAACATTTTTTATTTATTCTGACAAATTTAGATTGTCGGAGAGAGGACACAATGTTATTATACGCTTGTGTTGTTCAACTACCATCAACTCGATCCTAAATGGGTTTTGTCAACCATGATCATGAGTAGCTCGAAGTCCATTTCAGTTAGTAAACTCTCAAAGTTTAGCAAATGACTAAGGTAGAACATTGTTGCCTCTATTCATGATGTACAATTTCAAAGACATCCCTGCAAATTTGCTCCTCCATTTCGCCTCAATTTTGTAGAAGCATACACTCTCCTCACTCGCTCTTTCATTGTGGTGAACAACAAATCGTAAGAAACTAATGGCATACCTCCTAGCCATGGCCAAGCACTTTCAAGAAGAGTTGAAGTCATTTATGCAAGGTGCAACAAAGCTCTATCTATTAGGCCATTTTATAGTATTCTAGTAGATTAGGAATATTTAGACTTTGTAGTAAGGGTCATGTAGTGTAAGATTTCTTTTAGGCCTTGTATTAAAGGACAAGTAGTATAGGCAATGTTTGTGCCTAGCTTAAGCTAATGTTACGTGATTAATTTTGTAACCCTAGCTTGGTGGAGAGACATGGTGGCATATGGTAAGCTCTTAGTGGAGAGTTTTCTTATAAAAGTAGTGGGCATGTGTCACTTTCGTAGTGGATAAATTTTTCTAAAGTGGCTTTCCATGTGGCACTCTAGGAGTGGAGAGGTTTTCTAAAAGTTAAAGTGCCACATGTTGTGCTCTCCTTCACCAAGATGGAATTTTTAGGGTTTGGTGCATGGTAGAATTTTTAAGGCTTTTAGTCTACTTTGGAGACACTTTATCCTATAAATAAAGGTGTCTCCCCCCATGTACTTTCACCTATGAATTGAATAATGTTATGCTGCAAAAATTGTAACATACTGATTGTTTAGGTCATTATTAACTCAAATTTTTTTAGTCGCGTTTTGAGTTAAACAAAATTAAAATCCCCCTTTCAAGTATAGGGAAACCCTGGGTATCAAATCCAAAGAAATGGTGCGTGTCAAGCTAGCTTGTGTAATTTAATTCTTGTTTAATTAAAATAAAAGAAAACAAATGGGGGAAAAATAAATAAAATAAAGAAAAGAAACTAAAAGAAAGTGTTGAATTTTTATTCAATTAACAACTAAACTAAATGCATGATTGAACCTAAAAGAAGATATGCATGCATGCAATGGATGATCTAATGGTATGAGGGATGGTGAATTGACTAAAATGTTGAATGAATAAGTGTTTAGATGAATGCTTAACGCATGAAAAGTTTATGAAAATGCAAGCTGAAATGATCTAAAGCATTTTGGTATAAGCGTGAATGAGAGAACAATGAATGCAAAACTGATTGGATCTATGATAGCAGAAAAACATGGATGCATAAATGTTTTATATGAACCTAGCATGATGATGAATCAATAAAGCCCAACCCGTGACAATAAAACCAAACAAAACAAAAATCTAGGAAGTATGACAGTAGTGATTTTAGCAAAATATAGCAGCAGAACTTGCTCTATGATAGCTGCATAATCCCAAAATAAGCCCATTATGCACTCCACATAGAATACTCCCATTTCCAATTTCTGGACAAACTTCTAGTTCAAATTACAACAACAACACACATCCACACTAGGTCCATACTTAAATGCAATATTAAACTAAATGGGAAAATGAATGATCTAGAATACTACAATATTATTAAAGTGACTAATAAAACCAAAAATGCTGCAAAAAAACGTAAAGTTAAGGCAAGGAATGTAAACTTGATGCAAAAACTTAAATCAACAAAGCATACAACTTAAACTAAATCAAAGAAACAAGAATCATCAGTAGGGATTTAAAGTAAACAGAATTTGAAAGCAATAAAACTTAAACTGAAATTTAGTGCAATGAATGAACAAGGGGTTATCTACACTCTTAAAGACATCTTGATAATGTGTGCCCACTTTGGGGTCAAATATTCCCTAACGAGGAACATTGATATGTGCATATTTTACTCTGGCTTAAATCACTGACTCAAAAACATGATCTGAAATATTAGACTTGAAAACACTAAAGGAAATCTAAATTGCTGTAGAATTTAAAGGCAGAAAATATAAATTGCAAGTGAATCTTAAAAAATCAAACAATTGAAAACTATAAAACGAGAATTAAAATCAAAACAAAAAATGGAAAGGAAATTGAACAACAAACAGTATTTCATTAGAAAATCAGAACAGAATACACAAGGTTAAGAAAGAAGTTGAAATTAAAATTGTGAAAAAAGGTTCACTAAGCAATTCCCAACCACTTTATGCTCGTGAAAAGCCAAGTGAAACCACCCACACACTAAGCAAAACCCCAATCTCTCAAGGCCACTTTGTACTCATCAGAGATGAGGAACCCTTTATACAATTCACTCCATCTCTCGCAAGAACACTCTCGAACATGAACCCTAGCCTTAGACATGTTTCTACCCGAGCAACCAGGGCTCTCACTACAAAAACCTAGAATATGCCCTTTTAAACCCCTAACGAAAAATCAGAAAAGAAAACCCCATTCCTCAAATCTTGAATCAGAATCGCAAACCTTGAACCCCAATCGTGGCACCCTTAATTTTTCTTGATCTTTGCCACAATCATTCATCATCAATCAGCCTCGATCTCTTACGAATCAAAATCTTATCCATCTGATTACAACAACAGGCTCGTCCTCCCTTGATCACATATCAAGCTCGTGTTGCAACATCAACAATCTACGCATCAGGGTTGTTCTCTCTTCTTTGTGCATCAGGGATAATTTTTTATTGATTCAGCAACAAATGATGGATCCTTCTTTAGTGAAACAATGTGTTTTAATGGATGGGTCAGACAAATTAGTTAACCAAGGCCTGGACTGATATGCAAATAAAGGACATTGGAGTCAAGGGTTCACATGCAATTTAACAAATATTAAAGGGTCTCTCGGCAACTAATTTATTTTAAAAGGGCAAAATTTAAAGGAACAAAACTAAATGCATTAAAAGACTACTAAAAGAAACCTTTTTACCATATTTTTAAGAAAACTCTATTTTTCTACACTAACAATAAAAACTAATTAATTAAAGACAAACAAATATTTATTGAAACTAAAAAGAAAGTTTTAGAAAGAAAAATTAACCAAAATTGGAGTGCTAACAGTCACCAAAAGGCTAGAGCATCCCATGTGATCTCCTCTGGCTACCTTCCTCTTAAGTTGGTCCAACATCTCTTGGGAATACACTAAACACCACCATAGCCTATCCCTTTACTTGAGTCATATAGCTTGAAGGAAGAGTGTTAGCAAAAAATCAACATGGCAAGTGCACTGATCACACATAGACAATAATAAATATTTTATCGTTCTCTCCCAAGAGACTTGTGCAACGCATGACAACTCTCACAATTCACGACTCAATTAGTCACAAAGTTGACAAAAACACTAAGAAACTCTTTTTGTACTTTATCAAACAGTTGGTGTGCAACAAGAAATTAACATAGTTATTTACAATTTTTCAAGATTAGACTTCAATCACTTCTTTCTCATGCATTCTAAATTATCCCAATTCCATATTCATGTTAAAATCAATTCACCAAAATATTCAAATCCTATTCCTAGAGTCTTTGAGCCTATGATCACTTATCAAGTTTCAATTCCTTAAGTCCTCAACAAGTGAAACCGTGCATTAGTTTCAAGAATCTAAGATTACTAATGAACCAAGTTATATTCCTAGATACAAGCCTTCATTAGGTATTTAATTTAAGGTCTAAATACTAAAGATGTCTTCTAACACCTCAAGAATCATAAATCAAGCATAGGAACAATCCACATTAAGCATTAAGCATGGAAATAAAATACTAACTTGAATTGGAAGAGCATATATATATATATATATATATATATATATATATATATATATATATATATATATATATATATATAAAATATTTTTACACAAAAATTATATTTTTTATATATTAACTAAAAAAATAAAA
>Ga0099822_1003086_pt1 | contig 21192 bp, 21 predicted proteins | sample CowpeawhiteBW_FD_76839 | JGI IMG/M metagenome (GOLD analysis project Ga0099822, IMG submission 76839) | Root nodule microbial communities of legume samples collected from California USA - Cow pea white BW | ecosystem: Host-associated > Plants > Roots > Nodule | place: USA: California | collected...
TTGTGTTTTATTATATATATATATATATATATATATATATATATATATGATTGATATATATTTATGTGTTATCTTGTTAGCTCACCCTATCTACTTGTGTTTGGCGATGATCGTGTACGCGGTACACGTGAGCAGATGATATTGCAGGTGGAGCTAGTGAGGCTTAGGCTCGGAGCGAGGGCTAGCTTTGGAGTTTTTATGAATTGTGTTTTAAAAAAATAAATTATAAACACTATGGATATTTATTTTGTTTTACGTTTCATAAATTATGGAATATTGGACTATTCTTAGTTTTTATTAAAGTTTTAAGTTTTCTCGCGCTTTATGGGAAATGAAGTATTATTAATTGCGATGTAATTTTGTTTTATCTATTTTATTTTAATTAAACTAGTAATATCCTAACAGGATGTTACATTATCTATTGATGGACCTTTCTAGTCCAAGAGAGGCATCGCCATAATGACCCTTTCGTCAAGTATTGCAATGATCTAAAATTTGGCGTTAAGAGGAAGCACATTCCCTCCTACTACAATAAGGAACTCATGGATAAACTCCAAAGACTTCAATTGAGGTCTATAGTTATAGAGGAATATAGACAAAAAATGGAGTTGTTCATGATGAGGGCGAGTATAGTTGAGGAAGAGGACATCACTTTAACTAAGCTCTTAAGTTGGTTGAACCTTAATATAAGAGATAGATTTAAACTCCTATGTTATAGAGATTTGAATGATTTGGTTCAAACGTGTATAAAGGTAAAGCAACAATCATTGAGAAGATCTTCTTCTAAAAATTATCAAGCTCCATCTGCCTCCTATGTCAAAAGAGATTTCAAGAAAGAAAAGGAAGAACCTCCTAAGAAATTAGCCAAGGAAAAAGGGAAAGCCAAGGGTGAATCATCTGCACATATTTGCATTAATGATATTAAGTGCTTCAAGTGTTTGGGAAGAGGCTACACAGTTGCTCAATGCCCCACCAAAAGGACTATTATCTTATAGTAGTCAAGAAGAGTCAACCACTAGTGAAGGTGAGAGTGAGAGCTCCCAAGAGTCAAATGGAGAGGATGCATACCTTTGTGAAAGAGATCTTCTCATGATTAGAAGGCTCCTTAACAACCAACCTAGTGCTTCCCACAACAAACAAAGAGAGAACATATTTTTTACAAGAAGTAATGTTTCAAACAATATATGTTCTCTAGTTGTTGATAGTGGTTCTTGTTGCAACTGCTCCAACACTAGATTGGTTGAGAAGTTGAATTTAGTTGTCCTAACAAGTGAAGGTACAATTCTCCATTGAGAAATACCAACATGAAGTTTTATGTGACGTAGCTCCCACAAACATCATTGTTAGGAAGACCATGACAATTTGATAGAAAGTTTACACCCAATGGTCTTTATAATGAAATAACCCTCATACACAAGAAAAGAAATTTTTACTTCATCCTTTGACACCATCATAAGTGGCTGAGGATCAAGTACAAATGAAGATCAAAAGGGAGGAAGAAGAAAAAACAAAAAAGTCAAAAAGTAGCTAATAAAGAGTCTGAGGTGTGGGAAAATGGTGTTCCTTCCCACAAGGTTAGTTAACTTAAGGTTCTTTTAACACAAAAATCTTTAGAAAATGCTCTTAATGTTGAACAACATTCATACCTCCTTTTTTTCAAGGAACACTCACATACTATCTAGTGAGTCTACACCTAAGAAAATATCTCCTTCCATAGAAAATCTTTTGAAGGAATTTGATGATATATTTCCTAAAGAAAGACTTGTTAGGCTTCCACCTTTTAGGGGAATAAAGCATGAAACTGACCTAGTGCCTAGGGCTAGCCTTCCTAATAGGTCTGCCTATAAGATAAATCCTCAAGAAACCAAGGAGATAGAGTCTCAAGTGTAAGACTTGTTAGATAAGGGTTGGATTCAAAAGAGTCTTAGCCCTTGTGTTGTGCTAGTCTTGAGAAGGGCAAGTGGAATGTGTTGTGATTGCAGAGCCATCAATAATATCACAATAAAGTATAGGCACCCAATTCCAATACTAGATTACATGCTAGATGAATTATATGGGTTCATTGTATTCTCCAAAGTTGATCTTAAGAGTGGTTATCACCAAATTCGAGTCAAAGAAGGTGATGAGTGAAAAACTACATTTAAGAAAAATTTGGATTGTATGAATGGTTAGTGATGCCTTTTGGCCTTACTAATGCCCCTAGTACTTTCATGTTGTTTATGCATCATGTCCTAAGAGATTGCATAGGAAAGTTTGTTGTTATCTATTTTGATGACATTTTATTGTATGGTAAAAGTCTGCATGATCATGTAGGTCAACTTAGGTTAGTCCTCTCCATTCTTAGGGTCCATCATTTGTTTTCTAACATAGATAAGTATACTTTTTGTGTTAATAGTGTTGTCATCCTAGGGTTTGTATTAACTAAACAAAGGGTTCATGTGGACCCTGAGAAAATAAAGGTTATCCAATAGTGCCCTAGACCCAATAATGTGGGAAAAGTTAAGAGCTTCCATGGTTTGGCAAGTTTATATATAGAAGGTTTGTTCCTAACTCCTCTAGTCTAGCTTCACCATTCAATAAGTTAGCAAAGAAGGATGTCACATTTGTTTGGGGAGCAAAACAACAAAATGCTTTTGAAGAAATTAAAGAGAGGCTTACTAAGGCACCCATTCCAGCTTTGCCAAACTTTTTCATAACCTTTGAACTAGAATGTGATGCCTCGGGAGTTGGTATAGGTGTGATTTTATTGCAAGAAGGTCACCCAACAACATATTTCAGTGAAAAACATAATGGTGCTTCTCGCAATTATCCCACCTATGATAATGATTATATGCATTTGTGGGAGCTCTTTAAACTTGGGAGCATTACCTTATATTCAAGTATGGGTGGGCAAAAAATCTAATTTTCAAGATCCAATCTACTTTTTTTCTGATCCAATCCATTTAAGATCTATTTTATTAAAAATCCAATCCATTTAAAATTCATTTTATTGGATCTGGATTTCAATTTGATCTACATTTTATATATTTTACGAATTAGATATCCATTCTCTAAATCTAGATTTTTAAAATGGATAATCTAAAACATCCAATCTAAATTTTTAATTTATATTTTTAGTTGGGTTAAGTTAAAGGTCGAGATGGACTCGCCCAAATTTGGTCGTATTCGACTGAGTCGGCATGATCCTATATGAAATTTGGTCGTATTCAGCCAAATTTAGTCAAGTCGACCCCGATCGAAATTTGGCCCAGCTAGTCCTGGACAAAATTTGGAAGTAGTCGGTCGAGTTGACCATTTCCCAAATTTGACCGCATTGGGCTTAGTCGGCCCCAGACAAATTTGACCGTATTCGGCCGCGACGGCCACGACTAAAATTTGGTCGTATTCAACCTAGTTGGAACCGGTCAAAATTCAGTCAAATTCAATCGAGTTGGCACCGTTCAAGATTTGGATGAGTCGACGTTGGCCCAAATTTGGTTGTATTCAACTGAGACGGCCTAGGAGGAAATTTGGCTGTATACGAACGAGTTGGTCACGATCGAAATTTGGTTGTATTGAACTGAGTCAGCCATGATCGAAATTCGGCCGAATTCAATCGAGTTGGTCCTAGCCCGAATTTGTTCATATTCGACAGAGGTCGCGACCAAAATTTGGCTATATTCAGGCGAGTCGGTCCCGACCTAAATTTGGCCGAATTCAGTCAGGTTGGCCATGACCAAAATTTGGTTGAGTTGTTCTAACCCAAATTAAGTCGTAATTGTAATCAGTTGAGTTAGTCCCAGACAAAATTTATTCGTATTCAATTGAGTCGACCGTGACCGAAATTTGGCCATATTAAATCAAATCGACCCCAACCGACGAATTCAATGGAGTCAACCATGACTGAAATTTGACAAATCAGACCCTGGCCCAAATGTTCCCATATTTGGCCATGTAGGCTCTTGCCAAAATTTCGTCGTATTAGGCAAAACAGCCTTGGCCGAAATTCGATCGAATCTAGTCAAGTAGATCTCGACCGAAATTTTGCTGAATCGACCCTGTCCCAAATTTGGTCACGTCGTCCCCGATCGCAATTTGTTTGAATTTGGCCGAGTTGACCCCAACCAAAATTCCGCCGAATTCGACCAAAATTCAGCCATCCACGATCGAAAGTCAGCCGAGTTTGTCCCTTGCTGAAATTTGGCCTAGTTGGCTTCGACAAAAAATCTACCAAATTCGATGGTGTCAGCCATATGGACATAAGTTTTAAAAAATTCAATTTAAATTTATTTTATGAAAAAATGGATTCTGGATTTTGAACCTGATCCAAGTATTTGGATCTGGATTTAAATCTCTATCATATATTTGGATCTGGATTCAAAAAAAATCTAATCTACTTTTGTTCAAAAATTAGATTTGGATCAAAAATCTGATCCAATTATTTGGGTCCAAAATGGATGTGGATTGGATCATTAAAAATCCAATCCATGATCTCCCCTATTTCCAAGGAATTTGGCATTCATAGTGATCATGTGATGAGCTCCAAATGCATGGTTGAGTTAAGGTTGAAGCTCCAATTGATGTGTAGCGAAAGCAAATTATGGAAGAAGTCTAAGAAGGTCAGGCCAATCCTAGAGGAAGGAGGCTAAAAGAGGTTCCTAAAAGGATGCTTTAGCTAGAGACTCTTAAGAAGAAAGGTATCTGGAGTGATCTCAACATTATACCTTTGCAAAAAGTAAAATTTGATTGTACATCGTGTGGAGCTCTAAATTTTTAGGAGGGAGAGCTCCAAAGTCTTGACCAAAAAGAAGGGGAAGTTCAAAGAATTTAGCACGTGCTTCCTAACCTCCTAGCCTTGATTTGTGGATCAAGTGACATGTGTCACCTTACATTTTACATGCATTTCACCATGTGCTAAATATGTTAAATGTGAGGATTTCTAAAAGAGAAGCTCTCGGCCTAGCTTTTTAATTGGGTCAATTGAAAGCCCAATTAAATCCCTAGGTGATCTTCCTTGATCCAAATCAATTTGTCACTCAATTATTTAAAGTAAGGCCTAAATACATGACCCAAATGTAAATCTATACTACTAGCCCAAATACAAGCCCATCATATTTTAATGTCCTCCATGGACCAAGTAATATAAGCTTAAGCCCATTAGACCCATTTGTCTTAGCATGCTCTCAATCTTCTTATAATCTTCTTAGCATGCTTCTAGTAATAGTGCCATTGGCTAGGCCAATGTCATTATCTCCTCCCTGTTGAGAAGGATTTGTCCTCAAATCTGGAGGATCCATATCATCATCAGAACCACCTACGAAAGGAATAAGGTTAGTGACAGTAAAGGTGTTATGCACTCCATAATCCTCAAGCAAGTCCAACTAATATGCATTATTGTTGAGTTTCCTAAGGATTTGGAAGGGACCATCTCTTTGGGGGGTAAGTTTACGCTTCCTTTGTTTAGGAAATTTTCATTGTTTAAGTGAAGCCAAACTAAATCCCCTTCCTTGAAGACAAACTCTCTTTTCCACCATATTGGTGTACTTGGTATATCTCTCAATTTCTTTTGGTATTTGTTTTAACCTTTTCTTGCAAATCCATGATAAACTTAGACTTTGATATCCCTTCCTTGTGAAAAAAAAGAAAGTAGGAAGAGGTATCAAATCCAATGTTGTTAAATGGTTAAAACCATACACAGCCTCAAAAGGAGATATTTTATTAGTTTTATGAACTACTCTATTATATGAAAATTCAATATAGGGAAGGTATTCATCCGAAGATTTATGGTTACCCTTCAAGACTACCCTCAATAGTGTAGACAAGGATCGATCCACTTTTGTTTGCCCATCAGTTTGTGGGCAACTAGTAGAAAATTTTAACTTACTCCCTAGTCTAGACCATAAGTTCCTCAAAAGGTGACTAAGAAACTTGGTATCCCTATCAGAAACGATAGTGCGAGGTAGGCCATGAAGTTTAACCACATCTCTAAAGAACAACCTTGTAATATTGCTTACATTCCACTTTGTGGCAAGGTATAAAATAAATCATTTTGCTAAATTTGTCCACTACCACAAAGATAGAATTTGACCAAGGCAAACACAAACATGGAAGAAGAAGCTTGAAGCATGACAGTAACACATCACTAAGGAGATGCCAATTTTAGGCTATTTTGTGGTGCTACTTTCTCCCACTTTGGACTTCCAATCTTACACTTGTCGTCCTACATTTTGTGTCATTAGGTGCAAAGAGGTTATGCATTTATAAATAAGACCCCTTGGATATTGTAGTAGTTAACTCTAAGTGATAATTGAAATGCTTTTTAAGTTTCTTGTTAACTTAAGTCATACATGAGAGTAAGTTTCTCCAAGACTCGATATGATCAAACTGGCCCTACCCTATTCATCATGACTTTACATGAATTAGGTTAGGCTTAACTTGCATGACCTTGACTCGATTCATCTCAACATGATCTGGACTTGACCTAACTTAACTTGAACCTTGTTCAATCAACTTGACATGGGGCTAATCTAGTTTAAGTTTACCTAAGTCATTCTCGACTTTCCTATACTAGGTTTGGATTTTGATTGAGTAAATATTTTTCATATTTGGATATAAATTTAAGGGAGGATTGCCTAGGTTTGGAGGATCTTTTCCCTCGTACTTTAAGGAAGAACTCCTGGATGAATTCTTAGAACGATCCCAATGCGTCACATAAGAGATAAGCTAAGAAATATCATTGTGATAAGCAAAGGAAGAAGTGACTTGCCATAACTATGTCACACTCAAAACAAGAACTCACGCATATTCTTATTTATCAAAAATTATCAAAACGAGTTAAATAGCTCTCCTTTCATAAAGTGTGGTGAAAAGGAAAATAGTTAAGCACTTCCCTTCCTTAACTTTATGTCTCAACAAAGTATAAAATATATTAAATTTGGAAGTAACTAGTTTATTCTTACAATTCTGGAAACAAAAAGAAAATACACATCTATATTTATTTTCTAGATCACATCATCCACATCATCCTTCCCTTCAAAGAAAATTCATCCCAATTTTTAGTTGAGCTACATGCCTCAGATCTTCCCGAAAATTTCTCCTCAAACCCATGCTTTTTTTTTGCTTGAATTACACCAAATGGCATCAAATTCGACTCATCACTTCAAATCCAACGAACAACACTTTGTTCAACCAAGTTTGTTCTTAGAACTTGCACTTAGCACCGTATGCAGCTGCTTCCGCATTTACGTAAGATACTTATCAACTGGCCAACAAGCAACCGCTTATGACGGAAACAGCAACTTGTGCCTGATCGATTCTATATCGAAAGCATCGTAGGAAACGCTTCCACCAATTGATTCACGGGCACCGATATTTTGGCATGTAAAATCTATGCTTCTTCATATGGAAAAAACAAAAAGGTGTTCATCTCAGGATCAAGGTGACAATGTTACACATGTTATTAGGTGATACATCTTCCAGTGAAAGCAGCACTGAAGGAGACACTTCTAGTGAATGTGGATGCTAGTGTACAGCTTCATTGCAAAAGTTTCAGAAAGGAACACTAGCACTTGTCGACAAATGATTTTGGTGTCAATGGTCAGTTATAAAATTACTCTACTGTTTTTATTGTGTAAAATAATCACATTAAGATTAAAATAACTTAATATATTCACCACTAAGTCGACCCACACCAATGAAAGCAAAATAATACGGAATTAAGACGGAAAAGAATTAGGAAACGTTCTTATTTTCCGATTTTGTTGGGTTCATGCCAATGCTAAATTCTCTCTATAAACAGTAGGCAAAAGTGCACATCAGGTTTAATATTGATAAATTTCACTTTTGTAATCTATTAACAATACCATTCACTTTAAAACTATGAACAGCGTAAAAGGGAAACTGAAAAATAAATTAAAATATTAGATCCCAAGGGAAGGAAAACAGTATTCAAATAAAAATAATAACAATTAATAAATAACTCCTCACATCCGAGTCCTAAAAGGGTCTACATTTATGACGAATCTCATCTTATTTTCCGGAAGAAATATGAGAGAATTCATCTTCCTATGTTAAAAAAAAACTTGGATCATCTAAGTTACCGTCACACCATTTTCGTTTTATAACTCAATTATAAAATAAAAATATTAAGCAATGCATCTTTTTCTTTTTTCTTTTTTTTTATGAATGACTGCATGTATGGCTACTGTCATACATTATAATCAGAAGTTTGTGATTACTACACTTACAGACAAGAATATCCAATAAAAAAATCAAATTGTAAATAAACGAACTAACTTTGGAATCCGAATCACAAAATTCATTAACAAAAAAATATTACTACAAATATATCATGATATACAATGTTAAATATAATAATTTTAAATCGAACATAGATAAAACAATTCAAGCATAAGTCTTATAAAATAAAATTATTAGTTATATATATGTATATATATACATATACATATGTATGTATATACATACATATACATATATATATATATATATATACATATACATATATATATACATATATATATATATATATATATATATATATATATATATATATCAGTAAAGCCTTTATTTTAGAAAAATGAAATAGCAAAATATAGTATATATTTTTTATTTATAAAAAATGCATGTATTGAATAAGCTACTCACAAATAAAATAGTGAAATAACTAAATAGTGAAATAATCAAATTCTTTCATTAATAAATTAAATTTATTTCAATTCTTTTCATGAGTATTGGTGAAAATAAAAATTAAGGAATTGTTGAATTACGTGATTTTTATGGAAATTTTACAGAGCCGTTCATTTATCTATCACGAAATTCATCTTAAAGCATGAATGGGTAGGTGGTCGAATACTATTGAATTGTGGAATCGAATAGCAAACACTACGATCACAAGCTTATACTTAGAAGGGACTTATCTTGGTGGCCAACTTTAATAAAATCTCAGGAACAAACTGTTTTCTTCGGGGTGCAAAGGCGTCCTTTGTAAGAGCATCACTATCATTGGAATGTATAACGGCAACTGCATGCTCGAATAGGTAATCAATACCTCCTCGGAGTGGATCCTGCACAGCATGTGGTTCACAATTAGAAGTTCCACACACATGGTGGAACTCTGATGCGTCATCGTAGGTTCACCAGAGAAAAAAGAAAGAAAACAACTAAAACAAAACAAACTTTTCTCTATATTTCATTACCATAATGGTATAAAGACCTGTATTCTAACAAAAAAGAGTACTAATATTCTACAGGGAAAGATTCCTATATGACCAAGAATCTAAACATCACAGGATCTTATTCTAACAAAAAAAAAAATACTAGGGGGACATGTAATTGATAGAAGGCTCACTGTCAATTACTGCATCCAGCGGAGGAACACTGAGTGTCATATTAGATACTTATTTAGTGTTTTAGAGCACTTCTTTTTGGGTCTTTTCTTCATTTTCTATTTTTATAACATTTTAGTATTTTCTTTTAAAAATCTTAGTTTTAATAAAAACATCTTAAAAAGAGTGTTTTTAGGGTAAAGTTTAGTTTAGAAAGTTGAGTCCGTGGTAAGTAGTAGAATGTAGTTTTAAATAGGCAATTGAAATTTTCAGCTTGATTAATTCCTCTGAATTTTTACTGTAGTAAAATTAAGAGAATCCTCAAGAGAGACTTGGACCAGTGCCAAGGAAGAATGGAAGCCTACAAGTCAATTCTGACGTTTGCCTAGCAGATAACAAGAGCATTGGAGAATAATGAGAAATGACTTGGAGAGAAGCCGTCCAACGTGGCAACAGGATATTTGCTTCAATTTGCTGACAGGACAGTTTGGGCTAAGAAGGAGTGTTTGCTGCAGTTGGAAGATAGAAGGCTGAAAAGTTAGTTACCTATAGGAGTCTTTGCAACGAGAGATCCATTGTACTAAAAACTGATTTTTGTTCTAGAATCTATCTCTAAGAATTCTAGTTAGTTCATTGTATTTTCTTTTCTTTAAACAGGATAGATAGGAGAGAGTATGGACACCACCAACATCACGATCCACACTACTATCACTCCAAACACATACATCCTCTTTCACACGACCCATAGCACACCAGATTAGGTCACCCCAACATCCATATTATGAATCTTGTACTCAAACATTGTAATCTTTCTTTGCATAATAAAGTTGATTCTGAATTCTGTAAATTTTGTTGTGTTGGTCCTGCAGATATCACATCTCAAGTTGGTTATAAGTATTACTTGTCTTTTGTTGATGCTTTCTCTAGATATATGTGGATTTTTCCTATAAAGACTAAGAACGAAACTCTGACTGTTTTCAGACCTTTAAAACAGTGGTTGATTTACTACTTAACTATAAAATTAAACAAGTCTAATCTGAAAAGGGTGGTGAATTTCGTCCTTTTACAAATTATTTAGCTCATCATGGTATTATTCATAGACTCATATGTCCTCACTCATCATCAAATCGGAGTCATTGAACATAAACATAGGCACATTGTTGAGTTAGGACTTACCCTGTTACATCAAGGATCTCTTCCTTTGTAGTTTTGGATTATGCTTTTACTCGTGTTGTCTATCTTATCAATAGACTACCCACTGTATCTCTTAAATTTGTTGTTCCCTTTTCTATCCTATTTAATAAAAATCCTGATAATTGCTTAAGAGTTTTGGATGTTCTTGTTTTCCTTTGTTACGTCCTTATACGCGCATAAGCTTGATTTTAGGTCTCTCTTTCTTGGTTATTCTCACCTTCACAAGGAATACAAGTGCTTGGCTTCCGGTGGGCGTATCTTTATTTCTAAGGATATCCTATTTGATGAGCTTCAGTTTCCTTATTCTAAGTTGTTTCCCAAGTCTCCTAATTCTATTAAAGATGTTAATCAGTATTTTCTGTTACAGCCTAACTTGTCACCACCAGGTTCACTTGCACCGTTTGTTTCATCTATTGTGGAACCACCTGTTCAGGTTTCTCATGACAGTTCCTCTAGTTCTACTTTAAGTACTTTATCTCCTGGTTTAAGGCCAAACCTACTTCCTTTGGTTCTTCATCTTCTGTTTGACATATTGGTGTAGGTTCTGTCTGTTGTTACTTCACACAGAGGTTGTCCTTCTTTGTTACTTTCTCATTATGAGCCTAAGAATGGCAAACAAGCGTTTCATGATGAAAATTGGAAAGCTGCCATGCAAAGTAAGTATGAGGCCTTAATTAAACAACAAACCTGGGATCTGGTCCCTCTTCCTCATGGCAGAAAAATAATTGGCTATAAATGGGTGTTTAGAGTAAAAGAAAATGTCAATGGCTCTATCAACAAATATAAAGCTCATTTTGTAGCTAAAGGATTTCATCAAGATCATGGTTTTAACTTCCATGAAACCTTATGTCCAGTGATCAAGCGAGTTACTATGTGTCTAATTCTCACAATTGTTGTTTCTCATAGGTGGAAATTGTTCCATCTTGATGTTAATAAGGCCTTTCTAAACGGGCTCATGGATGAAACAATTTACATGCATCAACCATCAGGGTTGAAGCCATTGATTTAAGTCGTTAGTTTGCAAGCTGAATATGGCTCTCTATGGCCTAAAGCAAGCCCCAAGACAGTGGACACCTGCAGGCTACTCTCCAGCATTTGGGTTTTGTCTCTAGCTCTTGTGATACTTCTTTGTTCATTTATGATCATGGATCTGATGTGATTTATCTTTTGGTGTATGTTGATGACATTCTGGTCACTAGTAGCTCTCTTAGTTTAATTAAGGCTATTAATGCTCAACTCAATGCCAACTTTTCTCTAAACAGCTTGGACAGTTAGGCTATTTTCTTGGTTTTGAGGTTAAACATTCACTGGATGGCTCTATTCTCATGACTTAAACTAAGTATATCCATGATTTACTTCATAAAACCAACATGGGAGAGGCTCAGGCTCTTTCTTCTCCCATGGTATCTAATTGTAAGTTGTCTAAACAGGGTGCTAATATTTTCCTAGACCCAACTCTGTATAGGTCTGTTGTTGGAGCTCTCCAATATATTACTCTTACCAGACCTAAAATAGCCTTTGCTGTAAACAAAGTCTATCAATTCATGGCTAGTCCTTTAGATTCTCATTGGGTTGTAGTCAAGCATACTCTGCGATATCTGAAAGGCACTTTGTTCCATGACTTCACCTTCAACCTGCTGTGCTCACCAGTCCAGTCTCCTTGACAGCATTTTGTGATGTTGATTGGGCTTCTAACATTGATGGCAAAAGATCCACATCTGGTGCAGCCATAATCTTGGGTCCAAATTTGATTTCCTGGAGGTCTCGCAAGCAACAAGTCATTGCTTGGTCTAAATGTTTGGCAAAATTTGGCAAAATTTCTGCTGAATTGACATGGATTGCCAAATTACTTACAGAACTAAATGTTTTTTTTTTTAAAACACCGTAGTTATTATATGATAATTAGAGAGCAGTAGCTATTGCCCACAATCATGTCTTTCACAACCACACTAAACACATGGAGATTAATGTCTTTTTTATCCGAGAGAAGATTATGTCCCAACAGTTGGTTATTTTTCACGTTCCAGCTCTTGATCAGCGAGTTGATATTTTTAACAAAATCCCTCTCAGCTACATGCTTTGTTGTCCTTCGTGGAATACTTAATGTGAAGGATTTTTCTTTTCAAAAATCTTCTACTTAAGTCTGAGGGGAGCTATTAGAGTAATATCTTGCTAGTTCAAATGTATTTGAGTACAACTGTATGTTTTCTCTATTCTGTGTAGTTTACTCTGATGACACTTGTAAGGTTCTATTTTACTAACAAAACCAATCTCTTATAAATATTCTTAATGTACATGACTTGAATCAGTTTCAATAACAATAAAATACTTTTGTTCACTATTCATCTTCTCTATCTATTCGGTTCATCAAAGAAAGGAGTGCAATGTCACCACTTGATTCAATAGGTTTGTATGAACTAAAGAATTTCAAATTATAGACCAAGACTCATGATTCTAAGTTTTGCCTTCGAAAACCCATTTTCACTACCTCAACCCACATGATGACTTTTAGTATTAAATTCAGTTCTGAATTTTTCTCACTGCTTTTGAAGTATTCTCATGACTTTAAATATGTTCTAATTCTTAGATTTCAGCTTTGAACTCAAAAATCTCAAAAGTTAGGTAACGTAGTTATGTTTCCCACTTTTTGTTTTCGAACTTGCTATAATCTTATATTTTTGCATTTCAGCGAATTCTTTATGTTTCTTTGCATTTCAGTATGTTTGATCAGTGTATAGTGAGCCATCAATTACCGCATTCCATGCATTTTACAAGTTTTGAACCATTGAGTATATTCTAGGTTTTCTAGTCTAGCTTAAATTGGGAATGTTATTCTACATTAACCCTTTTGGTAAATTCTCTATTTTGGTAGTCCATTAGCATCATATTACACATGTTTAGAGGATAAAATCATACATTGATGCACAGCTGCACGTTCAGACCTCATTTACTAAATTATGCATAAAACTAGCATAATTTTCTTTGCTCCCAAGTTTGCTTTAATGACTGATTTTCTGTTTTGGTATTTTCTGGACAGTTCTGATCATCCACTTTGCATACCTTAGCATATTAAAACTTGTTCAAAGCATTTACATGGCATGAAACACTGCTTCTATCTTCATATGCATTTTAGCCACTTTTTAGAAGTTATTTTGCACTTACTTTAATTTAACTAGTTATTTATGAATTCCCTTTAACTAGTCATGTCCATTTGCATACTGAAACATGCATTTGTTATTTAGTTTAGTGCAGTTTTTAGTGCAGTTTAACCATTCATTTTACTTGTTTCTGCATATCGAAACTTGTCTAGGTCATTTGCATTGCATAAATAATAGTTTAGCTCATTCAAGCATTTCATTAAAAACTTGGTGAAAACTAGGTCTTCACTGAGGCATTTCATCAAACACTTTTCTGTTTGCATTAGGAGATATTTTAGGACAGTTTGAGGTCTATAACATCTTTCATTCATGTTTCTTTATAGATGTACAGGTTCATTCATCATATTAGAGCATTCCATCATCATTTGCATATAGATTTGAGCATTTTCCCTTTAAAACCTGTCAAATATTCTACTGCAGTAATACCTTTATGTTCTAGCATTTTTAAATCCATTTCATTCATCATTTGCACTGTTCTAGAGTAGACTTTACATTGTTTCTACTTCCCCCATTGTTTGTTTCACTTTTAGATTAAAAATTGGGCACATTTTAGCTACAAAATTAGAAAATTCCTTTGATTGATACCTAGGTTGTTTCCTATACTTCATTAGTTCCATTTTTAGCCATTTTTAACCGAGAAAGCTCATTTTTAGCCATCGTAGCCACACTCAGATTAAGATGATCAACATAACCCTAACTCTTAAGCCAAAGTCTAATGTCTCATGCCCAAGTATCAAAATTAGTTCCATCCAATTCATCAATGCATAGATGCACATTGAGATAATTGGTATATGTTAGAGATCTCACATCGACTAGATATATATCAAATTTATAGTATAAAGTGGGGGTCAAACCTCACCTTACAATTCGGTTTTGTAAAATTGAGTTAGACATTAAAGTTCACTTCTTAAGATAGCATCAGAGCCACCCGAAATCCATCCTTGCGAGACTTTGTTTGTTGGACCTATCTTGCCACTCACTATGATACCACTATAAATGTCTAGTCTCATACTCAAGATATATATACCTTGACATAAAGGGATTTGTTGGAGATGAAATGTTGACTAGAGATAAGACAAATTTATACTTCATAAGTTAGTGCAAACCTCATCTTATAAATCGATTTTTAAGAATGAGATAGACTTAAAGTCCACTTCTTAAGAGTATAGATGGGCCTAAGTTTAGGCTGAATCCCTAATGTGTATATAGCATATACAATTATGCATTTACAAATAGGAAAGTACAAAGAAATAGGCCTAAGTTTGTTACATCTAATAAGGTTGAAAAGGAATCAATTCAAGTTTATGAGACCAAACGTTTAGACTTGCTACATATATGGCACACGGATTCGTTTTTCAGCTCTATGATTACAAAGATAGTCAAAATGCTAACATAGAAAGTGTTGCATAATATAAAGTTTTATATTTTGTTGTTAGTTGAATATTAAATTAAAAGTTGTTGGTAGTATATTAAATGTATTATTAGAAGTTATTAGAAGCTCTTAAAAGATTCTAGAGATCTCTTGTAATTATTACTTTAAGGTTTGAGATCTCTATAAATAGAGAAGTTGATGTACTGTTTTAAGTGAATTAATAAAACAGTAAAATTCTCTTTCTTTCAGATTATTCCTTTCAAGTTATTTTATTTCGTGTCCAAAACATTGAAATCTTCCACATTTAACTTACTTGTAGAAACAAATCTGTATGACTCTTCCCCTCACATAAAATCAACTCAGCTCTTGCCCCTGCCTTCTTAAGAGCATCAGCAAACCGTTCACTGCAAAAATCACATATTAATATCCCCTCACACAAAGGCAACCTACCTTTTGACATTAATATTTGTATTTGTAAGCCTAGCAACCAAAATTACCACAGTTGATTTTTCATTTATTAGTAAACAATAGCATTCCATCTTTGTGTTTAATAATCAATGGAGATAACACAAGTACTGTAGAAAAGAAAGAACAACTGACAAAGGCATAAATGTTATTTAGTTTTATGTTATGATAACCGGAGATCATCAAACTCTTCCTGTGTTGTAATTAATTAGTACAAGCCAAGATTTAAAGAGGGTTAAGTTAGGTACATGACAATCAAGTAACCCTTTCAATCTTTACGGTATAACAATGATCAGGTCTTATTTATAGTGTGGCAATACACCGCACAAGAATACGATTGAGACCTTTAGAAATTTCCTTAAACAAAAAAAAAAATATGATGTGATAACCAATTGTTTTATGAACAAAATATAATAACCTATTGTTAGTTAGATATTAAATGCAATACTAGAAGATGTTAGTAGGATATTAAATGTATTACTAGAAGTTGTTAGGAGTTGCTAGAAGTTGTTAGAAGGTTTTAGAGATCTCATATAATTATTACTTTAAGGTTTGAGTTCTCTATAAATAGAAGTTGATGTACTGTTTTACATGAACCAATTGAATAAAATCTTTTTTCTTTCATATAAATTCTTTCAAGTAGTAAATTTCAATTCTGTAGACTAACCTCGCTACTGATGGTATGGAATAATCTGCAGTTCCATGGACCAGATATACTGATGGGAAGTGAGGAATGGCACTTTTGAGACATGGATCTTGAATTTTAATTTCAGGTGAATATACCTTCAAAGACTCTTCACCTTCCATTATGCTGAAATGATGATCAGTTATAAAAACGGAAAAAGATCCATCAGTTTTAACGAAACTTGGTTTTTCAGGACATACCTTAAAAAGATCCGACGGTACAAGCCACGATTGTCAAAATGATCCACTAAATCCAATAAGTTGTATCTGCATATATGTGTTCAAACTGTTAATAGGTTATCCTTAACAGGTCTAAACCAATTTATCGGAGTGCACAATTCAGAAGCAGTCATAACTCTTCACACAAAAAAGAAAAACAGAAATCTGTTTCACTCTTTTTAACATAAGTAAAATGAAAATGTACCATGGAAACATGCAAGGGATCAAACATTGCAACAATAAACCAAAAATTTCACATCCCATGAGCATATGGAATAATATTTACTGCCCCCACCAAGGTTATCAGACTTGGAAAACTTGTGGAAGCACCGTAAACTGACTTGTAATAGTTTACTTAATATGAGAAAGATAATTAGTGACAAGTTGATAATAGTTTACTTAATAGTTTACTTAATATGAGACCTAAGTTTCTTGAAAGTGAGCACAAGTTGATTTTTAATAGTGACACAAACTGCATAACAATATAGTTAACCTTAGAGTCATGTGTGTTAGAATAAAAGAGAGACATAATCTGAATCCCTACCGTGTTTAGACCCCATAGGGTTATGCATTTATAAATAGGAAATACAAGGAGATGGGCCTAAATACAAAGAGATGGAACATCTAACACTACCCCTCAGTTAGTGCATATAAATTATATGTACCAAGTTTGATACAAATATAATCAATTCTAGATCCCTATAATTATTTAGTAAAAGCATATGCTATACGATCATTAGAACTAACAAACTCAGTCTTGATATCTCTAGCTACCATATTTTCTCAAATAAAATGACAATCAATCTCAATATGTTTGTTCCTTTCAAAAGACAGGATTTAGCTGATATAAAGAGTAGTTTGATTGTCAGATAGCAATGTCCTAAGTGACCTCTACAAAATACAATTCTTTAACTAATTGTTTAAGCCAAATGAGGTCACAAGAAGTTGAGGCCATACCTCTATATTCCACATCCACACTAAATCTTGCTACAACATTTCTTTTCTTGTTGATCCAAGAGTTCAAATTATCACTAATGGAGACACAATATCTAGAAGTGGATCTTCTATCAGAAGGAAAGCTTGCCCAATCGACATTAGAATATTATAGGACCTGGTATTATTGAATCGAAAATGTAGCAACAACGGAATAGAAAAATACTGAAACCAGAAAACATAAATCAGAGAATGTTCTCTGCCCTGTGACAACAGTCACTCCAAAATACCCTAAAATGATTCCTCCCCCTAACCTCCTCCACTCTCTAGCTTTTTATTCTCTTTTCTCTCTACGTATTCCCGCATCTCCTTTCCCCCAGTCCCCTCCCATGCCACGTGTGCAGTTAGTTACCTCCACTCATAACAAACTCATTCCCACTAGTGACCTTTTTGGCCCTTCTGCGGTAATAATATTTCAAAGGCCTTTGCTGTCGAGGCCCATCAATACCCTTCCCAACAAGCGACACCTTGTCCTCAAGGTGGAATTGGGGAAAAAAAGTTTGAATCACCTCATAATCTTCCCAGGAACTGTCTTTTGTGGGTAACTCAGTCCATTGATCAACACTTGCCACTTTCCATTCAACAATTTCCTTGTGCCCAACACTTGCTCCGGCTCTACCATCAATTCAAACTCATTTGAGAGGAACTTGGGCAATTCTTGACTTAGCTCGCAGGAGGGTAAAGCCTTCTTTAACTGTGAAACATGAAACACAGGGTGTATTCGTGAGCTTTCTGGAAGTTGTAACTTGTACGCCACTTCCCCAATTTTGGCCAAGACCTTGAATGGCCCATAAAACCTGGGACTGAGTTTTTCATTCATGCGTGTAGTTAATGGTCGCAATTTATAAGGTTGAGCTTTCAAGTACACCATATCTCCTACCCGAAATTCCACCTCACACCTTCCCTTATCAGCTTGTTCTTTCATTCTCCCTTTTGCCTTGAGCAGATTTTGCTTCAACTCAGCCAATATACTATCACGAAGCATCAACTCTTTGTCCACTTCCACTATGATAGTGTTGTCTCTTGGATATGGGATAATCATTTAGGAGGATCCCGACCATAAAGAGCTTTATATGGATTCATTTTTATAGTGGCATTGAAAGAGGAATTAAACCAAAATTCTCCCCATGGTAAGCATTTCACCCATTGTCGTGGGTGATAGAAACAAAGCATCTCAAATACGCTTCAATGGTGCGATTGGTCACCTCCGTTTGGCCATCGGTTTGAAGGTAGTAGACGGAACTAAATTTGAGTGAAGTGCCTGACAACCGAAAGAGCTCCTGCCAAAATGTACTTAGGAACACTCGGTCCCTATCGAGACTATGGATTTGGGAAATCCATGCAATCTGACAATTTCTTTCACAAAAATAGAAGCCACATCCTTGGCTGTATATGGGTGTAATAATGGAACAAAGTGACAATTTCTTTCCCAAAAATAGAAGCCACATCCTTACCTCCGCCTTCACCTCGTCTTTCAAACCATTCATGAAAGCTCCCTTCATGAATTCCTCATTTGCGAATCGGAGCCAAGCTGAAAGAAGTTCGGACTGTTCACAATATTCCGTAACTAACTCCTTTTGTTTTAAACCCATCAAAGCTTCACATGGGTTTTCTGTGGATGCTGATTGAAATCTCCCCAACACCGCTTTTCAAAAAACTGGCCATATCATCATCAGAACTCGCGGTTCCCACCATTGAAACAAGTTCAATGCACGTCCTTCTAAACACACCACTGTCGTATCCACCCTCTTCACCGCAGGGATTCTATTGACTTCGAAATATCGTTCCACCATGGTACATGTCCTTGGCCTCCAAAGCTAGGAGAAGGGGAGCAGCATCAACATGGGATCTCACACTAAATGGCCTCAATATGGAATCTCCCTTGTACACTTTTTGGATTTGCTTAGAGACCTTCAATATAAGGGGTGCTCATGGACTTGTAAAAAGGTTGATCAATTTGATGTTAAACACTTGTTATTGTTGTCCAACCATGAGAGTCTCATCCATCGGGAGTGAAACTTCTAAGCCTTATCTTGAGCTAGCTCAAGTGGCGGCAGTGGCGGCACAACACCACTCATCTTCAAGGATTGGTTGCTTTGGCCCTCCTTGTAGTCGCATGCTTGATCTCCCCATTTCCATCATTTTGTCTTTCATTTTTAACTTGTTTTTCCATCTATCCATTCGGATTTTATGCTCTTGTTGTTCTTTGATTTTGTTTTCTTGCTTAATTGGTTCTTTTCCTTCTCTTGAACCTCTTGAAGTGCACCTCCACATCTAAATATCTTGCTATCTTAATGTCCAGTGAAAATCTTCACTAGGTTTTCTTAAGAAACTCAACACTATATTTGCAAAGCACAAAATGAACCACCACTATCCTACATCAACCATGATAGTTAAAATAAAAATAATGATTAGAATCATAAAAGACTCACAAAATCATAAATCATGGGATTGCAACATAGATTGTAAATTTTACTTTTTACAAAAATACATACATATATACATATATACATACATACATATATACATATATACATATATACATATATATATATATATATATTGTTAAAAGTGGGCTTTAAGCCTAACTCAATCCCACACAACCAACTTGTAAGGTGAGGTTTGCACCTCACTTTTATACTATGAAATTGTATTATCTCTAATTGATGTGGGACTTCCAACACACCTCCTCACACCAAGGTATATACATCTTGCGCATGGAACTAGAAATTAATGGGTGGTCTGATAGCGGGTGGAACAAAATGTCCAAGAAATCTTGCTAGGATAGGTTTTTTTTTTTTTTAAACAATGGCTCTGATACCATGTTAAAGTGGGCTTTAAGCCTAACTCAACCCCACAAAACCGGCTTGTAAGGTGAGGTTTGCACCTCACTTATATACTATGAAATTGTCTTATCTCTAGTCGATGTGGGACTTCCAACATATATATATATATAACATGCCTTTGTGTTTTACTTTGTAAAATTAATATAATTTTATAAAAGTGGAGACACAAATGCGAATCAATCACTTACTTTCTAAGTAGAGGGGTTTAGAAGCCCCAATTCCCAAACCCATTATATTGTAACATGCATTTGTGTTTTACTTCGTAAAATTAATATAATTTTATAAAAGAGGAGACACAAATGCAATAGATCAAAACAGAAGATATTAAACACGAAGATGCAAAAGCAGACTTGTTCTGACTATGATTACTTACCGAAAGAAAGGAGATTTGAAAGTAACCAAACATGGACAACGAAATAAAAGAAAAGTACATTTAGGCGAAGGAGACACAACAAAAACCAAAAGGACCGTCCTACCACTCTAGAACTAGATGAGAATGAAGATATAAAACTAAAATTGCACCAAGCACCGCACCACGTCTGATAGACAAAGAAGATGAAGAACGTGCACAAAGTTGAAAAGGAAAGAATTGAAGATACAAATCATTTACCAGTGTGTGAAGAAGAGGGAAAATCCTTTTTTATCAAGTTTGAAAGGAACAAATATTGTTGACCCAAAATAAAACTCGAAATGATGATTATGCAGTTTTTCAATTTTCAGTGCCGATCTCACTAATCTCACATTGTTCCAAACATATGCAAGCGCAAGAACGGACATAAAGTGCATTTCTGATACATCTCAAAACTAGAAAAAAAATAATTTCTCTTATTTGGTATCATTATATATATATATATATATATATATATATATATATATATATATATAAATGATATAATAAATAAAAAAAACAAAATATATAATAAAAAATAAATATCAAA
>Ga0099822_1003089_pt1 | contig 21188 bp, 9 predicted proteins | sample CowpeawhiteBW_FD_76839 | JGI IMG/M metagenome (GOLD analysis project Ga0099822, IMG submission 76839) | Root nodule microbial communities of legume samples collected from California USA - Cow pea white BW | ecosystem: Host-associated > Plants > Roots > Nodule | place: USA: California | collected...
ATATATATATATATATATATATATATATATATATATATATATATATCACTCAATCACAACAAAGGACTTTCATCCTTTGATGTCACACCACATGGCCACAACCATGTGAACCGTGTTCTACTTCTTCTAGGGATTACCTCAAGATGTCTTTATGCCATACCTATCGGCCACAACCGATAGAGCACGTGCGGGAAATCATGCTACGGATCATACACCGTAACGCTAGGTGGAGTTCCCAATACGAACAAAGTTCGTAACGTCCCAAGACTACCAAACTCGTCAGCCAAATACTGAGGAGGGCAATCTATCCGGACCCATCTGTACTGGCCACAACCAGCACACTCTCACCTGTAACACTCGCCAACCCGAGCTCAACTCAAGAGTTCCTCGTGTTCATCCGTCATCTCGAGCTCAACTCTAGGGATGTCATTCCGAGCTCAACTCAAGGAATATCACATGTTTAACCCCTATCCCGAGCTTAACTCAAGGGATACGTTCTGAGCCACAACTCAAAGAACACCAGCAAGCCGACCATTAAGGTATCATAGAAGCCTTGGAGATCACGCACATCATAACAAGCATAACACTAATTTGCTGCAGCAAAACTGCTTGCCACTGCTCACGACGCGCTAAACGCAACAAGCCTCTAGACCGCCTGGTGGGGGATGCGTACTGCTAGGCGTACAGTGCCTCAGAACCACCAACATTTGCAGGCACCGCATGGCGGGACAACCCACACCGCCAAGCGTACACACTCCAATACCCCCGTCAAGCGCCACATCAGTACTCGCGCAGTACTAGATTTCAGGCACTCCGAACAGCTTATAACTCCAAAATTGGACCTACGAATCTACAATACTTTTACCCTAATTCAGTTGGTTCACATCTATACTATTTATAACCAATGAATTTGGTTTAAGACCACAATATCAATTTCTTTACTATTTTTTCCTCTCTATTATGGTTTACCAATTTGGTTCCCTACCCCAAAGGTTTCACAAGTTCACACTTCCTATTTCACAGTGTGCCATCCACAACCATATTACTTGTGTACCAACATTTTCTACTATATCACCAAAATCTCCAAACAATCATTAATGCCAAGTCCAGTGTACTCAAACCTATGGTTATATCCCATGTACACTCAGGTTTTAATCATACAGAACTCTAATTTACTCATACTTCTACTACAATATGTTTATTAATCAAGTCCATCAACTTTCCAATTTAAATCCCAAGTTAACCCATACCATCACTTCATAACTAAACAATCTTAGTTTCTGTCTAAGGATTCATACATGGTTTTCTTAAAATTCCACTTCCATAGGGGCCCCACCTTGCTAGTATAGCTAAAGAGCCACATAGGAATTCCTTCTCTGCTCTGTCGCCTGGCGTAGGCTAGGTGCCGCCAGGCAGTCCATAAGTTCTAGGCAACCCAGAATTCTGTCCTGCACCAACGCGAATCCAAACTCCCCCATTTTGTACATGTCTCGTAAACTTTCCATCCAATGCACTTTGATCATACGCTTATGATACTATTATTAAATTATACTTTCAAGAGTCTATATTTTATGCCCTCTTTCTCATGAAATTTCCTCCAGAAATCAAAATCCCCAAGTGTTCAACCCTAGAACAAGATTATGTTGGGATCATCCAATTGTTCCCTTATCACCTCATGAAATCACAATTAATCACTCCCATTTCATCAGTTAATTATCTAACTACCCTTACCATCGATTAAAAATCCCCCAAAACAGGTAAAAACTCAAAATTGAGTCAAAAGTGGCTCGCGTCGCCTGGCGGGTGTTCGTCACCGCCAGGCAATTCAACCAAAACCCAAAAAACTGGGTAAGCAACATGTTTTTCCTGGCGGCTATGGATGTGCCGCCAGGCGGTTCCTCCCTCAGGAACCCAGAAACCACTATAAAAGCATGAGTTGCCTGGCGGCTATGTATAGCCCGCCAGGCGGTTTCTTGAAATTTTCCTGAAACCCGAAAATCGCAGATAAAATAGAGAACATGCATTCAATTTAACATACATTTCATGCAATTAACAATACACATAAAAGTATCGGAGTCTAGCTCCCCTAACCTGGTTTCCTCGCTAAAAACTTGAGAATTCCGAGATTCCTCTTGCTCAACAATGGTTTCCTTCACCCCTTCTGCAACAGCTCCAAACAAGCTCTCAATTATCTTAGCACACTCTCAATTTCGCTCTCCTCTCACTATGTAACAATGACAACCTTGCAAACCTTTCTTCTAACCTAGAATTGTCCTTTTAATGATTCCTTAAAGCTATGTAAATGACCAAAAACGAAAATGAGGCTTAATGATAATGTTAATTACCATTCAATGGTCCATTATAATCTGTTTTTCAGCCACCCTTGGTTGCTCCTTAGCCAGCTAGGGTTTCCATGCCCTTTCACCTTCATGCCAAAGGAAATTTTGGCAAAAAGAAAGTTTAATTTGGGTTTTCCAAGGTTTGAACCTCTAACCAAGCCAATGTCAAATCCATGCACAACCATTCAACCAGATTCATGTTTCATGATGATTAATATAATTCTATGATTATATTATCACTCAAAATGATCAAGCATATTATCCCTCAACAATCTGAAATTGGATGAACACAAAATCGCAAATTAACAAAATCGCAAAATCACTCAACACAATCAGTCCCAAAACAAAAACTATAAAAATAGGGAAAATCGCGATGCAAAATAGGGTAACATCGCGAAATTAGGGTTTAGAAAATATGTTTCGTGCTGGCCACCGCTCTCCCTCGCTGGTGGTGGTCGCTGCTGGTGGTGGTAGCACTGATGGCTCACATTGCCTTGATGGAAGTCGCATTAGTGTGGTCGCGCCGGTGGCTCACGTCGCGCTTGTCCTTCACTCCTACTGGTGGTTGTTGGACAAAATGAATTTGTGGTGGTGGGAGGGAACAAAAAAAGATGGGAGTCTATGAGATGAGATGATGATGAGATAAGAGAGGCACAAAGATAGATGAGAGTTTGAGAGTGAGAGATGTGTGAAATGAGAGTCTGCGAGGAGAAGGAAAGAGAGTTGCAAAAGAAAGCACATGTTCATCTTTTTAACAAAATGCCATGAGCTAGCTGAACTTAAAGTGTGAGCTGGCCCAACGGGCTGACAGGTTGGACAGGCCGGGTGATAAATTTCGTGGGTTCGATTCTCTATCCCGACCCATCTTTTATGGGTGGACTAACCCATCGAGCTTAATCTGTTTTGCTATCCCTACATAAAATAAAGAATGTAGGTTAAAAGTTATAAATGGACAAAAAATAGAGAAAACTTGAAATTGATAATAGTTTTATATAATTGCTCTTAACAGATAAGTTAAGATTAAAAATTATATTATTAGAGAAACACTAAGAAAAGTAAATATATAAAAAAAAAAATGTATCATTTTATATATAGGTACAAATAATAGAACAAAAATTGGAAGTTTCTTAATAATTTATTTTAACGTCACCATATCTTCGTTTATTAATTAATATTTTAATAATTCACATAAGAATAAAAAATTATATACAAATTTATTGTTTACAATGAACATATATTTTTAATTTTCATAAAAAAATAGTTAAGATCAATAATATTTATTTTTGAAATATATAATTAATTTTTAAAATAGTTGTTAAATAAAATAACTGTTAACAATAAAATAAATTTTTAAAATAATGGTTAAAGATAAGTTATTTATAAAATAATTAATTTTTAAAATAAGTAGTAAAATTGGAAAAATGAAATATGTAAACAAAAGAGATTTTTAAAATAACTATTAAAAATAAAAAAGATTTTTAAAATAATGGTTATAAATAATTTATTTATAAAATAAATAATTTTTAAAATAATAATTAAGAATAAAATTTAAAAAAATGTGGATAAAAAAAAGAAACTTTTATATATCATTATAGATTAAAATAGGCAAGATTTTATTTAAAAACAAATATATTTATAGGCTATAAAACATCCTGAATGTTCTCTCTTTAAAAGCAATTGATTAATAATCAATAACTAATAATAAATTCCAAAAATTTCTAGTCATTTGATAACTACTTCGTTTTGATGATGTATATAACAGAAAATAATAATAAAAATAACGGGTATTAATATATAATTATTTTACTAGTTGACCGTTAAGTTATTGTGCAACAAAGATAGAAAACATAAAGACTATATCAAATCATATAAGTTAAATAGAAAATTCTTTTTCTTCCAACAAAATCATAATTATTACATTGATAAAAATTGATTGAAAGTAAATAGTTGGTAATTCTTAACATGAGCTGATCATTTTTGTTCATGATAAAAAAAAAATCAAATTTTGTTGAGATTTATAATTTATAATATATCTGAGATGAATTTTGTGGGTATAATATCCTAAATCAAATACCAATAAAAATGATATATTTTACTTTTCTGTTTGCTTAATTTTCTAATGTTTGTTCAGTTTGATTTATAATTTAAAATATTATCATTTATATTTTGATCATGATTTTATTTTTATATTCTTCATATACAGTTACCATGTGTAAATGTTAAAGAACAAAATCCAGAGTGATCTTATAAAAAAATGTTTAATTTCTAAATTTAAGGCAAAGCCCCCAACAACCACCGATACAGGTGGCAACGGTTGTTGATTGGAAGGTGCATCAAAGTTCATAGACCTCATCATCAGAGTATCTATCTATTCCAATTAGGCTAATGGTGATTAAAACCAATAATCATCTCATAAATATTTACACTATCACCCTTTTGTTGTTATGTTTTCCAAGTTGCAAGCGTTGGTGTGCAATCACCCTTCCTTTCTCTGGTTTTTTTTTTTCTTCAATTTTTTATTTTTCTCTCTCTTTTTTTCATCAATTCCTTAATCCTTTATACCAATTCATTCTCTTATTCCCTATCAGATTAAACATTCGCTGAAGAAGTAAACCAAAGAGAAAGAGGAAGCAGAAGAAAATTAGCTTTGCTTTAAAATTCACCTAGCATCGTTGTTCATCTTGTTGATACGAAAACTGGGGTCTTCGATAAAGTCGAAGACCGATTAAGAACTACGACTAGGTAGATAACCATTGAAATTATTGTTGTTTTGAGTCTTCAACTTTTTGTGATCTTCTTGTCACTGATCGTATCCTTTTGCTGTCATTGTGTGTTTGTGTTTGTTTCTTCATTATTATATCTTTTTCCTATTTTTTTAATGCAATTTTATCTGTTATGGAAATTGTGGTGTTTGATTTGTTCAGTCTGAGGTTAAGGTTCTTGGGTTTTAAATTGATTTGATATTTTTTATGTTGTTTCAATGGTTTGATGTTGTGAAAATACATCATCGGCTACTGTCACTTTTTTATTCTGTTTTGGGAATAAGGTTTTGATGAACAATTAACTCGGATGATAATGAAAAATAAGAATAATAACTATGTGTGCTTATTGTATTTGAGGAAAGCTTTGAATAAAGGGAAGAGTTGATTGTTTTGGATTGCAGTTAACTTACTTCTTTTTTCTCATCCAAAAAGAAAAACAAGAATGTCAGTCTTCTTTGCTCAGAATTCAGAGTTGTTGGGCTAACATGTGATTAAGGATTTATGGTGTTGAATGAAAACTGACAAAGTTCAGAACTGACAGGGGTCTGTTTCCATTGGGTGTAGAAGCAATTAATGGGAAGTAGAGGCCAAAAGCGTCCTGACATGGTGGATGAACTGCCTGCTGATAAGCGTGCGTGCAGTTCATTGGATTTCAGACCAAGTTCTTCAAACTCATCAGTTCAAACACATATGAATTCAATAGTGGAGACAAATGATCACGATATGGATACTTCATCGTCTGCTTCAGCTTCAAGTCAATCAGAGGGAGATCCAGAGAAGGATTCAACTTATGGATCGTGTGATTCAGATGACATGGATCAGCAGCATAATAGCACCCTTTATGAGTATCATAGAAGGAGACTATCCAGTGATCATGGAAAATTTAAGAATATCATAAGTAGCTTGAGTGAACAGACTGAACCCTCTTGTCAATTAGCTGTACTCACTGAACTCTGTGAAGTTTTGTCATTTTGTACAGAGGGTTCTCTATCCAGCATGACTTCTGACTTGTTATCACCATTACTTGTAAAGCTTGCAAAGGATGAGAAGAATCCAGATATCATGTTGTTTTCTATAAGGGCCATAACCTATATATGTGATTTGTATCCTAGATCAGCTGGTTTTCTTGTTCAACATGATGCTGTTCCAACCTTATGTCAAAGATTATATGCTATTGAGTATCAAGATGTAGCTGAACAGGTAATTCATGTTTGTTTGTTCTTCCATATTATATTCTTTGTACAATAAAAGGGATATAACTTAATGATATTGAAATCATGAAGTGTCTCCAAGCATTAGAAAAGATATCGAGAGAGCAACCCCTTGCTTGCTTAGAGGCTGGGGCAATTATGGCCGTTCTCAGTTATATTGACTTCTTCTCAACAAGCATCCAGGTAAGGCTCTAACACAGTAGAGTGTCATCTTCATGAGTAATGACCATTTTCTTTTTTGTTATCCTTAAAAACCGTATTTTATGATTTAAAGTTCTAGAGGAGTGATTTGTTTTATTGGTTTATGATCTCCCCTTTTACCAGAGAGTAGCTCTTTCTACTGTGGTGAACATATGCAAGAAGCTTCCTTCTGAAAACCCTTCACTTTTTATGGAGGCTGTTCCTATATTATGCAATCTTCTTCAGTATGAGGATCGGCAGGTACCAATGAATGGATTTAAAATGATTGGACACCGACCGGATTTGCATCTTTTATTCTGTTGTAGTTTCATCCAACCTTGTGCTGACCTGCTACTAATCTTCTGCAGCTTGTTGAAAATGTTGCTACATGCTTAATCAAAATTGTAGAACGAGTTGGGCAGTCCTCAGAAATGTTGGATGAGCTTTGTAAACATGGCTTGATTCAACAGGTCACACATCTTTTAAGTTCAAATGGTCAGACTGCCCTATCTCAATTAATTTACAATGTAAGCTATCTTTTATGTCATATTCATATTACACTTTTCCTTCTTTCTTATGACCTGTGAAGTTTATGTAAATCTATTATTTTGTTTGTCAGGGATTGATAGGATTACTTGTCAAACTTTCATCTGGGTCACTTGTAGCCTTCAGGACTTTATATGAACTCAATATAAGCAGCATATTGAAAGAAATATTAGCTACATTTGACCTCTCATATGGAGTATCAACGTCACAGCTCGTTGGTGGACACTGTAATCGGGTATTTAGCTTAGGACCCTGTTTTCTTTAGCTGGTTTCCTTTTTTCAAACTGTAAATGTAGGTATCTTTCTTTGTTTGTAAGGAATTTGTTTATTGGTATTTTTTTATATTAATATATATTTTTATAATAATAATAATAATAACTGACTATTTTTATGTGAATGTGATACAACTTCTTTTAGAAGCTATTAGCCTTAAAGTAAAACACGAACAATTTGTTTTCCTCAAAAATATAAATAATTATTGTATTATTATAAATATTTAAATCCTATATTTCATAGTAGACCCCCGATCTTTAGAAAAATGATGATTTTCTTACTAAATTTGAAGAAATCATATCCTTTCTTTACACCCAATTGTCCATGGTACGAGCAATACTATACCTATGCATAAAAAACATTCGTTGTTAAATTTACTGCCCCTTAGTTTGTTAGTTGAAATATGTTCTCCATATTTATTTGGTAATTTCATTCAGAAATGCATGCCTCATCTAATGGAATAAGCTGTGTGAAAGGCATGTCATATTATTTGCTGATTTTTCTAGGTATATGAAGCACTCAAACTGCTAAATGAACTTCTACCTGATCGGGCTAAAGATCAGAATGATCAACTGGTGCTAGAAAAAGAATCCTTTCTAGATAATCACCCAGATTTCCTGCAAAGGCTTGGAATCGATTTGTTCCCCATGTTAATCCAGGTTGGCTGATTTTCTCGTAATTAACTAAATGCTCTTCCTTTTCTGTTACATTGCAATACCTACCTCATCCTTGTACAGGTGTTCAATTCTGGTGCAAGTTTATTTGTTTGCCACGGATGTCTGTCTGTTATGTACAAGATAGTCAATTCAAGCAAATCTGACATGCTTGTTGAATTGCTAAAAAATGCCAATATTTCAAGGTGATGCAGATCTTCTTATCCTCATTATTTCATTATTACGTGGATTTTGTTAATATATTAATGTTCATTTTATCTGGTTAACGTGGCAGTTTTTTGGCTGGAGTTTTCACTAGAAAGGATCACCACATGCTAATGTTAGCATTACAAATTGCTGAGATTATCCTTCACAATTTTTCAGATAATTTCTTAAAGTTGTTTATAAAGGAAGGAGTCTTTTTTGCCATTGATGCACTACTAACACCGGAAAGATCTTCAAAATTGATGTACCCGGTGTTTAGTGGCATCCAGCTGTCGTCAGACTCTAGTCAAAAGTCTGCCTCAAGAGAGACCCTCAAGTGCTTATGTTATGCATTTTCAACTGGCCAATCTCCTACATCTTCAGAAGCCAGAAGTTGCAAACTTGATAAAGACTCTGTTTATAATCTAGCAGAGCATATAAAGACAAAATATTTAGCTCCAGAATTATTTGATTCTGAGAAAGGATTGACTGATATTTTACAAAATCTTAGAGCACTGTCTAATGATTTGTTGAGCATGTCTACTGACAATGGTGGTCTTGCTGTGCTTGAGGAGAAGATCAATAATATATTGTATCAAATTATGGACAAGCTTACTGGCAAGGAACAAGTTTCTACTTTTGAATTTATTGAAAGTGGAGTTGTGAAATCACTTGTTAGTTATTTATCTCTGGGTCAGTATATGAGGGAAAACAAAGGAGTACAAAGTGTCTGTAATTATAATGCTGTCTTAGAGAAACGATTTGAGGCTTTAGCTAGTGTGTGTGCTTCTCAGCATCTCTCTTGTGAAATACCCATTTCTATATTAATCAGGAACTTGCAAACTGCACTAACTTCATTGGAAGCTTTCCCTATTATTCTGAGCAGTGGACCAAAACTCAGAAATTCATTCGCTACTGTTCCTAATAGATGTTCTATTCCTTACCCTTGTCTGAAAGTTCGTTTTGTCAGGGGGGAAGGAGAGACTTTCCTGAGTGACTACACTGAGGATTTTCATACTGTTGATCCTTTTTCTTGTATGCATTCTATTGAAGCATATCTATGGCCAAAGGTTAGTTCAAAAAGCACAGAGCATTCTAAATCACCATCCATCCAAGTGTTGCTACCCGAAAGTCCTCCAATTCAATCACCATCACATGCAATTTCAGTCTCAGTTGAAATTCCCGATACTTTGGGGCCTGTTGACATGATGACAGATTTTCCTGATACACAGGTTGTATTTGTGGCTTTGGTTATTGTTTTACATAAGTATCTGCCTTTCTGTGTGTTTTTTCCTTGTTAATTTATCTTACATTTTTCCAACTATGTCATCTTGTAGAAGGATCAACCGAAGTTGATGCAACCCATAAGTGATCAAGTAGTCACCATGAATGCCGGGGAATCCTCCTCCTCTAGAACTCAGGTTGTAGAGATCACCAGGAACAATCTTGTTATTTACGTCAAAACTCAATTGTTCTTGGCATTTAAGTTTGGCCCCCTTTTCTAAATTTTGTTATTTTACAGTTTTAAACATTTTTTGCAATCAAGATTATATATCTTCTGATTACTCAATATATCATTCTCTATTGGTTTATTGTGATTTAATGCTTCTATTTTTTGTAGTTATGTATCTCATTTGCAAAAGAAATTTCACTAATTTGATTAAATTCTATGTTGCCTTGGTAACAATTAGTATGTTTAAACTTTTGACTCTATTTGACTTTTTTGTAATTGTTGTCAGGGTTACACCGTACAAGAATTGCAAATGAATGCAGAACCAAGTCCAAAACTAGAAAAACAGGATCCTTCATTTTGTAGCAATGAAGCTGCTCAAAAGCTTGTCTTTTTCATTGAAGGACAACGTCTGGATCAAAAATTGACTTTATATCAGGCAATTCTTGGCCATATAATAAAACAAAATGATTCTTTTTCCAGTGCAAAACTGTGGAGTCATGTGCACACAATAACCTACAGAAGTGCTGTAGAATCTCAGGACATAATACCTCCACAATATCACTTTTCACCTCAGGATATCTCTGATGATAAAGTTTTAGCTCATTATCAGCATACTCCATTTTTCTCAGATATATTCTCTTGTGAACTTGTGTCTGATCTGGAGAAGTCAAGTCCAACTTATGATATTTTATTTCTTCTTAAATGCTTGGAAAGCATGAACAGACTTATATTTCACCTAATGTCTCGTGAAAGGATTTGTGCTTTTGGTAAAGGGAAAGTGGATGACTTGGATAGTCTAAAAATAATAGTTCCTTCTGTCCCACAAAATGAGTTTGTAAGCAGTAAATTGACAGAGAAGCTAGAGCAACAGATGAGGGACTCTTTGGCTGTCTCCGTTGGTGGTATGCCATTGTGGTGTAGTCAATTAATGGTGTCATGTCCTTTCTTATTCAGTTTCGAGGCAAGATGCAAGTACTTCAAATTGAAAGCATTTGGTCAGCCACAAGTTCAACCTCACTTGTCTCACAATGGCTCGGGATCAGTGATTGATAGACGACTGGGCCCTGGTGGATTGCCAAAAAAGAAATTTTTAGTTCATCGCAACCGGATTTTGGAATCTGCTGCAAAAATGATGGAGCTGCATGCCAGTCACAAAGTTGTTCTTGAAGTGGAATATGATGAAGAAGTGGGCACTGGTCTTGGACCAACCTTGGAATTTTATACCTTAGTGTGCCATGAGTTCCAGAAATCTGGCTTGGGCATGTGGAGAGAAGATGTTTCTTCGTTCACCCTCAAGTCAAATTTGCAGGCTGAGGAAATGGGAATTCATTCTTTTTATGGACTCTTTCCTCGTCCGTGGTCATCAATGCAAGATACATCTGGTGACAAACAGTTCTCTGACGTAGCAAAGAAATTTTTCCTTCTAGGCCAAGTTGTTGCTAAAGCACTTCAAGATGGGAGGATCTTAGATCTCCACTTCTCCAAAGCTTTCTATAAACTTATTCTTGGAAAGGTAATAAATTCTCAGTGCAATCAATGAATATCACATGAGCTTGCAACCAAGTATGGAAGATTTCCAATGGCAGTCATTATAACTGGCTGAATTACTCTTTTTGTTTGTACCATGTCTCTTTAGGAACTTTCTCTATACGACATACTATCATTTGATCCTGGGCTTGGTAGGGTACTGCAAGAGTTTCAAGCACTAGTTATCAGGAAAAGTACTATGGAGTCTTGCAATGGAGGGAATGCTGAGTTGCAATATAGAAAAAGCTTTCGAGATACTAGTATTGAAGATCTCTGTCTTGATTTTACTCTTCCTGGGTATCCTGATATTGTTCTTGCTTCAGGGACTGATCATTCCATGGTGGGTCATTGCTGGATATTTGTGTCATTCTATCTGCACTTTAGTGCCTTCAATGGTTGTATGCACTTTACATATTTATATTTTCTGTAGGTAAATATGAGAAATCTAGAGGATTATGTTTCACTTATTGTCGATGCAACTGTGAGGTCTGGAATTTCAAGACAAGTGGAAGCTTTTAAATCTGGCTTTAACAAGGTATCTTATTTTTCGTCTTAATGATAGTCAAATTAGTTATACTTTATCATATACACTTTCTCTTCTCTTTTGTGTCAAGTTCTCTAAATCAATTTAATTGATCAGGTGTCTAACTTTCTTTATATTTTATAGATCAGTCTAAATATGAATCTGTCAGAGGTTTTAACAATTGTGGCTAGTAGTCCTTGAGGAGGTCTGGAACTTCCCATTTCGTCCCCATGTTTGATTTTGACATCAACATTTTGTTTTCACTTTCTTTTGGCCCTTATTTTCATTTTGCTTATAAATACCAAGATGTCTAGAAAATTTGAATTGGATTCACTTAGTTACACCCAACATCTCAATTTCGTTTCATCCTAAAACTTTGGGGGGAAATGGGGGGAGGAAGGGGGCTTGGGTGGTGAATGAAAGAAGTCTGATACTCAAGATTCCTGAACCAAATATTTGGACTATTACACTTCTTACATGTGTTTCCTCAGTATAATAACAATTTATAATCAGAATTAGGTTTTCTTGTTCTTCTGCGTCAATTTTTATTTGTGTTTTTATGGTAGAACCTCTAGATCAGTAACTGTATAGTGAATATAAAGTTTTCTTTTAGAATTACTGCCATTTACAATACCTCTTATGAATTTCTGCTATATCTTATAGTGATTCTGATAAGTATTTTTCTTTGCAAAATTATTTTCTACCTTTAGGTTTTCTCCATTGAACATCTTCAGATTTTCAATGAAGAAGAACTTGAGCGAATGCTTTGTGGAGAGTATGACTCTTGGGCTGTAAGTACAATTTCATTAATATAACCGTTTTGTATATATGTAATTTTCTCTTCGAGAATAGAGGAAAAACAATTAAGCATAAGTGTGCTTGTTAAAACAGATCAACGAGCTTGGAGATAACATTAAGTTTGATCATGGGTACACTGCTAGCAGTCCTCCCATTGTTAATGTAAGCATTCATGTACATTTAGATACTTTTAATCTCACAAAAACATTTTTGTTTTTTTTAACCTGAATCTCGTGATTTATGAATCATCTACTTCTGTGGATTCAGTTGTTGGAGATTGTTCGGGAATTTGATCATGAACAGCGGCGAGCATTTCTGCAGTTTGTGACTGGTGCACCTCGACTACCTCCAGGAGGGTTGGCATCTCTGAATCCAAAGTTAACTATTGTCCGAAAGGTTTACACTTACATTCTCAGTGCAGTTTTTAATGCTTAACAATTACATATTTTGTGTTAGTCTACTTACACCCATGATCAACAGCATTGTAACAACCGGGCAGATACAGATCTACCGAGCGTGATGACTTGTGCTAATTATCTCAAGCTACCTCCGTACTCATCAAAAGTAACTTCCCATTTTATTCTATTTTGGATTAAGTATGTGTTTAGTTCTTTAACTTTGACGCGAAATTGAAATTTGTCCTTAGTTCGCAGCTTTAACACATTTTGGTCCTCGAACATTAAAAATGAATGGATATAGTATTTTTAATCCAATTACATTAACTTTTTCTTATGTGTCAAACACTTTTCCGAGTAATTATTGAAGCGAAAATGTATCAAAGGATATAAACAACTCATATTAGCATGAAATGTGTTTGACATATAAAAAAAAAGTCATTGTAATTCAGTTAAAAAAATTATATTCATTTATTTTTAAAGTTTAGATACTAAAATATATCAAAGTTTTGACTACGAATTTCAATTTCGTTTCAAAGTTGAGTGACTAAAACATACTTAACCCATCTATGTCAAGCTTTCTTTTTAAAACGCATAAGGAGTTTTAGGAAATGTTTTTCTTACCTTTTGAACCTAAATATTGTTTGGCACTGAATTTCAGGAGAGGATGAAAGAAAAGTTGTTGTATGCCATAACAGAAGGTCAAGGATCTTTCCACCTTTCGTAATTTCTCTATCTTGAATGATTATGAAAATGTAATTATTAGGGTAGTAGTGTAGATAAGGGTGCTGGCAGTGGTAGATGAAGGTGCTGTTTTCACTGACTACAATTGTTGGGGGTGTGTACATAGCATGCTGATAGTTTAGTTCATTGACTGGTATCAGCTGTACAGAAACAGATGGGGACACTTTCAAGGGTCACGCATGGTATTTGATGTACAGTATTTGTACAGGAACCTTAATCATTAATATTTTAGTCTATTACATGCAGAATGATGTTAGTTCTTATCTTTGCTTATGTTGCATCTACTGTATTTTAGTTTATATTTGTTTTCCCTTTTAGTTGCGCATAACTTTTTTTTTTCTGAACTTTCACCGTTTTGCACTTTCTAATGAAAAAAAAAAAACAGAGACTGATATGAATTGATCTTCGAGTCTTTCATCTGAAGGCCAGTGGTCGTAAACTACATGTGGGCTACGTTTTTTAGGGTAGATTGTTACTTTTGCAAGATTAGTTGCGGATAGACTATATGAAAAGAATCAAGAATATCAAAAATAAAATAAAAATAAACGGAAGAAAACTAAAAATTGGACACACTAATATGGGTTTTCGGCATTTAAGCAAATTTAATATTTCACTTTTAGGTTAAATCAAAATATACTAAAGGTTTTCTAATTTTTGCAATATAGAGCACAATTTATTGAAAAAAAAAAAGAGGTTAAAATAGAACCGATGGACAATTAAATTGATAAATTGCCCAAGAGTCATAAAAAAAAGAGCATTTTGTATTTACGTTTTGTATTTTTTAAAATTTTCAAAAAAAAGAGCATTTTGTATTTTTATAATGGTTTTTTTTTCAATTTACGTTTTGTATTTTCAAGTACCACTAAAATTTTCAAATAGAACCGAGAACCGATGAAAGCCCTTCCAAAACCAAACTTAATTAATGTCAATTCCACAAAATACTCATATTAGTGTACACGTCATAAGTTATGAACATATTTTGAAGAAAAAAAAATACACAATGAGGGTTATGCAAGCCAGCCGACCTTGTCTGTATTTTGTAGACCTTGTAGCATTAGTTAGATGTATTTGGTCTTTATTGTGTTTTTTAATCTGTTGATATACTTTTCAACAGGTTAAAATGTGTCTTTTAATATGTTGAATGAATTTTCAACAGGTTAAAAGGTTAGCTACAGTAGTCTTAAACTGTTACTTATTCAATCAGTTGATTTATTTTTTAATCGACTGATTTCACTTAAGTGAAATCAACCGATTGATTTGAAAATCAAGCTGTTGAATTTCGTAACAGTTTGACTATAAGTGCTGTGATTTTTGAAAGAGAGGTAACAAGACCATTTTTTAGCGCGAAACTGTTCTGGAAACCTTGTAATTCTCTCTCTTTCATGATCATTCAGACTACAGTTGTTGAAGATTGATCTTGGATAAATTCTTGGAGCTTTTTGCTTGTGGTTGAAGCTTGGAGAAGGTGTTAGAGGTAGGCAAGGTTGTGTTACCACAGAGGTTTGATCTTTCTCAAGCTTTCTGTGTATGCTTGGTGGTTTTCCAAGTCTGCAAGAGGTTCTTGCTGTGTTGTTGTGATTCTTGTATGATTCAAAAGTCTTTTGTGTGTGTTTTTGCTTATTTTGAAAGTGTAAGAGTGTAAACTTTGTAAATCTTTTGAAATAATGCAAAGTCACACTCGGGTTGCCTTGACAAACTGGATGTAGCTCAGGTTTGAGTGAACCAGTATAAAATCTTGTGCTCCAATCTTTTCTCCAACCCTTCTCTCTTGCATTATCATTTAAAGTTTAAAGAATTTGGATTTAAACCATCTTTTTCATATTCTTGAGTGTTTTTGTGACATCTGCAGCATTGAGCATGTTTGTATAATCAATCAGAACCTGTCTTGATTGATCGTTTACATTGTTCTTGCTCTAAATTGCAAATCTGCATTTCTGTATTTTTCTAGTATTTCAATCGACTATTTTTCTGATTCAATCGATTGATTATACTAGTATAGTATCTGTCTAGTAAAATTAATTGACTAACTCTGCTTTTGATCGGTTGAAAGTGTACTGCCCAAAGGTGTTTGCATTCAAACTTGGTGATCAAATTGATTCAAATTAAATATAGTTTTTAGCCTTTAAAGATTGCCTAAATTTTTAATTAGCCAATTCAACCCCTCCTCTCCTCCCCCCCTCCCCCTTTTTGGCATTTCAACCATTTCAAAACTTACATCTATATCTTTATCTTGAGCTTCTCTTAATTTTGTAGTATTTTTGCTTGAGTATCCATCAAAATCTTTAATGAAAACCTTCAAAGGTGTAGTAGTGACATTCTTTTTGCTAACATTTTCGTTAAGTGGGATTGTCACACATGTATACCTAACAAAATTTAATTTTATAGTATATAACAGGTAGATGAAAATTATAAAATCATTATAATAAGAAATTAATTACTATAATTATAAAATACTAGTGTAAACACAGGCACCATTAAGCCTGTGTGTACGCATTTTTTACATATGCATTATATTATATTAGTAGGTGATGATATTGTAATGTTATTAAGTTAATATATAAAATAAAATGAAATATATCAGAAAAGATGAGAGAATAACGGTTGATAAATAGGAAAAGAGAGAAGAAGCAGAGAGATATACGATTTTATAAAAAACTTGTAAAAATACGGGTCAATTTTCAAAAATTTAATAAATAATTATATTTTTAAGGGTAAAATTAGAATTTTGAAATGTGGATACAAAAGAGAGAATCTCTTTATATATTGTTATAGATTAATTTAAGATTAAATAGTTAATTGGTTAACTTTATATTAGCTTTAAATCATTAAATTAAAGATATGATTATTGTTATATATTATGTATGATAAATATTCAAACGAGATTATAATTGCAGTTAGATCGAGAAATGTTTTAATATAAAATAATGATTGGAGGGAGAACTATGTATTCATACGATCCAGAATTCAATACATTCAAAATTAACTTACATTTTTTAATATATTTATAACGCTTCTTTGTGACTGAATAAGCATTAGGAAGAAGGGTTTGTCCTTGTTTTTGTTGTTGTGACACAATCTCATGTGATTTTTAGGAGAGTTTATGATATTTGGTTAATTTTTTTTTTTTTTATCTGTTGTATTTCGGTTTAGGCAACCCAATTACCTTATTTATTAAATTTGTTACTGCAGATAAAAAAAATATAATAATATATTTAAGATTTATGTAACAAATAAACAAATATGTCATTATTCATTATGTATATTTATTAAATTATTAAATTCATATTATTTTTATTTTCATAATCAGTTTTTGTTTTGATTAAAATATATATAATAGTGTTAGGCGATAAAGAGAAATATGTAGAAAAGAAAAAAATAATATGAAAAAAAATTAAAAATAAAAATAAAATTATAGAATTAGAAACCTAGAATTATATAATTATAGAATAATATAATTATAAAATCTTAAGAATAAAGGAGAATAAAATTATTCTCACCTACTTTGTTTTTAATATTCACATTAAATATTTTATATATATAACTCTTTCTAAACAATTTTGGAATTCTATCGAATAATTTTATAATAAAAAATAAAATATTTAGAATTAAAGTCTAATAAATACATAATTTTAATAAATAAAAATAAAGCCGGAATTTTTATTTTTTTTTACACTATCTCAACACTCTTTCTCAAGTCTGTGAACAAATGTTTTCCATTTCAAGCTTGAATATAAATCTTTTAGAATTATAGTTGTTCAATTATTTGGTAAGTATATATGCAAGATGCTCTTAAGAAGAAATATATGGTGTGAAAATGATGACACTGTCGAGCTCTTTTTTAATAAAATATTTGTCTACTTTAATATATTTGGTTTTATCATATTGTATTAGATTATGGATTATGTTAATTGAAAATTTGTTATCACAGTATAACTTCATAGGGCGGAGCATAAAGGTGGTCCCTTTAGCATGACACTTTTGCTTGGAGGGTAATGTTAAATAGGATGACCACGGAGGTAAACCTTAGGAGGAGAGGATCATCATTAGTAGAAATTTCTTGTCCTTTATGTGAGCTGGAAGAAGAAACAGTAACCCATCTATTTCTCATGTGTAGCACTGAAATAGGGATTGAAATTTATGTAACAAAGGGGTAGGTATCAGTACATTCCACCATAACTAGCTAAATGTTCATTTCCAACAATTCTCCTAACTTGTTCTTAACAACAATGGAAATCAATTATGAAAGGGTTTATGGATATCAATCATATAGAATATATTGACTCATAGAAATAGGATTGTATTTAGACAAGAAAAAGTGGATCCTGAGGATATTCTTATTGTGACACAACTAAATATTTGGACATGGATGAAACATTAAACTCCTAATTTTAATTTTTGGAATCGATGCCCAATCCAATACATTAAGTCAGTTGCTCTGTATTTTAGAAACCTAAATCTGATTCGAAGGGCAATGAGTGTGCTATATCACCGGTGGGTTTAATCTACTAACTCAAAATACAATGTGATACATACAATAGAAGCACTTAGTACGTCAGAGTAACATTTACTACATTCACATGGGTATGGATATCAATGCTGATGTATCTGATTTGTTGCCTTTCATTACCCCACAAGATGTCTCCTTTTAAAGCATGATTGAAAAAAGTAATTAAATTTATTGCTAGCTTGGTCATCCATTATACATATGCTTAAAAAGCTAACCAAATGAGGGCTATATCTAGTGCAGAATATTTTCCTTTGGTGTTTTGCAGATGGAGTGCTTTTCCCAATGGAGGAAGTTCCTGGTAGACCCAACATATGCATACATCATGTTTTGTAAAGCAATTTGGTAGCAATGCCTAAATACCATAACATTGAGCCATTGTACTACATAGCTCGCACGCGAGGAAGCAAACTGTCTTTATTGAGCACTCATTTTTTATTGGTTTTATGTTTGTGTATGTAATCAACGCAGGGGTTATTTTTCTGTGTTTGAACTAGCACCACTTTATTTAAATAGTGATATTTTTGTATATGGGTTGAGATACCTCAAGTATGTCTGTTTATTTATTTATTTATATATATATATATATATATATATATATATATATATATTTTGTTGGAAAAAATGCATCATCAATTTAGAATATCGTCTTTACTTCTAAGAATCACCTTATTAACAGAGAAATAAGATAAAAACAAGGATACACACAGATAACTCTTCCATACCCTTTGACCCTGAGTACATCCACACTCTCTAAAGCAATAATTTAACCCAAACCTCACAACGTTCTTATTACAAGAGTATAAGAAATAAGAAGAGTCAAATACAAGTTTGAAGTTTCTTTAACTGTTAGAAATATTTTAATGTAATTTAAAAAATAAATAATTAAAATAAAAACTTACTGTTACTCATATTTGTATAGACCTTTAATTTATGTGTTAATGTTTTTTATAGCTAACGGTTATATTCTTATTACAACTTACTCCTTTGTCTCCATTTTCTACCTATGAATACCACCTAGGTGCATGAGGAAAGAAACAACCACAAACACTAGAGTTTTCTCAAAAGTGTTCTTCTTTTCTTCTCTATGTTATCTTTAAGGCATTGGTGTTCATAAGGTTCGCAGATCCTTCGCTGCACTCGATTGATCTGATGGGTTGTTGTATCTTGGGAGAGAAACACATATGATTTGAAACACATATGATTGTGTATTTGTTTAGCCCTGTGCAGTAAGGGCGTTTTCTCTCTAAGGATAGCGTTATGCGTGCCACAACCCAAGTTATTTCTACTCTTTTCCTCATTTATTTTTCATCTATTATTTATTATTATTATAATAATTTTATTATTAATAGTATTATATTTCTGTTTAATATTCTTTGATTCATATACATTTCACTATTATTATTGCTTTAATTATTATTAGTATTATTTGAGTAATCATTTTCTAACATTAACTAGGGGCAAGGAACATTATGCACTTAGAGCCCATTATATAATCAATAACACCCACCCCCTTGGTTATCCCAAGTGATGTGAGACTTTTCAAGACATGTTATTTTAAACATCCCAACATTCTCCAACCCGATTAAAATAAACACATCTCCATTTCCTATACCAGCAATCATACACTCCACCATAAGGAGTATTACTTAGAATAAGTCGTCCCGAGAATTTCCACTTGAAATCAAACTATCCCAAGAATTTCTACTTCGAATCAAACCATCCCAAGAATTTCCACTTGGAATCAAATTATTCCACGAATTTCCACTCAAAATCAAACCATCCCAAGAATTTTCACTTGGAATTAAACCATTCGAAGAATTTTCACTTAGAATCAAACCATTCCAAGATTTCCACTTCCAATTAAGTCATCCCAAGAATTTCCATGCACCATGCACCATGCATCAATGCTAACCAATGCTCATGTATAATCACCACACACCTTGCATAAATATTAGTCAATGCTCGAGCATAAACATCATACACCCTTCGTTGGAACCATGTCGCAACCCACGATGCAAAACCACCGAACCTTGTAAAAATCCTTAGATCGAACATCTGAACTTCGCAACCACTATGTTATTGACTCCCTTGCCGAAGACGCAACACCCATCGACGTCACGCCTGCTGACGTAGCACCACCATTGACTCTCGTTGAAACAGAGTTGTAAACAGTAAAACACTTCCTCCACGCACATGTCGCAAATTATGACTTACACAAATCAGATCTCCATCGTACATCACTCACGGGGCCATCGAGCACCAATTGCATGTCCTTCGCAAATCCAAGAGCATCTCGCCACATGCGAACTCCACTGCAGATCCAGCACGACTCATAGTCCTTGCACCACCACGAACCTAGCTGTAGATTCATCGCGTCAACACAACACCGACAATAATCCTTCCATCAAATTTCTCATTGCAACATCAGCAGCCAAGAATGATTCTCCAACAAAAAGGAATTAATCTTTTCTAATGTGGAAGATCAGACTACGCTGCAATCACAAAGCATACTAAGAAAAAATCTTATCGAACCATAGCTCTGATACCACAATGGTTAAGATTGAGCGCTCACCACTTGACCAAAAGCTATAGCCATTAGTCAGGGCGCAACTCTTTTTACTTAAGAGTGTAACACAAGCCCAAGCATCACAGTTCGATTGTGACTCAGCCCACTTGGCCTTCGCCACGGGACAATTGATACCACATGCAACAATCTCCCCCTCAACAATTGTCCTTCTAGGAATCCCACTTGGATTTTGACTTGCATGTGGTATCAATTGTCCCGTGGCAGAGTCCAAGTGGGTTGGGTCACAATCGAATCGTGATGCTTGGGCTTGTGTTACACTCTTAAGTATAAAAAGTTACGCCCTGACTATAGCTTTTGGTCAAATGGTAAGTGCTCGATCCTAACAATAGGTATCAGGGGATATATATATATATATATATATATATATATATATATATATATATATATATATATATATATATTTTTCTTAATTTATTAATTTATTTTTTTATTTATTTTTTTTTTTATATATATATTTATATTTATATAATTTTATTTTTTATTTTA
>Ga0099822_1003093_pt1 | contig 21176 bp, 14 predicted proteins | sample CowpeawhiteBW_FD_76839 | JGI IMG/M metagenome (GOLD analysis project Ga0099822, IMG submission 76839) | Root nodule microbial communities of legume samples collected from California USA - Cow pea white BW | ecosystem: Host-associated > Plants > Roots > Nodule | place: USA: California | collected...
ACTCGTTATCAAGAAAGGATCTAGGTTTGATATCATCAAATCAGCAATCAACTATTCAGAGTTATGGAATTGTTGTAAAGTGCTAAAACTGTCCAAGAACATGAGATTAAGTACTACAACAAATACTCAAATAACCAATGATATCAAAGAATTTGCTGATTGGATATTGAAGATTGGAGACGGACAAATGGATGTAAATGAGAATGGTGAATGCATGGTTGAAATTTCAGAAGAGCTGCTGATTACAAATACAAATTTACCTTTATTGTCATTGGTTGAATTTGTCTATCCTCAATTTGTGGTTAACATGATGAAGCCTAATTATTTTGATGATGGAGAAATCTTGTGCCCAACTAATGATTTTGTAGAGCAAGTAAATGATTTCATGTTGTCTTTATTAGGTGGTGAAGAGGTGACTTATTTAAGCTTAGATACACCTTGTCAATCTGATGAACAAGATGAAGTACAATTTGAATGGTTTACATCTAAATTTTTAAATGATATCAAATGTTCAGGGATACCAAATCATAAACTCAAGCTGAAAACAGGTGTGCCAATTATGCTCTTGAAAAATATTGATCAAGCGAAAGGTCTTTGTAATGACACAAGACATTATATTTTCATCATATAGGTTATTAAATATCTCAAAACCCCTTGTTATTACAAAAAATATTACATTTATAAAAATCCGTGCGTTACTAGGGTAGAAAGACTAGTTTATTACATCACTAAACTTGATGACCCTACTCATGTACTACTAATAAAGAAAAACAACAAAAGATATTATCTCTATGTGAAAAAAGCACATTTAAAATCCTGATCTTTAAGTTCTTGAAACTACGTTTTTTTTTCTTCATCTAGAAATCTTAGATTCTTTAATAACCTTGTAACCTAGTTGTGAACCTAATATTTGAATTCGTGCTCACATTTTTTCACTCTTTGTAGTACGTGTTTGTGATAGACCAAATTAAAGTTTTACTTTCATCTCTCAAAACTCTTTTTTTATGGACTACAAACAATGATAATCAGTTTTATAAAAATTATTATTGTATTATTTAATATACTCAATTGATTGACGAGATTATACATCATTTACTCATTTTATTTTTTTGAAAAAGCCAAATTATTGATTATTAAAAGTGAATAACTAACTTTGTGAATACTTACAACGGTTAGTTTACCCAGTGACCATATAATTATTAATTCAGTTATGACAATAAATTCATTTGGTCCCGTTTCGAAAGCATTATTTTACAAAAACGCGTTTAAATTTATTTTATATATACTTATTCGTTATTTAACACTCATTCTATAAAAGCATGATCAAATTAAAAATTTGAAAATTATATACTTTTTAAATTGAATCATTAGTTTTCTTCACGAGGAAGCATGCAAATCCAATTTACTAAATTGCGCGTTCTAAAAAAACGGTTGGATTTCTAAAGGCTAGATGTAAATGTTCAACCAACCTAGTCCCCTTCATTTATTTTCTTCTTTTTCGTTTCTTTTTACAAAATTCATATGCAACAATGTTGCCATAGCGCATTGCATACGAGCGTTGCGAGTGAGTGAAAGAAAGAAAAAAGAACGAGAAAGAAAATTCAGAGGCTCACACCAAAAACGCTACTCAGATCCAATTTCTTTTTCACTCTCAGATCGAAAACCAAATAAACTGGATCCGCTCGACTTCCGATCATGAATGCATTCTCTTCTCCCGCGCGTCTGAGGTATGTAATGCAAATCACGGTCTTTCTTTTGTTCTTTCTTGAGGAAGAAGCATTCTCACTCTCAGAAGAACCTCAAAATTTGCGAAATTGTTTGTCATTGATGCAATTGGCAAAAGATTAAGTTGATTAGCAGATTTAGTGTCTAGATTTTTTTCTTTTTTTTTTCTTTCATTAAGTTATATTGAAGATATTGCCAATTGCCATTCGCCTGATCCTATGCCGGTATTGCTTAATAATTGTTGTGCATGTGTCATTAGAAGGGGTTTTTTCCATATGCTCTCTTTGTTTAGAATGTGAGGTCTCTGGATAAATTAGTAAGTATTTATGAGAAAAGAAAATACGAAGATAAAATGAATTAATTTTCTTTCATGAGTTAAAATCAGTTCTTGCACCCTTTCTTTTGGAGAAGTAAGATGATAGAGGTTTTCCTCTACAAGTGTTTGTGAAGAATTTTTTATTTGCACGAGGTTTATCTATTAAATTTCCTTGTCTGCTCATAATTTGTTTCAAAGGCTTATCCTTGATGGATTGGGCAGCACTCTTGTTTAATTTGGTATTTTGTTTGTATTGAGATTCTCTTCTCCACCCTTTCTATGATAACTTTTGCTGTTTCCATACAACATTATATAAGAAAGTTGGAATTGCGGTGCAGCTATGTGGTCACACCGACTCAAATACTATACTTCCTTTCTATAAGTCGTGATTGTGTGCTTCGCTGTCATTCTGTATTCGTGAATGAAGTTTTTATATGGTAATCAAATGCAGTTAGCATGTAGTTAGTTCTTTTTCAAAGATATAAATGTTTATTATGTATTTTAAAATATTAAAATATTATCAGTATCTATTTACAATCTAATTCATATCCCTGCATTTAGGGACATGATTCGGGCCATACGTGCTTGCAAGACTGCAGCAGAAGAGCGTGCTGTTGTTAGAAAAGAATGTGCTGCCATTCGTACTTCTATAAATGGAAATGATCAACACTATAGGCATCGGAATCTGGCCAAGCTAATGTTCATCCACATGCTTGGCTACCCCACTCATTTTGGTCAAATGGAGTGCCTCAAGTTGATAGCATCTCCTGGATTTCCGGAGAAGAGAATGGGTTACCTTGGTCTTATGTTGCTTCTTGATGAAAAACAAGAAGTTCTAATGTTGGTCACCAATTCTTTGAAACAGTATCCAATTTCATGTTATTTTTCATTTGTTTTTTCGTTCCTTAAATTTTGCTTTCCTTTCTAAGATGCTAGCAACATTGATGATGGGATATAGCACCCTTAGCTAAGTCACAGAGATCTTAATCACACAAATCAATATATTGTGGGACTTGCTCTTTGTGCTCTAGGAAATATTTGTTCAGCAGAAATGGCTCGTGATCTTGCCAAAGAGGTTGAGAGATTACTGGATTTTCGAGATCCTAATATACGGAAGAAGGTGAACTTTTCATAATATTTCATACCCTTTTATTCAAAATTTTATATCTTCATGAATTTTGAAACTTGATACATATATTGGATATTCAGAGTCATGCATTGATCTATCCTTAGGAGAGGAAGACAAACCATAAATGCTTTTATGGCTTAATAGTGTCTCCTGTACATAATGACAATAACTTGTTCTTACTTCAAGTAATTAGTTTTGGAACTTCTTAATAGAGTTCACCACATAGAGGGAAGGGAGAGAGAGCGATAGAGGATGTAGAAGTTTTATATTTATTAAGGGTGAAATTCTTAGTCATTTATGTTTTGATGATTTACATTTTGGTATTTAAGTTTTAAAAGTTTCAATCTAGTACTTTATGGTTTTAAAAATGTTCATTTTGATTATTTTTATAAAAAACATTAAATATGTGTTGATGTGTCCACTAACAGGGTCTTAAAAGTATCAATATGATACTTTATGCTTTTAAACATGTTTATTTTAGTTCTTTTTAACTATAACATTTGTTGAATATAGAAAAAATAAGGTTTGAGATTAATATTTCTTGTGTATAAACCACACATAAGGTAATTTATTAATTTATTTATAATAGAGAGAGGTACAACTAAATAGAGTAACTAAAATTAAATATAGTAAATAGAAAATATTGTTTGATATTATAATTAACAATATCTTAACAATATCAAACAATATCTTAACAATATCAAACAATATCTAACACCCCCTCGAGCTGGAGCATACAAATCATATGTGCAGCTTGTTACAAATATAATCAATTCTAGGCCCCCGTGACTTAGTAAAAATATTTAATATCTGTTAACTGATCACTTGAGTTAACAAATTCAGTCTTGATGTCTCCAGACATAATCTTTTCCCGAATGAAATGACAGTTAATCTCAATGTGTTTGGTCCTCTAATGAAAGACAGGATTAGAGCTAATATGAAGAGCAACCTGATTGTCACACACGAGTGTTATTTGAGTGACATCTCCAAATTGTAACTCTCTAAGCAATTGCTTGAGCCAAACAAGTTCACATGCAGCTGAGGCCATAACTCTATATTCTACACTAGATCTTGCCACAATACTTTGTTTCTTATTTTTCCATGAGATGAAGTTACTACCAATGGAGACACAATACCCAGATGTAGATCTTCTAGCAGAAGGAGATCCTGCCCAATTAGCATCTAAATAACAAACAACTCTTGTATGATTATTAGAACCATATAACAATCATTTTCCAGAAGATCCTTTAATATACTTCAAGATACGAATGAATGCATTCCAATGATATTCACATGGAGAATTAAGAAATTGGCTTACCACACTGAATGCAAAGGAAATGTCAAGACGAGTAACTGTAAGATAATTTAATTTTCCAACCAATCTTCTATACTGCTCATGATTAGATATAGGCTCCCACTGATTTGGTAGAAGTTTAGTATTGAGATCTATGGGTGTATCAACAAACTTTGAACTCACCAACCCAATATCCTCCAAAATATCCACGACATACTTTCTATGAGATATAACAATACTATCATTGGACTGTGCCACCTCAATACCCAAGAAATACTTAAGTTTGCCAAGATATTTGGTCTGAAAATGGTGACAAAGAGGTTGTTTCAACTTAGAGATGCCACACATAGGATAATCTATTTATAATAGAGAGGTACAACTAAAAAGAGTAACTAAATAAATAGAGTAAATAGAAGATATTGTGATTAACAATATGTAACAATATCTTAACAATATTAAACAATATCTAAACAATATCTAACAACATTAAATAGGTTAACGAACAAGTAACCAACTATGCTAACCTATTTAACATTTTGGTTGAGAAAGATCAAAATGAACTCTTTTAAAACAAAAAGTATTGAGACTTTCAAAACTTAAATGTACCAAAAACACTGAAACATAAAGGAGAAGTAACATTTAGCTTTTATTTAGTGCAGCTGATACAAGAAAGATGTAGCTATTTATAGTGCAGAAAACTTAGACAGAAAGCTACTGAAGTCTAACTAATTGCTGACTCAGTAGGTAGCAAATCAACCGAAACTCTTAGGGTGCTATTGGTAGAAGGGACATTTTTAGCTTTCCGCCAATTGGAAATCGATAAAGTATGGTTCCCACGTTTCGTTTACCTTTTGAAAGGTAACATTACCAAGAAAAAAAGGTTTCTCTAGAATGGATTTTATTTAAGTTTCCCACAATAATAATTCCATGGAGAGGTGGGAGACTATCTTTCCCAAGAAAAATTAGAAATTTTACTGAAAGATAAACCATGTTATTTTTATTAAATCTCTTAATTTGGTATAAATTAATGATGATTTTGATAAATATTCCCAAGAAGGCTTTTCTCCGACCAAACAAAATTTAGTCATTCATTGTATTCATGATTACTAGGTATGAAAACATTTCTTTCTACCAAACTCCCTCTAGCATAAAGTAGCTGCACGATGAAAACTATAACAAAAAAGTATCTGTGTAACAAAATTACTATATTACCCTTTTACTTATCTGCTACTATTCTGCATGAATTTTGCTTATTCCTTAAATCTTAATTTATTGTTATGTGTTTACTTTATGGATTCTAAGTGTTGAATATTGAGAAAAACTGTATAAAGTTACTCGTGTCTAAAGTATACATAGGGTGAATGTATTTATAATAAAGAGTGATACAAGTATATATGACAACCAAACATAAATATGGTAAATAAAAGATATTGTAATAAATAATATCAACATCATCTACTAATATAAAAAAATTTCTATTTTTCCTAATAAACAATAGACGCTATGTTTCCCTAATTATGTACCAAGTTTGTTACAAATATAATCAATTCCTGAACTCCTTAAAGACTTGGTGAAAATATCTGCTAACTTATCATTTGAGTTAATGAATTCAATCTTGATGTCTCCAGAGACAATCTTTTCTCGAATGAAATGGCGATCGATCTCAATGTGTTTGGTCCTCTTGTGAAAGACAGGATTAGAATTGATATGAAGTGTTGTCTGATTGTCACATATATGTGTCATTTGAGTGACATCTCCAAATTGTAATTCTCTAAACAATTGTTTAAGCCAAACAAGTTCAAAAGTGGTTGAGGCCATAGTTCTATACTATGCTTTTGCACTAGATCTTGCCACAACACTTTGTTTCTTGCTCTTCCAAGAAATCAAGTTATCACCAATGGAGACACAATACGCGAAAGTAGAGCTCTATCAGAAAGAGATCTTGGCCAATCAGCATTTGAATAACAAACAACTTTTGTATGGTTTATTGAAACCATATAACAAACATTTTCCAGGAGATCCTTTAGTGTACTTTAATATATGAATGATTGCGTTCCAATGATCTTGACATGGAGAATTAAGAAATTGGCTCACCACACTGACTGCAAAGGAAATGTTAGGATAAGTAACTGTAAGATAATTTAATTTTTCAACAAATCTTCTATACTGCTAAGGATCTGAAATAGGCTCCCCTTGATTTGGTAGGAGTTTGAGTTTGTCAATAGGTTTTGAATTCATCAACCCAATTTCCTCAAAACTTTCCAAATTATACTTCCTTTGAGATATAACAATACTATCGTTGGATTGTGCTACCTCAATACTCAAGAAATATTAGAGTTTGTCAAGATCTTTGGTTTGAAAATGGTGACAAATGTGTTGTTTCATCTGGAAGATGCCATGGTGGTCATTGCCTGTAAGAACAATATCATCAACATATACTATCAAATAGACACATCCAACACTTAAGTGACGGTAAAAGACCGAATGATCTGCCTCACTTCAAGTAATACCAAATTGTTGAACAACGTTGCTAAACTTTCCAAACCAGGCCCTAGGAGACTGTTTAAGGCCATATAAAGATTTGCGAAGACGACACACTAATCCAAAAGACTCCTCCCGAGCAACAAATCCGAAAGGTTGTTCCATATAAATTTCTTCCTGCAAATCTCCATTGAGGAAATCATTTTTGACATCTAGTTGATAAAGAGACCATTGTTGAAGAGAAGTCATGGCTAGAAATAAGCAGACAAAAGCCATCATTGCTACTAGAGAGAAAGTATCACCATAATCCAATTCAAAAATTTGTGTGTAGCCTTTGGCTACAACTCGAGCTTTGAGGCGATCAATCTAACACTTGGATTCCTAATAGTCCCTCCTCAGCTGTGAATTGTTTTTTTTTATAATGGGTTTTTACCACAATAAGATATACTTGTCCCACCCATTTATCCTAATACATTTCGCCTCTAACCCTACCTATTGTTGGCTCTTATCACAACTAGACATAATTTTCTCTATTTGAGTCGAACACCAAGACCATTAACTCTGATACTATTGGAATTTTTTTAGTAGATAAACTCGGGAGATTCACTCTCACTGAGGTATAAGTTGCCCATATAAAAGACCTGATGCTGCCTTCAACATAACACCTTAAAGCTCAATGTTTATGAGTCTTTCTTTTCTTATATCTCACTTATCAAAGAGTCTAATGGAACTCCTATCCTCATTCTACCTATACATAGATCCTATATATAAATTTCAACCTTGAATATTTGGGTGTGGATCCTTTGCGTGTGTTCATAGTAAAGGAAGGGAAAAACTGGATCCTAGGACTGTCAAATGTGGTTTTGTAAGATACTCAACTCAACTAGGCAAAAGGGATTAATACTATCATCCACCATCCAAAAAATTTTGTGTTAACTATCACCTTCAATGAATAAGAGAACTACTTCAAGCAACCTCATCTTAAAGGGGAGAATATAAGAGAGGAAGATGAGTCTCTCAGGCTTCCAAATATGACATTTGAGCCTACACTTAAACCTCTTGGACCTACAAAAGCTACACCCGAACCTACACTTGAATCTGCACCTCAATTTCCACCTAAGTCCGCAACTAATGGGGGTTGAAAATTTGAGAAAAATATGGTTTATTCAAGGAGAGAAAAGGTCATTCCAAAATCTGTCCATACCAAAGAATCCAACCTACCACCATTATGTGAGGTAACTATTTCTAATCCTATAAATTTTTGTAATTGTAATGAGTTTGTATATGAAAATTTAGAAGCATAGGTGGAGCAAAACCTTGAGCATCTGATTGCCCTTAGAAAGGGAATGAAAACATGAACCCAAAAGAAACCCATCCACTTTACCATCTATCAAATTTCCAGTCCTTTGAAAAATTATCCCTTACACATAAACCTTTCTCACGAACCTAAATTTATAACCACAAATTCCTTTATATCTAAAGCATTATCTGATAGGAAATGGAAATAAGCCTTAGATTCGGAAATGGAGATGTTAAATAAGAATAGGACTTGGGAACTTATCACCTTACCAACTAGAAAAAAACCCAGTGAGGTGTAAATGGGTATAACTAGTGAATATTTGGCTGATGGGTCTATTGAATGTTATAAGGCATGATTTGTGGCCAAAGGATTCACTCAAACCCATGGAGTGGATTATTTGGAGACATTTTGCCTAGTTGCTAAGGTGAACACAATCAGAGTAATATTGTCATTAGCAACAAATCATGATTGGGATTTGCACAACTTGATGTGAAGAATGCATTTCTACACTGAGAACTTGATAAAGAAATATATATGGAGCTACCCCAGGCTTTAAAGGGTATCTAATGAACTATTTGCTAGTTATAAAAGGTTTTTGTGGGCTGAAACAATTTTCTGGAGCATGGTTTGCTAGACTCACCAAGGTCATGATAAATATGGGTTATAAACAAAGTCAAGGGAATCATAGCCTATTCATCAAGCATTCAGTTTTAGGGGGAGTAAAAATATTGCTAGCGTATGTTGATGATATTATAGAAATTGAGGATGACAAAAAGGAACAACAAATGTTAAAGTCCATGTCTTGCCACAAAATTTGAGATTAAGACAGTAGGAAGACTTAAATATTTTTTAGGAATTGAAGTGACTCATTCCAAAAAGGGAAACTTCCTATCTCAACAAAAGTATGTTGTTGATTTGCTTAAAGAAACATGGAAGAAGCCTACAAACCAACTAGTACTCCAATTGATCCAAACATGAAGTTAAGAAGTGCAAAGGAGGATTTTGTAGTGGACAATGAAATGTATGAAAGACTTGTTGCAATACTTATTTACTTATCTTACAGTAGGCCAAACATTGATTTTGCTATGAGTCTAGTAAGCCAATTTATGCACCAACCAAAGGAGGCTCATTTACAAGCTGCTCCTAAAATTGTTTAGTTTTTAAAAGAAATTGTAGGAAGAGGAATTTTATTTAAACGAAATAAGAGTACTAAAACATATATGGATGCAAGCCGTGCGAGGTCAGTTGTGGATAGGATATCAATTACTAGATATTGTACCTTCCTTGGTGGAAACCTAGTGACTTAGAGGAGCAGAAAACAAATTTAGTAATCAAATCAAGCATTGAAGCGGAATTTCGAGCAATGACCCAAGGAATATGTGAACTTTTATGTCTGAAGATTATATTCGAAATCCTAAAGATGAAGTGGGATGAACTTGGTTATATTGTCATAATAAATCTGTAATTAGTATAACTCACAACTGAGTGCAACCTGATAGAATTTAATATATTGAGGTGGGTAGACATTTTATCAAGGAAAAGCTAAACAATGGCTTGATTAGCACCCCATATGTGTCCACTCAAAATCAACTTGCAGACATACTCACCAAATGACTAAATTGAATGAACATTGAAAAAATTATATCCAAGCTGGGAATGAAGAAAACTTACTAACTAGGGGTGGGGGGGTGTCAGAATTGTGCTGCTCATTATGTATTTTAGAAAGTTTTTTATTTTATCCTTGCTAGACTTTTAATCTTTATTACAAGTGTATCTTGCTGTTAAAACTAAGATTATGAATTTGAAAACAATCCCATAACGACATGGATTTAGAATTAATTCTATATTTCCTAAAATAAACAACAGGCTCATGTCTTTATAGGTCTCGTGACCTCATTATTGTAATGTAGAAAAAATGTATTGTTCTTTTTAAATTGATATTGGATACACATACAAGAGGTTCTTGTGCCGTACTAAAATTACTTGGGTCCATCTTTTGTATGATTTATAATTTTATGTTTCACACATAAATTCCCCAGGTATGTTTTAGAGTTGATGAAGGGACCACTTTAGCCTACCCAATCATTTTCGAAAGGAAAATAACTAGAAGACATACATCGACACATATTTAAGTGATATGTTAGGAAAAAAAATACAATTGCCAAAACAAATAAAAATTTCTTTTTAGTTTGTATAAATGATACATACATGAACGTCTGATCCAACCCATTCCTACCTCTTAATTACTCCCTCAATCTCTACCGTTGTTAATCCCTCCTATAGACCTTAAAAATGATCTTAATATTGTAGAGTATATATAAAGATAAGTTATCAAAAACTAAAAATGTCTAGCAACAAATTAAAGTTTATTTCAATGCCATAAAACATAAATGAACATATTAAATTATTATTTCAATGTTGTTATAATTATTACATTTATGTACTATCATTAACCTTAAGTATAGGGTGTAGAGTGTTGGAAACATCATATAGCCATATCTAGTTCTACACCTAGGATTCTAGGGCAGTCCCTTAGTCTTCTATGTATCCTTGTATCAGATTTTCATTATAAATAAAAGTAAGTGAGAGGGATTATTTAAGCCCTCTAATCATATATTTTCCGGTTTTAATCTTAAGTTGGTATCAGAGCGGGTCGGTCCCGCTCTGCCTGTTTGTGTCATCTCCGACACTGTTTTTTCCGTCTGCTGCCGGCGACCGTTGCCGGCCACAGGAGTTTTTGCCGGTGACCCTTGGATCTGGAGCGTCTTTTTAAGCGATGGCCAACCCCACTAGTGTCGGAGACAAGTTCTCATCCACATGCCCCACGCACCCAATTTTTGCCTGTTGTTGCTAGGCGCGTGATCACAACCTGCCGCCTTCTGCTCATCAGAACTCCATCATGTCGATGCGCTAGACGTTGCTGTCCCTGTTTTGATTATGTTCCAACATGGTTGAAAGTCACACCTTGTGAAAAATCCCCTAAAGCTTTCATTTTTTCTTACTACTTTCACACATTCTCGCTAGTTTCTTGCTTTTTTTGTCAAATAAAGGCCATTGAAAATCCTATTTCATTCTCTGGAAGCCCCTGTATTAGTTTTGAGAAGCTAAATGGACAAAATTATCTAATGTGGACTGCAACTGTTGAATTGTGGTTCCTTGGCCAAGGTTATCATGATCACCTTGAGCAAGATGAAACCAGCTGAAAAATATGAACAATGGAAACAAGCCGATTTCCCTCTGTGTGCCTTGTTGTGGCAGTCCATGGAACCGAGATTTCTTAGGTCTCTTAGAGCCTTCAAAACATGCCACTCATTTTGGAAGAAAACTCAAAACATTTGTGCCAATGTTATCCAGTGTCTCTACGATTCTGCCAACAAACATGAATCACTCAAAATGACAAACCATGATATGGTCTTCTGCATGAGTGAAGCCCAATCAGCTGTGGAAGAACTGAGGTTGTTCTTGGAAGTCGGATCTTTAGTTTTAGGTATTTTGTTACATTCATGAATGAATATTTAAGAAGTACTTGGGTTTATCTTATGAAAGACCATTTTGAATTGTTATCCATCTTCACATCTTTTTTAAATGAAATCTAAAATCAATTCGGTCACATAATCAAATTCCTAAGAAGTGAAAATGCCAAAGAGTACTTCTAGTATGATTTTTCTGTCGTTTTGAGTTCACATGGTATATTCCATCAATCCACTTGTCCTCATACACCACATCAAAATTGTATAGCAGAAAGGAAAATAGACACTTGGTTGAAACTGCTAGTACCTTTTTTGCTTGGTGTCCATCTTCCTGTCCATCACTTGAGAGATGCCATCTTAACTGCATGTTTTCTTATTAACAAAATGCCATCCCTCTCCCTCAATCATAAGGTCCATTTCTCCATTCTGTTTTTAGATAATCCTCTCCTTTAGATTTCTCCTCGAGTTTTTGGTTGTGTATGTTTTGTTCATGATATTTCTCCATGGTTTAGACAAGCTTTCTGCTCGCACTATCAAATGTGTCTTCCTCTATTCATGAATTCAAAAGGGGTATCGGTGTTACTCTTCTGAAACCATGAAATAGTACATGTCTGCCAATATTACATTATTTGAACAAACTCCTTACTCTCCATCTGTTTTAGATGTTCATGTCATACAACAGATCCTTCTTATTCCTATCTGAGTCTAGTATTTCCCATGTCCTTGTCACTCCAAGTCTTAATCAAGGTCCTCTGAAACTACCATCTCCACATATTGATATCATCTGACACAGGATCCTGGTGGATAGTCTAGTTCTCCAAGATAATGGTGAATCCCCCACTTTAGATCCTTCTCCATCGTCGCTCAATACCATGTCTCCTAATGAAGATAATTTTGGTTGTCCCATTGCACTTAGAAAGGTACTTGTTCTCCTCGAAATCCTTATCCTATCTATAATTTTCTTAGCTATCACCGATTGACGCTTCCCTGTTGTTTCTTTTTATCCTTAGTGTCTTCTGTTACTATTCCCGAAGATGTGAAGGAAGCACTTGATCATCCTGGATGGCGACAACCCATGATTGCAGAAATGCAGGCTCTTGACCAGTAATACTTAGGAGTTAGTGTCCCTTCCATCTGGAAAAAAGACTGTTAGATGTCGATGGGTTATACCATTAAAGTTGGTCTTAATGATGCGATTGATCGTCTTAAGGCCCGATTAGTTGCAAAAGGGTATACTCAAGTTTTTGGCCTCAATTATAATTGTTAGATATTGTTTGATACATTATCTCCCGTGACCAAGATTACTACTATTCGCCTCTTCTTTGCCGTGGCAGCAATTCGTCATTGGCCCCTCCATCAATTGGATATCAAAATTGCCTTTCTTCACGACGACCTTGCATAGGAGGTATACATGGAACAACCTCCTGGGTTTGTTGCTCAGGAGGAGTCTAGTAAAATATTCTAGTTGCGTCACTCTCTCTATGGTCTCAAACAATCTTCACGTGCTTGGTTTAGTTAATTCAGCTTAGTAGTTCAAACTTTTGGGCTCAAACCCACTGAAGCAGATCATTCAGTTTTTTATTGGAATACCCTCTTGGGAAATGTGTTTATCTAATCATCTATGTTGATGATATAGTCATTGCAAGAAATGATGTTGCTGGAATTCCTCAATTAAGGAATACTTGTGCAAACATCCTTCTCCAATCCGTCTCCCCGAAGCACGCTCCTGTATAACAAAAGATTTGTTATCAAAGGTTATTGAACAATTTAAGGTTTTGGTTAGCTAACTTAAGGAAATTAAATTGAAAGGACAATTAGGAACAAATAGGACAAATTTTAGGTTTAGGGAAGGAGACATGTAAAATTGGCTCACTCCCTTTGAGAAAGTTCTAGAGCCATTGGCAAAGGTTATGAAATGTTGTTTTTCTTGAAAGTAAATGGTTGAGAATAAGGATGTATTACCAGATATGTGATCAGAAGCACTAGAGTCAATTACCCATGAATTTTGACCTTCCATGGATTGAAAGAGGCAAGCTGTTGATGTACTTGGAGCTTAAGATGATTGTGCCAAGCTGTTGACTTGTCGTAGATATTCTTGATACTCATCCTCAGTGAACTTGGATTCAGTAGTTTTTGCCTGACAGACATTGGCTGTTTTGGAAGAAAAACCATGAAAGAAGTAACAATTTTCCTGGGTGAGACCCATCCTTTTACAATATATGCACTGAGGACGCCCGTGACCTCCACGTCCGCCTCCTCTACCTTGAGTGGCGACCATGACAGATGGTTCCACTAGAGCAAGAGCTTCCTAAGTTTGAGGCGTTGGGACACGAACCATGCGTGTGATCAAGGTATCCATGGAAGGGATCTCATGATAGGTCAAAAGTTGATATCTAATATGATTAAAGTCTGGATGAATAGCGCGAAGGATCATCACCATATAATACTTGTCAAACTTCTTCTTCATTTCATCTAAAGAGTCGACTTCTAAGAACATCCGCAGTTCTTCCACAGCTGATTGGGCTTTATTCATGAAGGAGATCATATCATGGTTGGTCATTTTCAGAGAAGCCAACTTGTTTGCCGAATCATAAAGGCATTGGATATCATTGGCATAGATATTCTGAGCCCTCTTCCAAAAGGAATGACAGGTTTTGAAGGCTCTGAGGGACATCAAAAGTCTTGGTTCCACTGATTGCCATAGTATAGCACATAGCTGGAAATCTGCCTGTTTCCATTGTTCAACTTTCTTAGAAGGTACATGGCTTCTATCTTTCTCAAGGTGGTCGTGATGACCTTGATCAAGAAACCACACCAAGATAGATAATTTTGGCCATTCAGTTTCTCGGAAGTAATGCAAGGACTTCCAGAAAATGAGATAGCACTTCCGGTGGCCATTATTTGACGAAAAACAACAGAAACTAGCGAGAATGTGTGAAAACAGGAAGAAAAAACGAAAGCCCTAGAGTGATTTTCACAAGGGGCGACTTTGGACTTCACAGAAATGGAGTTTCAAGGGGCAGAACAGGGAGAGGAGGTTTCGGCGAAAGCTATGGAGGTGGCGGAATCACGTTCCGAGCAGCAGACGACAACATGTGGACTACATGTGCCTATTCACAACTAACAAAGGCGAGGCGTGTGGCGGCGCGTGGATGGGATTTTGGTTCCAGCATCGGCGGGGGTGGCTGTCACTCGGAGAGGCGCTCCAAATCCAGTGGTTTCCGGCAAAAACTAAGGTGGCCGAAGACGGCAGTCGACTGCGGACAGTGACGAACGGTGGCGAAAATGTCAAGGAAGAGAGATTGACACGTTGGACAGCTACAAACAGAACTAGATAGTAGCAAATGAAGCTGGACAGTTGCGAGCAACAATGACAAGTGCTGTCGGACAAGAAGAGATGGAAACCAGAGCAGGATCAAGCTGCTTTGGTACCAACTTGAGATTAAAACTGAGAAATATATTTTCAGAAGGTTTCAAAAGATCCTTCTCATCTTCATATATTTATATTGAATAATAGCTGGTACAATAGGAAGATGGAAAGCTAAGAGACTGGCCTAGACCGCTAGGTATAATGATTATAGATAACTCAACACTCAACTCTCTACTTAAGTCCTACTGACTACACTAGCTGAAATAACTATTTCAGCGGTATTCCTGTATCAGATTTTCATTATAAATAGAAGAAAGTGAGAGGGGTCTTTTAAGCCCTCTAATCGTATATTTTCCGGTTTTAATCTTAAGTAATGTCATAAAACATAAATGAATATATTAACTTATATTAAAGTAAAGAACTAAAGAATTGTTTATATATGTATGTCTGTATATAACATTAGAACTATTTGGTGATTTCATTAGTCATTTTTTGATGACCCACAGAGTGGAGTATAATCTTTTTGCCCTTCCTTGAATGTACTCTGAATAGTTTTTTGTTGTTGTCTCCTTCCTTGCACAAATTAATTCTAAACTCGGGCCTGAAAGGAGAGATCTCCTAGAGGATCCCTAAATAATTGAAAAATTGCAATACTCCCAAGGAATATTTTGTTTGATAAGTAACAAATTTTCAAATATATTTTATTTTTCAGGGAGTAGTTTTTAAGGTACATCAACTATGATGCTTTATGTTCGAATGACTAACTATATGCGGAGTATAATATATTCTTTCAATGTGTTGTATTAAATGATAACACTTACCATATATATATATATATGGTGTCCTGTTCTATACCTTTATGACATTACAAATATAATTTTCAAGTATCACCACCCACCTACTGAGGACAGGAAGACAACAAAGGCTCCAATGGGAGAAGTGGGAGATAGTCCAATTCAAAGCGTTAGTGGAAGCCATTGAGAAACTTGAAGAGAAACCACTGCTAAATTCCTGTTCAATGAATCACTAAATTTTAGTTTTCTTGTAGAGCTCAATAGCATCAATTAATTCACGTAACTAACCTCAACTTCTGAGAGCTTGGTTGTTGGTATATATTTATGTATTATTTTATTATCTTATAATACCAAAGGTAGTTTCAGTGTTTTGAGATCATGACATCTTAGTTGGTTTTGGACATCAATTTTATCCCCATTCAAGTGCCAACTTTGTTCAATGTGTTTTTGGATGTTTCTACTACAACTACTATTATTATTATTATTATTATTATTATTATTATTATTATTATTATTATTTTGAGTAGAAGTCTGCCTCCCATTTGCTTAATAATTCTAGTTATGTTGTAATTTAATATGGAGTTCTGAGTTATAGGCAACACCTTTCCCAATTTTTTTTTTAAGTTTTTATTGTTCATTTTGATAAGCTGTATACTCACTGTTATATAGGCAGCATTGTGCTCTGCAAGAATCATAAAGAAAGTTCCAGACTTGGCCGAAAATTTTGTTGGCCCTGCTACTGCCTTACTAAGGGAGAAACATCATGGAGTTTTGATCACAGGGGTTCAGCTTTGTACAGATTTGTGCAAAATTAGCTCAGAAGCTCTTGAGCATGTTAGAAAGGTGTTTTTCAGTCTTTCTTATAATTATTTCTCTTAGCTAATGTATTTTCCTCCACCTACTAGTTAGATTAAATGTAGTAATTTTATCCACTATAAACTTAGCACACCAAAATCATTCTGTACTGCAGTATCTACATGGATACACTAATTCTCAATCTTGTTGCTCCGAGATAGTTAAACACAAAATACATTTTTTATTTTACTTAATGATAGTTCGTTATAAGAATTTTAAGGTTTGTTTAGTTTTAGAAAATGTTTTATTTTCACTTTTAATCATTGTAGTCAGTATGTAATAAATTAAATACCCAAATTGATCCGGAAAGATGAGTGCGGTGACTGCTAGATCCCTACTTAAAATTTGTCTATAAATGAACCTTTGAAAGATTCATTTGTTTGCATGTAAATGGGTAATTAAAAATTCATCTACTTCCATACAAGTCTTTCATATCAAATATAAAGAGAAGTTTAATATTTGATCCGAAGATTCAACTTTTCTTTACCTTGGATACGAGGGACTTAGTGCAAACAATTGAATCTTTCAAGGGCCTATTTACATGAAAATTTAATCAAGGGCCTATCAGTCAATGTACTAATCTTTCAGGGTCAATTTAGGTATTTATCTATTCATGATAAGATTCAAGCAATTTAATGTGATTCCAATAGTGGGAAAAAATGAATTACATTGGTGAATTGTTTGTTATCATGAATCACTACATGAGTTGTGGAAGTGTGGTCACCGTACACCTTGTGTGGTTTTGGAACAAAGTGGGTGGCTTTTGCAACAGGTTAGGTTGCACTGCTGGCTGGTTGGGTTTTGCAACTGGATTAGAATATAATAGGAAGAAAAGTAGATCAAATTAGAATCTCATCCTTTCCTTAAGTAATAAATTGAATCCATGAAAGGCTTGAATTAATGATTTTATCAACACAAGAACAGATATGGATTAAGATTGCTATGAGGCTATAAGAATCAGACTAAGTGTAACATAGAAACTTAGGAACACATGAACCGAACACAATAAAAGGAAAATGTGGTGAAGACTTATGACATGGAAGAATACACCACTTCAACGACACATGAGAAAATACCCACTAGAATCCCGTGATATGAAAATAAGACTCAAATAATGAGAATCACTCTCACAAAAGAGACAATGCTCTAAAATAATTCTCTCAATTTTATATACCAAAAAGTGATTTATAAAGAGGAGATAACTATTTATAGCTTTTGAAATAAAAGAGAGAGGGATACACTCAATCCCTAATTTGTGTAGAACACATAGTTTTATACGTTTATAAATAGGAAAGTACAAAGAGATGGGCCAAAGGCCGTTAGATCTAACACTACCCCTCAAGAAGGTACATATAAATTGTAAGCAAGTTCATATAAATCGTATATCAAACTTATTACCAATATAATAAAATTTATAAGACTTGAATAATCCTCACTTTATAAGTCAATTTTGTAGGATTGAGTTTGAAACTAAGATCATATGTTAAAATGGGAATGGGGGTCTGTCTTAGATAATTTGTTGGGCCACTTGCTTGGGGATTCTCTTGGCCTATGGCCATGGATACGTTGAAAGTTCCCTTAATTGTCGCCAGTCCTAATCTACCTTAAGTGCAACCTATTCAAATTGCTTGCAAGAAGGGGCTACATAAAGTGGGGCTGACCAAAAAGAAAGGCTGAGTGAAGTGTCATATAATGGAGCCAATTAAGATGTCAATTATATTTAGGTAGTTGTGATTCCATATGACTATAGATATGTGCCTAGTCCAATAAAAAACTAGATGCAGGCTAAGTTCGTGCTTATAAGGCTTGTACAATCTTCATCTTACAAGTTAGTCTTTTGCAGTTGAGTTCGGTCCTAAGCTCAAATTCTATGAATTATTTATTTATGTAAGCCCATGCAAACTAGGCTCATATGCACAACTTTACATTATGTTTCATCTTAGGGTGTTTTATTTGTAATTTTTGCTACAAATTTATTTGGCCTAGGTCAAATTTTGTTGTATTAAGATACAATTTGAAAAATTATTGTAGAAATGCACGGATGGTTTGGTCAGAGTTCTAAAGGATTTAGCAAATAATCCTTATTCACCAGAGTATGATGTTGCTGGTTTCATGGACCCTTTTCTGCATATCAGATTGCTTAGACTGTTGCGGGTATTGGGTGAAGGTGATGCAGATGCTAGTGATTCTATGAATGACATACTTGCTCAGGTCAGTGTTCAATGTCAATTTTATGGTTTATATTTTGTTTGTACTGCAGAAATGATTGAAAATGGCATTTCGGTGTTGTTCTGTTAATAATCTTGTTGAAAATTGTATACGTTGTTCGGAAAATTTCCGACTTGTATTCAATTCGATAAAAGCAAATTATTTTGCCTTACGTGCCAAGACAAACTAATGCAAGTGTGTTAATAAAGGAATGAAAGGAAACTTTTTGTTTCCTTGTTGTTTTGGATAATGACCAGATCTTTGTGAAGTTTGAAAAAACTAGATTGAACAAGGAACAAGAGAAATTCAGAATGCCCAGTGTTTCTAAGGATCGAAGTCTTATTTTAGCATTGTTTGGTTTTATACTTTTTTTTTGTTCAAAATTTTAGATGCAATCGGCATCAAGTCTTGTGAATTTTGAGGAGTATAGATCAGATCGCAAAGCATCCAATGCTTTCTCCCTCTTTGCTACATTTTTTCTTTGCTATTTCTTAATTCTCATGTCTCTCTTTGTTCCTTTTTGGCTCTGCTGTTAAATCATTAAATCTATTTCCTATTTTAGAATTAAATTCATATTTAATTTATTTTCTTTTCTTTCTTTTTTCGAAAGTGAAAGTTTAGTATGCTGCTAGTTTGTTTCCTAGAGCTTTTGTTACAGAATGGATAATATTTAAATTTCAAAAAGTCTTTGAAGCTCTAAAGGATGAAAGAGGGAGAACTTTGTTCTTGAGGAAATGGATGCTTTAGAAACAGGGTTTTAAATAGTAGGCTACAGCGCCTTTGTGGTGGCATAGTAGCGGGCCTGCCACTACTTCTGCACTAGACTAGATATTTTTGGTCACTCTATATCTGCACTCTCCAAGGAAGAAGCATTTGACTTCTGTAAATCATATTGCTATCTCAAGGTACTCCTATATAGTAACCATATATGAACTTGAAAGAATTAATATGAAAAAAAGAAGTTATTTATTCAAATTGATTCATTTGAAATAATATATCAGCGTCTATATGTAGAAAACTCTAATCCTAAAGTAATAATTACACAAAAATCTCTAAAATCTTCTACTAGCTTCTAACAATTTGTAGTAGAACATTTAATATCCTACTGACAACATATGACCTAACCTTAACCATATGTGTCAATTGCATTTTATATCAAAACCATCTCATATTTTCTCATAACTGCATTTGGTTTTATAAAACTGATTCTACTTTTTAAAAACTGGTTATATGATCGGTCAGAAGCCTAAAGCGGTTTTTAAAATAAAAGAACTAAGAATTTTGGCCTTTAAAATGGTTTTATGCTTTAATAGTTGGTTTTGGCTTTTCAAAAGCTTGATTTTTTTTTTATCACATTTTAACAGGAATTTATTTGAAAGTTCAATAATCTTAACTTTAAATGTGGCTGGGAAAATCATGATTAATAGAAAGCTACAGAAACTAGTGTGGTATTTATAATAATTCCATGATTGCTCACTGAACAATACAAAAGCACATTTTAGGGAAGCTATAAAACAGTAAGCCATATAGTTAATTTGGGTCCATGTAATAAGTTCTAAAAGCATATTTTAAGGAATCAAGTATTTAAAATAGACTTAAATATGTTAATAATCCCTTAAACTTGGACTTATTTTAGTCCTCCAATTTTTCTTTTGCCCTTTTTAGTCCTCTAAATTTTTGAAAATCTGGTTAGAGGGAGGTTGGTTGGAGTTGTTCGTCTTGTCTACGCAAGTACTCTAATTTATAATGAAAAAGGGATAGGAATAAACTCGATAACTATAAACGGGAATTATTTTCACAAATATTTCCCTATTTAGTATAATCAAACCATATCATATCTTCCTATCTAATATAATATAATCAAATCATATCATATTTATATTTCCCTAATTAATGCAACCAAATCATATAACTAACACTCTAGTTCTTGTCCCTATCTATTAACACCATTACAAAGGTTGATGATGTGGCAACCTATGTGCTCTTTTGTTGTGGTTTTTGTCAAACAAAATGATTTGAGTGCAAACAATAAACATATGAAATCCCTTATAATTGATCGAGAATGTTAGATATTGTTAACATATTGTTAGTTACAATATCTTATGTTAGTTACAATATTATGTGTATGAGCTTAGCTCATATTTTCTTTATTATTGTTCATTATAAATATATTACTCTATATATATATATATATATATATATATATATATATATATATATATATATATATATAT
>Ga0099822_1003096_pt1 | contig 21166 bp, 12 predicted proteins | sample CowpeawhiteBW_FD_76839 | JGI IMG/M metagenome (GOLD analysis project Ga0099822, IMG submission 76839) | Root nodule microbial communities of legume samples collected from California USA - Cow pea white BW | ecosystem: Host-associated > Plants > Roots > Nodule | place: USA: California | collected...
ATATATTTTTTTTTTTTTTTTTTTTTTTATATATATATATATATATATATATATATATATATATATATATATATATATATATAAAAGTCATTTGATATGACTTTTAACTCAAAATTTTAAAATAGTGAGATTATAGGTATTTCATTTTATATAGTATTTAATTTTGTTTTTTTCTGAGACTTTGATTAACATTTGAATTATTTTCAACACTTATATTTATGCACATTTACTTCTCACATGGTTTTTCTAGATTAGAAATAATGGTGCCTCTTTTATAATTCCTTTTATCATGGTTAATCCTCCTAAATTATTGCAAGAATGGATAAATTATTTTAAATGCATATTTTAGAGTTTTTGTGTTATTTCCTCTCTTAGAGTGTTGTAAGAGATTTGAGGATCTTTATTATACGAACTCATCTTGAACTTTGCGTAATGAGTTATAATCCAATGGAAAATTACAAATTAATTTAGTACATAAATATAGGCCATTGGTTATTTTATACATGACCAATTTGACCAAATCAAAACTCGGAAAAAAAAACGTCTCAACTTTGGTTTCAGCATGTTTTAAAATGGTTAAATTTTTAAATCATTCGTGTTTTCGTAATTTATTTGCGATTTTTATTTTAATAGAAATGTGATTTTTATTTTAATAGAAATTTGTTAAAATACTTACGCTACAATTAAAAATTTAATTAGTAGTTCGTATTTGAAAAAATAAATTATTTTATTTTAACATATTTTAATCAAAATTTCTCGCAAGAAATAAGTATTAAACTTATAATTCTTCCAACGAAAATATTCTAATGACATGTTTCTGCTGTTTAAAAATGTAATAAAAATTAACTAGATTAATTTGGTTTAGATTTTGTAACGAGAAAAATGGAGAATATAGAGGAAGCTGGAAATATAGTTGAAAGGAATGGACACGTGGCAGAGGATCCGCAACAAAATGACACGAGGAGAAGCACGAGACCACGTAAGGATAATGTGCTTTTAAGGGATTTTTATCATTGAGGAAGATACGTTTTTCTGGTATGCACCTTTTCTCTGACCTACATCATATTCTGCCCACTGCTCTCTCTGATATTCTGTTACCTTACACGATTTTTCATTCTCTTCAGGTTTGCCATCGAGAACCTGTTGGAATTGCCACATTCTTATTGTATTTAGTGAAATTTATTTTTAGACTCTGTTGTAATCACACTCTTTTTCCTATTCCCATAATTCCACTGTTTCATTGGTGCTTTCATCGACGTCAATGGCTGAGAATACTCGTATGAAAGAAATGCAAGCCCAACTCGCTTCAATATTGAGTTGGATCGAGAAACAACCTGCTCGTGATAAAGATAACCGCGAATTGATCATCCAATTCCAAACAGCAAACAATGATCGAATGGACCAGATGCAGAAATCGTTAGATTTGTTGAATCAGGACACGACTCAGCACGTTGATGCTTCGAACTCTAAGGTTTCACCGTTGGAGGCCAGTACGGGATATCTCATTGGGATTCCCTCATTTTGATGGCACAACTCCTGTGTTAGAATGGATCTTTAAAGTAGAAAAGTTTTTTAATTATCACCGAACTCCAGAAACAGAGAGAGTCGATATTGCTTCCATACATTTTGAGAAAGAGATGATTTCGTGGTTTCAAATGTTGCACCGTATGTCAGTTGTTCAGACTTGGTCTAAGCTCACGCGAGCTTTGGAGAGTCATTTTGGACCATCTCCTTTTGATTCTCCCATGGCAGAACTGTTTAAACTGCATCAAACAGGTACTGTTTCAGAATATTACTTGAAATTCATGGCCCTAGCTAACAGATCTGAAGGTCTGAGTGATGTCGTTGTGTTGAATTGTTTTTTAAGTGGCCTAAACCGTGATATCAGAAGGGATGTGGTGGCTCAATGTCCTACTAATCTCCTGCTAGCAGTTGCCTTGGCGAAATTATATGAAGAAAAGTATACTCCTATGGTTCAACAACGTTCTACTAATTACAATCAGAGATATACTTCACTGTCATCCACCAGTACCAATCTTAATCCATCAAAAACTACACCTAAGCAATCCTCACCCCCTCTGTTACCTACACCGTCCACTCCACCAATCAGAAATTCTAATGTCAAAAAAATTACGCCTGCTGAAATGCAATTGAGGAGAGAAAAAGGCTTATGTTATTTTTGTGATGAGAAATTTACATTCAATCACAGATGTCCCAACAGACAATTGTTGATGCTGCAAAATGAAGAAGATGATTCTGAATCAGATAATACTATTGAAACGGTGAACTCTATTACTTGTACAAATAGTGGAGATGGATTAGTAGATAATCCTCACCTGTCCTTAAATGCGATGAAAGGAGGTTTAGGAGTTGGCACCATTCGCTTTATTGCCCATATTAATACTTTGCCAGTCAAGGTATTAGTGGATGGAGGCAGCTCAGACAATTTCTTACAGCCAAGGATTGCAAAGTTCCTTAAGTTGGCCATCAAACCAGCACCCCTGTTCAAAGTCGTGGTGGGAAATGGAAATTACATGACTGTTGAAGGAATGATTAGAGAACTTAATATTCATGCTCAAGGGGCTAAATTTGAACTGCTTGTCTTTTTGCTACCTATTTCAGAAGATGATTTGATTTTGGGGGCTAATTGGTTAAAAACCATAGGGTCCCACATTGCCGATTATGATTCCCTACAATTGAAGTTTTTACATGAGGGGAAATTTATAACTCTACAAGGGGAAATGGATTACTCACCTACTCAGGCACATCTACATCATATCAGAAGAATGGTTAACACAGATTCTATTGCTGAGGTTTTCAGTTTGCAGCTTGTTGAAGATAGCTCTTATCAGTTTCCGTTAAGTGATTTACCTGCTGATATCGAATCATAATTGGCACTGTTGTTACATACTTACAGTTCAGTTTTTGCGACACCTACATCCTTATCACCACCGCGATTTCAAGATCACTCAATTCCTTTAATTGAAGGATCTCAACCTGTCAAAGTTAAGCCCTACAGGTATCCACATATTCAGAAAGCAGAGAATAAAAAACTAGTCCAAGGAATGCTTGAGGAAGGCATAATACAGCCTAGCAAGAGTCCCTTTTCTTCTCCAATCATTTTGGTCAAGAAAAAGGATGGATCATGGAGGGTATGTACTGATTATAGAGCCCTCAAAGCTATTACTATTAAAGATACATTTCCTATCCCTACTGTTGATGAACTTATAGATGAGTTATTTGGGGCCACCTTCTTTTCTAAGCTAGATTTAAGATCTGGCTACCACCAAATTTTTTTGAATCCGGACGATAGATATAAGACAGCTTTCTGAACCCATCATGGACACTATGAGTGGCTTGTAATGCCATTTGGGTTAACTAATGCTTCAGCCTCTTTCCAAAGTCTCATGAATGAGATTTTCAAAGAGTACTTAAGGAAATTTGTGCTTGTTTTTTTTTTATGATATTCTGGTGTTTAGTGCCACATGGAAGGAACATTTGTCTCATCTGGAGCTAGTGTTAAAAACATTACAGCAGCAGCAATTATATGCTAGACTTTCCAAATGTTCATTTGGTGTGAAGGAAATTGATTACTTAGGCCATTCTTTATCTGGAAAAGGTGTTGCCATGGAAATTTCTAAATTGGAAGCTGTGAAGAACTGGCCCAGACCCACCACAGTGAAACAATTGAGAGGCTTTTTGGGCCTCACAGGTTACTACAGAAGATTTGTCAAGGGTTATGCTGACATAGCTGCCCCTTTAACAAACTTGCTAAAAAAGGACTCATTTAAATGGACAGAAAATGCATCACTAGCTTTTGCCAAGTTGAAGGAAGCTATGACTTCTGCCCCCGTACTTGCAATTCCTAACTTTCAAGAGCCTTTTATTTTGGAAACAGATGCATCAAGGTCTGGAATTGGAGCTGTCCTTAGCCAAGCTCAACATCCAATTGCTTATTTTTCTAAGAAAATTTCTCTTAGAATGTAGCAACAGTCTATTTATACTAGAGAATTCTATGCCATCACAGAGTCTTTGGCTTAGTTTCGACATTATTTGTTGGGAAACAAGTTCATTAGAACTGATCAGAAACGCTTGAAAGAGTTGCTGGAACAACAGTTGCAAACTCCTAAACAACAACAGTGGTTACCTAAGTTTTTAGGCTATGACTTCACAATCCAATATAAGCTGGGTAGAGAGATTATACCAGCTGATGCATTATCTCGCAGCTGTTTTATGTCTTGATCAGAATACAAATGGAAATGGTTAGAGCAGATTGCCACAATGACCAGGGAGGATGCAAAGTTAAGTAAGTTGATGCTGCAGCATACTCAAGGTACATTACCTATGGACAAGTTTGTGGTTAAAGATGGAATGATTTTCAGGAGAGGAAGATTGATGATACCAGCTGACATGAATTTGAAGAACCAAATTATGCTGGAATTTCATGACTCTAAAGTGGGGGGTCACGCTAGAAATAATAAGACTATAGCCAGAATTTGCAGTCAGTTTTATTGGCAAAAAATGCACGAAGATATCAAGGCGTATATAAAAAATTGCAGCATTTGTCAACAAGCTAAGGTGGATCAAGCATTGCCTTATGGATTGTTACAACCTTTGCCAATACCTCAACAGATTTGGGAGGACATCGCCATGGATTTCATTACAAATCTTCCTTCCTCACATGGTTTTTCTACTATTTTGGTGGTAATTGATAGGCTCTCCAAGTTTGGGCATTTCATTGCCTTAAAGGCTTATTTTAACAGTAAATGTGTGGCAGAAGCCTTTATTAATCATGTGGCCAAGCTTCATGGGTTCCCCAAAACCATAGTATTTGACAGAGATAGAGTCTTTATTAGTTCTCTTTGGCAACACTTATTCAAAGCTCAAGGCACAACTTTGGCGATGAGCTCCGCATATCACCCCCAAAGTGACGGGCAAACTGAGGTACTTAACAAGACATTAGAGATGTATTTGAGGTGTTACGTTTTTGAAAATCCCAAACTCTAGTACTCTATGCTTCCTTGGGCCCAGTTTTGGTACAACTCTTCCTATCACCAGAGTATACGCATGAGTCCTTTTAAAGTTGTTTTTGGTAGGGAACCTCCATCGATTATTCCTTATGAAGTCACTCCTACAGACCCCCATAATCTTCAAGAGTCTTTAATCATTCGAGATAAAGTGTTGCAACAACTTAAAAGCAACTTGAGGAGGGCTCAAAATTATATGAAAATGCAAGCAGATAAGAAAAGGAGAGAATTTCAATTGCAAATTGGTGATCTGGCATTAGTGAAATTGCAGCCCTATAGACAGCATTCGGTGGCTCTTCAAAAGAATCAAAAACTTGGTATGTGGTTCTTTGGACCATTTGAAGTCTTGGAGAAGATTGGCACAATGGCTTACAAATTAAGGCTCCCTGATACGGCCAGAATTCATCCGGTTTTTCACATTTCTTTGCTCAAAAAGTTTGTGGGAAACCAGTCCAAACAATATGTACCCTTACCCTTAACCACCACTGAGTTTGGATCTGTATTAGGTCCAATGAAGGTGCTGGATAAAAGAGTTATAAGGCGTAATTCCACTAACATACAATAGGTGTTGGTGCATTGGCAATCGACTGAATCTAATGATGCCACTTGGGAAGATCTTGATGAATTTCAACAAGTTTATCCTTAATTCAACCTTGAGGGCAAGGTTGTTGTTAATGGGAAGGGTATTGTAACGAGAAGAATGGAGAATATAGAGGAAGCTGGAAATACAGTTGAAAGGAATGGACACGTGGCAGAGGATCCGCAACAAAATGACACGAGGAGAAGCACGAGACCACGTAAGGATAATGTGCTTTTAAGGGATTTTGATCATTGAGGAAGATACGTTTTTCTGGTATGCACCTTTTCTCTGACCTGCATCATATTCTGCCCACTGCTCTCTCTGATATTTTGTTACCTTACACGATTTTTCATTCTCTTCATGTTTGCCATCGAGAACCTGTTGGAATTGCCACATTCTTATTGTATTTAGTGAAATTTATTTTTAGACTCTGTTGTAATCACACTCTTTTTCCTATTCCCATAATTACACTGTTTCAGATTTAAACTGAAAATTATTAAAAATCATTTTGAATAAATCCAAGCTGACTCAATTGATTTGTTAACAAGCAAGCACAATGTGTTACAATTTGTCATCTAGAGACTAACGTACAGGTGGTTTAGACAATTTATTCAAAATAATTATTTCTTTTAAAGGTAGAGATGACATTTTTAGAGTTTTATGTATCATCATTATAATGTTTCTTGTTCAGTGGGTTATTGCCACAAACACGTTTGCATACAATTTCAACTGAATTCTACGATTTAATGAATTCATGTCGTGTTCGGTTGGCAAGACACTTTTTTTTTCCCCTTTAAGGTCACAATGGAATGTTTTGTTATCATTGTTGTTTGATATTAATTTCGTTGAAATACTATGATTAGAAATAATGGTGAAATATATTATTAGTCTCTCAAATTTTAGTAAAAATTAGAATTAATTTTTATTCGAAACTTTAATTTAATTTAATTTTTAATTTTAAAACCGTGTAAATTTAATTTTTTTAATTAAATTTTATTAAGTTTATTTAATGTTTCAAATGTATTTGATGGTAGTATTTGGATTTATTTATACCATTTGATACATTTTTACTTCAATGTTAATTAAAAAATGATCATAAAACGTATCTGAAACGACAAATAAATTTGATAAACTTTAATTAAAAGAACTAAATTCACGTAATTCTAAAATTGGAAGACTAAATTGGGTCAAAGTGTTAAAGAAAAAAAAAACCTATTAAATCTTAACAATAATTACAATCTAAAAGTAATTATAAAGTATTATTTGTATTGAGAATCAGTACGGTATTGTCTTTAAAAAATATTATGATTAAAAACTTTTCTAATATGTTAAATAGTTTCACATGAGAATAATTTAAATATACTTTTACTTTTCAATATTTTGAAATGTGTCTTAAGAACAAAATACGTAATAAAATTCAAGCAATAAAATATACCTCATATATTGATTTTAACGAATACGAGGTGATTTAGAATCAGCACAATTCTATTTTGAAAAATTATACTCTTGATACATTTACAAATAAAAATATTTTTCCAAAACCTTTTTTTGTTGACGAGGATAATGAATTGTAGCAATCAATTATTACAAAAAATAGGAAATAAGATGAAAAAGAAATGCATAAAAAGATTATACTCATTGAATTTTTTTTTATAATCTACATTGAATTAATTTAAATAATTTTAGCGAGATTTTCTATTAACAATCTCTATATAATTGACTAAAAAGATACAAATATCTGATTAAATTAATATAATTGATTGTTGAGTAAAAGTATTATTACTTTTCTATTGGAACAAGGTTTTTGCCGAACGTGTTTTTATGGCTTATTTTCTACTTTTATAATTTTATTACTAGTTTAATTGTTTAATTAGTACATATATGTAGTGCATTATACAGTCACAACAAAATGTAAACATGTTTTATTTTGAATCTCGATTCTAAAATTGATTTCAATCCACCTCAAATTTCCATATATCAATAATCCAGATATTCCCTGTGAACAAAAAAAAAAAGAAACTTTATTTATGGGTCAGTCGACATCTCAAACTGATTTCAGTTTTAGCATATCAAACATCATGCACTGCAAAACTCAGTGGCTTCACAAATAGGTATATAAACCATTAAAGTAAATTATCAATTAAAATATAATTAATAACTTTTAGTGTTTAAGATAACTTCTAAATCCAATTAGAGAGTGAATTAAAATATTAAATTACTTAAAATGGCACTAGATGTCAATACAAAGCAACAATAATTTTATTTATGAACCATTTTGCTATTATATTTGATGTAATTGGTTCTTTTCTTTTCACTCTGTGGACACTTTTCTTCTGGTAAATTAACAAATCATAAATAATAGATAAACAACATACCAAAATAGGTTAAATATTTTAATTTAAATTTTACAGAGAGCTGTTTGTTTACCTTTCATCTCAAGTCCAAGTTACCATTTAAACTTCTAAATTGAATATTTGATGATAAGTGAATAGTTTACTTTCTTTCGAGAGGGATAAACCCTTCAAAAAACTTGCTTATAAAAAGTTGTCTGAAATTAAAACTCTGATAAATGCGTATTTTAACCTTCGAAAACAGCGAACTTCTTCCAGCATGTAATTTTCCATGCAATATAATTTGAAATACATTAAAATTTCAGGTACATGCATGATTTTTCTGTGATTAATTTGCACATGTCACAATAAAAAGAAATTTACACTATCTGAATTAAAAACAATTCCAAGTATTATTTTTACAACCCAAAAGTAATTTGATAGTTATCCTATAACCGATGATATAATAGACCCAACAAAAAAAAAAATTTAGATAACAGATGATACAATAATTCCAACAAATAACAAAACTTGTTAAAATATGCTCAAACTCATAACTATGATACCATTATAAGAGATTGATTATAAGTCTAACTCAATTCACAAAAACCGACTTTTAAAATAACGTTTGCATTCATTTATATACTATAAACTTGTTTTATTTTTGGATCTCCAAGGACTAATACATTCTTATCAGATTATTTTTCTTTTGTTTGGGAGCAATGATGAAAAGTTGATTGACGAACAAAGTGAGAAATATAACGCTTAAACTTACTGTGATTATAAAAAGAAGTTCACCAAAAATCAACACGTGGCTTTTCTTCAGGAAAGTAAAGGCAATGGTTCTGTTTGCAAAAAGAGATAAATGACAGACGAAAAGAAAGAATAATCTGCCATAATTAGAAAAATGCATTTGCAGATTCAAAAAGCTTATTATTTTCTGCATATGGTGAAGCATGTAGATAAGATAGAGCTTTGATGTGGATAACTTCCTTATCCATGACGCAGTAACATTGATCAAGAACTATCCTATGTAGGACGAAAGGTTGACAATATTATTCCACAGCCACCAGTCCTTTTAACTTGAGAAAAATGTATAGGAACCATAATATACAAACCATGTTACCTAACATGAAAATAGTACTTGAAAGGTGCTTCACACACAGCTTAGTGGTCCAAAGATGTGGATGTTTGCCAAAACCAGCACTGCATAACAAACAGTAAACCCTTTATTCTTTAGTTATTAGCCAATAATTGATTTCTAAATAACAAGATAAGTTGACTGATATGGCCAAAGCCCTCTTTCTTCTCTTTTCACTCTTAGAAGAATAGGGGTAGCTCCTGTGTTTTATTCAAATATGATTATGAACTGTGTACTCAACAAGTTTAGCATTAGATCACTTTCTTCTCATTTCAGCTATTTTGGAGTACAATGTTTAAAAGGAAGAAAAAGGGGGCATAAACAAGTACTGCAGGGATGCTGTGTTTCAAAAAGGAATTGTGAAAATCTTATTGTAATCTTACCTTGGTAGATGCTGTGTTTCCTTTAGTTCCCTCTTGGCCATGATTCATGTTTCAGCAAATATTTCAATGCAATGCATCATAAATGATGAGTATGAGGCCACTCAAAGTTTCTGGAATTAGTTCCTAACCAAAAGACCCAACTGTACGAAGCAGCTCTTTCAGCCACTGGCAAATTGATGGATGATACTTGGACCAGCCATGGCTATCATATTGTCCTCAGTTTCATGCATGTGGCACATGATCCATTAACTCAGGCCTACATGAAAAATGGCCCCTCTCATAGTTTGAACTTTGAACCCCACATAGTCCTCTGTAACACATGGCAATGTCACATTTGCTTGCCAACTGAGGGGCCCACAGGCTCAAACATCATATGTGCATGATGTGGTAAACTGAATCTACCTTAACATTTCTTATACTCTGATGTTAAATTGTGGTGAGTAGTTCACAAACTGCAGCCTCTATGTCTAACTGTGTGAGGAAATGCACTTTCAACCAGCTATTACACTTGCATTCAAGGATTGGCTGTTTGTGGGGTCAATTTCTTGTATTTTGTCTTTAGCTCACCAAAACTTGATAAACTCTAATATCTGCTCTCAAGAACATGTGTGTCACATAACTGTTAGATTTCTTAATTATTAGCACTTTATTCAAGTTGAACTATTATGTTGTTCCTCATCTATGTATGCTACTTTGGTCGGCCAAATAACATACCAGAAGTTTTTATGATGTCAGAGTACATTTTAAAGATCATTTAAACTTAAAATTAGTTGAGATAGAATAATAAGTTGAGCAGACCCTAATACTTACAACTTAAAAAAGGAAATCAGTTTCACAAGGGAACAAAGTAATTTCACATATTCAGGTCAATCCCAGTACTTTACAAAAGAAATTTCTTCTTTTTTTTTTAGAGTAAGAACAAAAAACAGAATACTGATATTCCACACTAGCTTCTTCCACCTCCAAAATTCTATCTAGAGTCATCTTCCGTGCATATGAAGCAAACTCAGCTACCTTGAGATGTCATACTCTTCTGGATAAGTGAGTTGTTGCTCCATCTGCCAGCTCAACTTGGAAGCAACACTTTCATGACAGGGAACGTAGTCCTGTGAATTTAACAAAAAAGATATCATTTTTCTGCTTAATTCTGTGGAAGAAAAAGTGTTGTTTGTTTATGTCATCCTATGAAAATTACCTCCAATTTCTTTACCAACTCTTTTGATGTTGGTGCTGACACAATAATGTGGCGGGCATTAGGACTGATAAATCCCTCTTCCACAGCTTTATCAATAAATGATAGCAACGAATTGAAGTATCCATCAACATTTACCAATCCCACCTGCAAGTTGTGAAAAAATGTCAAATCTAGTTAAGCTAAAAGAACAGGGAACCTCCAAAGAATATATTAATTATGGTACAAGTCAATTACCGGTTTATCATGGATCCCAAGTTGAGCCCAAGTTATGACCTCAAGAAGCTCCTCTAGAGTCCCATAGCCACCTGCATGCATTTAACTTGCTATGTTTATATATAATTTAATACAAAAACGTAAGATAAACAACCCATGATTGAGACGGTAATAAATAAAGTAGCAGAAGAAAGAGAAACTGGAATTTATTTTAACAGTATGAGAAGTTGAGAACCAGTTTTCATTGTTGGTTTGATTTCAACCAGGTTGTCTCTTTCTCCACAAGTTTAGGATTTAACTATTCCATATTAGGATGCATGTTTACTTACTGTTTTGTAGCCTTTGGTTTGTGTAAAAAATGCCATTATGGATGTTATAGCATGAAGTGAGAGGTAGTTAAGGACATGTATCCATTCCATTGGTTTTGTCTTCACGCTCTCCCTCTTATTTACTCTTGGAATTTGGGGAATCCACTTTCATACGAGGGATCCCAAGATAGAGAGTGATTGACAGCTTTGTCTTTGCGTTCTTCCTCTATCTTCTCTAATTTTCAGCACTCAATTACTTTCAGAATCATAACAACTAAGAATTAAAAGTCTTTGAAAAGGGTAAGGCATTATTCCATGTCAGGTACAGGTGCTAGTTGGAAACGTTATCTTGTGATAGTTCTTCTTTAGCTTTACTTTCCCTTCACTATTAAATGCAGGAAGTTTGGTACAAAACACGTCATGATTCCAATGAAAGTAGAGGCAAAAATAGTACTCAACCAGAACCACAGTTGCTCAGAGCTGCAGAGGTTTTCAAATTTTATCCACATATGTTAAGGCCTCAGGCAAAGTCAGGATCAGCTACTTCTGAAGGGTCGCTCTCTATACATCGTAGCATTGGGATGTATGAATGAATTATTATCAAAGAAAAGTCTCAAACTGGTTTTTACAGCAGTGCCAAATTTAATTCATTAAAAATCTCACACCACTTTAATACTCCTTAAATTACAAGTGCATTGTCCATTTATCCATGCTCAAAGTACATGAACAGTCCACAATATTACGTAAGACTTCAAAGCTTTACATACATAAGTACATAATGGTTAATGCCTAGTCAACATCAACAACCTTCATGATTAGGCGTGGTAAACCTTTTAATAATGTTTAGATAAAAATAAGTTTAAGAAAGTGAAAAAAAATAAATACAATCTGTTGAATGCTGAATGAGAAAAGAGCACAGGAATATTTTATTCAACTATTATTCTCAAAAGAATAAAACACTGAGATATGGTCAATGGTACATGATAAAACTAGAAAGGTTCAAGCACCTTGATATTTCCACTTTTTCTAATGCAACCAAGAATTATAAGTTCATGCTAACCTGGTAAGGCAATAAAGGCATCTGAATGCTTGGCCATCTCTGCCTTCCTTTGATGCATATCAGCTACAGCCTTTACTTCTCCCACTGTTTCACCAGTTAGCTGCAAAAGGAACCATTGCACAGGGGATGGAGCAGATAATAAGATCAGCAAGTAAAGAGAAAAGGAGAAGCTAAGCAATTATGAGAGTTATGAGAGTTGAAGGGTTGTTTATTCCGTGCTTTACCAAGCTATGCAGATATCAATAATTCATAATCCAAGAGATTGAAACTAAAAATCAAAAACAAAAACCAACAGAAGAAACTTTCTAGGCAATGAAGGAAAACCTGCAAAGGGAAAAGATGCTGAACGTAAAAAGATTTCACTAGCAAAAAGAAAACAGAGACCATAAACATATATGAACCAGGGGGTAATGAAGACTTTACTGAAAACCAAAGAAACTACAGAACAAAGAACATATAAACTGTGGAGAATGGGAATACGTAACTAGAATATAATAGAACCAATGAAGAAAGTGGAGAAATAAAAGAAAAGAGTAGAACCTGTTTGATACAAATCTAGAAAGGTTATACAGATTTCTCAACTAAAAAGGTACCATATTTTCATTATAAAAAGCTCTCAAACAGTATAAGTTTACTTCTCCCAAACGTGCTCAAAGAAGATGTTCGATGAAGAGAAACAAGTAAGAAAAAAGGAAAATTTTATAATATTGAAGAAAAAACTAGAAGCTTTCTTTACTGGTTAAAGTAGACATACCTCTCGAGGCATGAGTGTCTTGGGAATAACTCTGCAAGAGACAATAACATGACAAATAGAGTCAATGGAGAAAGAGACCAACACAAACACAAGTGGCTCTGATTCTTGATCGTCCCCTTCCACCCAAAATCCTTGGGAGAAAAAAGAGAAAGAGAAAACTTTACCAAAAAAAGGGTGTGAGGAAAAGAGAGAGAGTGATACCCAATGACATGCCGACCACCATCATGAACAGCTTGGGAAACCAAACCCATTAAGCCAATGCTTCCTCCTCCGTAGACCAGATCAATGTTCCTAGAGACCTTCAGACACCATTAAAAACAACATAAACAATCTAGAAAGACCAGAGTAACAGAGGAAAATAAGAAGCATTGATGTCAAAAACACAAAAGCAAAACTGATGATTCGTTTGGAAAAAGGAAAAGGCCACAGAAAATTATTCTCCCACGCTCAATCAGAAGCAAGCACTAGTAAAGTCCCTGCCAAGTGTTCTGTCCATAGCTACCGAGCTTAATAAAGTTCAAGAAACAAAAAAAAAAATGGATACTTTTTATGCTCAGAAAGGTGAAAGGCGCCATAGATATCCAAACACATGAGAAAAAAATTGGGCACGGTTTTGATTGACTGCATAATCTAACATTAGACAGAAGCTAAACACCAACTCCACCGAAAAAAAAAATGAAATCTATATATGAGAAATTCAACTTGCAAACATGGTGTGAACTGAACAAAACGAACTCACCCAACTGAAATTATCAATGGAACAAGATCATTCAAGACGTGATACATGACAAAATTTAACCTTTTTCACCCAATCAATTACTTCAGCTCACTTACAATGAAATAAAAAACCATGACACGTTCTTTCTATTAAACCCCGAATGAAAAAGAAGGTTACTTACTTGCCCTTTTATTTCTGGAAAAGAAAAAGAACAAGATATGGGAAAGAAAAGCATAAAAGCATAATGGAATTGCATATGTACCAATTCATTGCCAAGCTCAATGGCAGCATCTTGATAGCTTCTCTTTTTGCCAGGGCTACTCCCACAGAAGACACAAACCCTCTTGAACTTTGACACCCTTATCTCAGCGTGTGTCTCCATTGGTTTGATGTAACAAGTTAGTATAGTACTACTACTACTCAACCTAGTTTATGCGTATGTATGGATGTATGTATTCACACACTCTTCTTAGTGCTTAGGTACTGCAATGCTTTAACGTTGATGAAATCTTAATCATCCACCCCTGATGCATCCATGTGTCATGATCAACATTCTCTCAACTACACTCACCTCACTCACTGCCTATTTTGCTTCCTCTGTTTGCTTCACCACCACTCTTCTGTGAATGGGGTTTGTATATATAGACAACAGCAGCACCTCATTGGGCATCGTCGCACGTGAGTAGTGCCTTAGTAGCACGCGCGGACTACAGTTGTTGTGCGGTCCCAGCCTACGCCCCCTTCTGTTCTCTTCTCTTCTGCCTAATCAACATTGTCACAAAAACATTCTTCCAATAACAAACAACGTTACGTGTACTGTAATCATCACGTTTTTTTTCTAACACCACCTCAATTGCTCTTCCAAACATCCTTATTAATTAATTACCACCTCGGATTTCTCATTTTATCTTAAACAATATATACTATTAATAATTCTACATACTTCTTTGCATCTTGCTCAAATTAAATTAGTCCATTATAAAAATTGTATTTCTTTTTTATAATGAAATTGAGATTTTTCTAAAATAATAATAATAATAATATTTGTATACATACACTTGTATACATACACACGTGTAATGCAAACTCTTGATCGCAATTTAAAAAGATTATGTAATTTTGGAAGAGGAAGAATAAATGTATTTTTAGTTTATCATTTGAGTAACCTAAAAGAGTATAGTGTTGATGGGTTGGTGACATTTTAAATGTTAATATGTGCCACAATAGACATTTTAAATTATGAGTATGGGATATTCAAATTTGTACTACGTAGGAAAATATTGGTAAGGACTTAACTGTTCGTATAATCTAATATTGTTATTGACATTATTTTTATTAATTATTTTCTTTTCTTAAATTTTCATCTCCTTTGTCTAAGACAATGTTCATGGTGATTTCCTTTTATCATCTACCATTCACTGTCTGGTTTTCTTTCTTCTTTTTATCCAAATTGAATACTCCAAATTCCAACTTCACCTAATCGTCTTTGCATTGTACTATTGTGCCGTAATATTTCCCATGGTACATACTCATCGTCCTATAACGAATAACTAACCTCAGGTGATTGTGAAGATATATTGTTTTATTACTATTTATAAAAAAATGTTTTACGTTATTTATAATAGTGTATATAATGAAGTATAACAACATTAAAATGTTTTGCAATTCAGTTGGGAAGAAATTAAAATATTATGTTTTTTTATGTTTAATATGTTAGTTCTTTTATTGTAATATTTTGTTATAGAGAAATTTAGTAGTCTATTAATTTGTTATTAGAGGTCTCGATATGTGAGTCAACCCTCGCAAGGAGTTTGAGTCGGATTCAATTGGAAAAAAAATCACTTTTGTTAAATGTGGATCAAACTGAATTTTTGTTATTTAATGTACATATTAGATTAGTTTGACTCGTGTATTTTTTTTATAGTTTTTTATTACTTTATTATTATAAGAGTTAAATATGTTTTTATTTTCTAAAATTGGATATGAAATTAGAATATATCTATAAATGCTAAAATAAAGTTTCCAACCAAAATAACACATTACCAATTACCACAATAAACCCCTCACACAGCTAACACTGCACGCATTAACAATATTAACACCAACACTCTTTCACTCAAACACAAACAAAAAGATGAACTAAAATAGTACCGAAATGGAAACAAAATCATAACAAACTTGGACCAAAAACAGAGTATACCTAAACAACAAAAACATAAATATCCCAAGACATAAGACATGTGATATTGAATTCTGGCTTAGAAATTAGGATGTAAGAAAAGAACATATATCATTTACATATAAAGATGAATGTTTGAAAATGAAAGGGAAAAATGGAATAGTACCAATAATTCCACCATTTGAAAAGAAAAGAAAAGAAAAGTTTGATGATTGGGGCGGTGAGTGTTGATATTAATGGGAAAGAGTAGAATGGGCTTATCCAAGAAAATAAGGAGTCACAGCCACTCAGTAACCATAATAGTGGCAATTATGTGCGCAAGTGCAACACTGGCATTCTGGTTCCCCCTCTCACCCCTCTCCCACTTCATCTCTTTTCCATTGGTTCTTTACCCAAAAGTGTTCAACAAATCACATAAAAAAGGTTCCTATCTACAAGGGGACTGCGTCACTAACCAAATCATTCATCTACTACTTTCCAACCAACCAAACTCTGCATACTTAACCAGAAATCCACCACAAAAGAGAAAACAAAAAACCATGAATGGAACAATTGATTAATCCCTGTGAATGGGCAACCCTGACAATTACTTTTATTTTAAAACATTTGTTTATGGTGAACAAGTTATGGGTAATAGCAGAAGCTACTTAAGATGGTGCTCTAGTGCTGTTGAGCAATGTGCATTGATGATTGAATAAGGAAAAAACATTAGTGGGTAGTGCCCTATAACACCTGTGCCCTCATCCACCCTACCTTACTCGACACACATGTTATACGCATAGGAAACATTTCATTTTTATTTTACACGCCCCTTTCCATTACCCATATCCTCTCTTCCGCATTTCTTCAAGCACCTTGTCCCCATCCTCACTCTCATTCATTGCATGCCCTCTTTCTCCACCTATCACATTTCATTCCCCTCAAATTCATCACCCAACTCAATTTTAAACCCATTTGCCTATTTCCAAACACTTTTGATGGGTGTTTTTGGCTTATTCACACGCATTACTTAATTTTGCTGCCACATTGTTTATGTAGCTGTTTTGTCAGGATTGCTGCGACTCAACCCATGCCTTTATGCTACTATTAGTTATATTATGTTGGTTTTAGGGCTCCAATCCCAACGTACTCTTTCTGCCTTCTTTTTCTTTAGTTTTTTTTTTCTTTTGTTTTTTCTCTACTTCTTCCCCTCTCACGTGTTTAGAGATTATAAACTCTTGATCACTCCTTCGTGATGGGGATTGAGCTTACATGTATAAAAATTCATGTGAACTTGCATGCGCGTTTAAAAGCATATTTTTGTGTGTTAGTGAGTTTTCAAACCATTTTTCTATTCATTATCCTAAGGAAATGGTGAAGCAATTACTACTACCTTTTGTTAAAAATTACGCTAGAGTTACATTAGTACGGTTGTACCCTTTAAATATTTTATTTATAGTGGAACTAATTATTATTTTTAACTTCTTAGCCATTCGGTAGAAATCAACCACGTTTACAAAATACATATACATGCCTCAGGGTTTATAGTTAAGGAGCACAAAGTTCGATGCTTTTAATGTGAAATTAGGCATAAATTATTGATGGCAGTAAACACCAAGAACACTAATCCAAGACCTTCATCTTGTGTTTTCTACAATTCTTCCTCGATCATCTCCAGTTTGAAAGAGTTGGTCTATCTATAAAGTATAAATTTAAAAAGTTATGAAGTCTTGAAGTCATAGTGAAAAAAATAGTAATTGAAGTATAATATGTTTTGTCCTAAATTACTGAGATTTGGGAAAGTACAGAACACAGAAAGTATGGTGATGCTATATGAGGACTTCGTATTTGATTTGGGTAAGAAAAAATTACAAAGACAATACTGGAATAAGCATTCAGATTTGTGAGTATTATAACATATTTACATATAACTAATTGAATTTTATTTGTGAAAACTAGTAATGGGAAACTAATTTACATATATATTAGCATTTAGCAGGTACAAATTTGCTGAGGTCATGGCGTGGACTTTGGAAATATATGCTTCAGACAAAACACATAGCAAACTATGCTTTTGCATTTAGCAGGTACAAATATATTTGCTCTTAATTTATACCACTTCGTGGTAGCATTTTTCCCTTGTCATCATCCAGTAGAGAAAGGATTCCTTTTTCCTCAATGTTCAACAGATCCACATTTATAGCTTCAAGGTAAGCAATCATTTTGAGTTTTTATAAATCATACTTTTCATCTTTAAACATGGGTGAATGATTGGTTCATTGTCCATCGAATCTTTTTGGATTGAAACCTCTTTTCCTCCTAAGGAACTCCCATAGAGGCAAGTTCAAGTACCACTTATTGGTGCAGTTGGGTTTAGAAATGGATGAGTAGAGCCTAAAATCTTTTTATATAAGATAAATTGAAATACTTAACAACATAAACAAAATTTTATATGGGTTCACTCAAACTCACGGACTACGTCTAGTTTTACTTTAAGCACATAACTTAAGAAGTTATACTAATAAAATAAAACTGATAACAAATGAGTACACAAAGCTCTCCAACTTACAAGTATAACCTTTCTAGGTATCACGAGAACAACCTCTCCAGGTTTCCTTCTTAGTTTCTTCTGAGATTAGAACTCTCAATAGAATAAAGAGAAACATTCTCAAAGTTTAAGCTCACTTAGATACACAATGTGAAGAATATTACAATGGCTAATTACACACCCATTGTTTTCACAGACAATTGCTATAGACCCTATAAGCTCATTGTCTTGAGTCACTTTTTTCTTTCCTTGTAAGTATCTCTCTTGTATTGTACTTGTTCTATGTACACTTGCTTCTTGTTTCTCTTTTTCAGTTTGGTCTCTATTTATAGTTGTTGAAAAGATGACCGTTCATCGCTTCATTATTACAAATAATTTGATTCTTCATAGATTCATATCATCTTCTAGTTCAATACTTCGTAAGGAATGTTTTGATAGAGTCTTCAAGATTGTGTTCAGATTTTTCTTGCTCGAATCTCTTTTATCATGAAATATTTTCTTTGAAGCTTTAATTTTGTGCTTTCTTCTTAAGATCAGAGAACGCTTGATATGGAATGTTTCCAAATATATTCTCTAACATTTAAGTATTTTCACTACTAAAAAGAAAATTTGTAATATATTCCATTAATAGTAAAATAAATTAATGGCAGTCTTATATCAGGGCACATAGAATATTTTCATGTATAGAGGTAAAATTACTGTTGACATTTAAAGCAATTTCAATTCAAGATAGACAATTTGCTAAGGAAATCTTTTGATATAGATTTAATTTTCTATAAACTTTTTTATTGTTGCAACTTGTTAATTTTATCTAATTCATAAAAAGAAGAAATTATAAATAGTAAGAGCAATAAAGCAATTAATATGTTAATATTAACAACACATGATTAGTTCAAACTTAACTAGTCTGATCAATTAAAACTTATATCGTTTTGATGAATTCCAATTTTTATCGTCTAATATTTATAAAAGACTATTTATCCACAACATTATCTTATTGTCTTGAGATTTATATATTTTGAAATACTAAACAAGTTATACACAAATAACATAATATTATTTTTTATCATCGCACCTATTTAGATCTTTCGTCTAAAGGGGTGTTGTATCATCTAGTTCTAATATCAACTCAACTCGAGTGGGTTTGACTTAACTCTGCCCGAGGTGGGTCTGGCTTGACTTAGTTTATGGTAGGCCCAAGTTGACTTGGCTTAATGCAGGCTAAATGTGGGCTCAACTCAACTTAGTCTGACATGGACCTAACTTGACTTAGCAAAAAATGGGCTCAACTTGACTCGACTTGACATGGACCCGACCTTATTTGGTATGATGTGGGTCCTAATTGACTCAATTCGATGTGTGCCCAACTCGACTCGACTCGAGATGTGCCTTACTTGACTTGACTTGTGGCATGCCACAGTGGACTCAACTTGGCAGTTATTCTACTCGACTCGCCTAACCTGATCGACTTGACTCGACCTAAGATTTTGATCTTTGGAATTATTGTGAAAGGTTTTAATAGATAATTCAATCATTCCTTCTTATGTATTCTACTTGTTTTTCACATTGTTGTCATGCATAAAATGGAACATCACTGAAATGCAATAACTCAAGATAATATTTTTTTTGTTATGGTTGGTTCTAACTTAAAAAGTAACAACATAGCAACAAGTTTTTTTATTCTAGACAATCATATTTGAGATAAGATAAATAAAACCAAGAAGAACATATAGGACCTTACAAGTATCGTGGATCCTTACATAGCAATCAAAACATATTAGTCATTGAATAAGTCATACCTTACTGCTATGATTTTCAATATGAAGAGTTATGTTTATCTATAGTAGTATGTCCATCATTCCTATAAAACTTGCTCACATTCTCAACTAAACCATTAGCATCAACTTGATGAAAGATGGAACAAAATTAGAGATCAAATTTGTCAAATACTTGGAAGCTTAAATGAAGCCTACAAAAATCAAAGAGAGACATAGTCCAAGTTTTTTCTAAAAAATATAGGAGTTTTATATTTTGTCTTGGAATATTGGATTAATTTTTTCAAGAGATCTTTTATGTAGACATATCATTGAGATATACTCTTGTAAGAGTAGAAGAAACAAACTTTATATACGTACATAGAATAAGCATTTATAATATTGTTAGTTTGAACATTTAGCTTATCATGTGAAGTTATACGTACATAAGGTGTTATGGGTTTGTTGCACAGACGAAGCACTCGCGTTTGTCATTATAAGATATTTATATAAAAGCTCAGTTTATACTTTGTTATAACCACTTAATTAAAAAAAAGTTGGGGTTTGTTGGACTTTTACTCTAATAAGAAATAATTAATGACTTGTCGACGAAAACCCTAAAGGAGTGAAAGATGAAACTCTAGGGTTTGCAATGGGAGCTTTAAGATTTGCGATTGAGAGTCAAACCAATGTGAGACTCAGTGAATACATTTGAGACACGTTCGTTAATTCATTTTGGAAAAGTCATTTTTGAAAAGATAATGCGAGTGCACGAGAGTGAGTGATAAAAAAAAAAGATATGAATTTGGATGAATGAAGTAAGGAATATAAGTTTGAGAATGAAGCAAGGAGAGTGTAAAGGATAAATGAAGAAACCATATAAGGATAAAGGCCCATAAACCCATTGCCTTAAGGTTTTGGGTTGAGAGTGGTGTCAGTGTCTTATGTGGTTAGGCTCAGATCTCATTGGTGTTGTTCTCCCCAGTGAAACCCCCTC
>Ga0099822_1003100_pt1 | contig 21158 bp, 13 predicted proteins | sample CowpeawhiteBW_FD_76839 | JGI IMG/M metagenome (GOLD analysis project Ga0099822, IMG submission 76839) | Root nodule microbial communities of legume samples collected from California USA - Cow pea white BW | ecosystem: Host-associated > Plants > Roots > Nodule | place: USA: California | collected...
AAAAAATATATATTAAAATATATATATATATATATATATATATATATATATATATATATATATGCTTGTATAACTTTCTAATCGCAAAATTTAATAATAATTTAGATTATTTTTTAAAAATTAGAAAAATGCGACATACAGAAGTTATAATGTCTATGTTTTCGTTAGGTTATTATTTAAATTACCATGTCGATAAATTTTATAATTCTTTTACTATAGACACTGATTGAAACATAATCATGAGAAAACTTGTATATTTTCTTATGTTGTTTTAATATTTATGTTAATTTAAATTTTATGTAATTTTGTTAATAAATTGTGTTTTTATCTTATTATTAATAAAACCATAAATTAGAATATAATATATGTATTGTACGTAACTTCGTAAAATTAAAATATTTTAAAAGAGTCGTGTTATTTTATGTATTTATTTTATTAGCCTGTAAATGTTTATGCTATTGTCATGGAATTCCATCTCCTAAAGTAAAGTACAATAAAGAATGTGATTCATATAAATAAAATTTTAATGTTGTCAATTGATGGTTTAATTAATACTGGTGATTTTACTGAAAGCTTGTAACATAAACACAATAAAACATAAATATATTTTAACTACCAGACGTTGATTTGTATCTTCTAATATAAAATAAAAGTATGTTGAAGTTTTTTTAATATTTATTCAAAGGATGTTTACTCAAGTAGAATAGTATGTCATATATATACAAATAAATACGGTAATACTTGATTTTGGGATAAAAAGAAATTATTTACATAATACAACATTTTTTTATAAAATTTCTATGTACTTCTTTATAAGGTGTTCTTCTTTAACAATGGAAAATATAAGTTTTGAATATTGTCTACTTAAAAGTACAATAAAGCATATTATTCAAGCATGTTTTTCTTTTGTATGAAAAATTAGAGGAAAAGAACTATGCTCAGTCCGAAAAACATGTTATTTGTAACAGAAAACTCGTATCTAAAAGGGTCTTTCACTATCTCAATAGATTTCACCTTGGTTTAGAATATTACTATAATAATTTATGATATACAACAATAAATCAATTACATAATATATACCAATCTACTTTTTAATGTGTTGATAGATCTGACAATGACCTTATTCTAAAGTAAAACGTAAAATAAATTACTAGAAATGAAGCTCGATTACTAAGTACAGGTGTAAATAGCTTGTTCTGGTAAAAGTTATTACTGAGAAGTAAAGAGAAATTGATGGGGGAAAACACTTTTAGATTATAAAATCCAAATGCCCTGAATGGAAGAGAACCCTAGATGAAAGAAATCTAATGAGAATAAACCTTCAAGCTTTTTGCACCAACTACATTCTATTCTAATTTTGACACCTCTGTTTGACATAGTATACCCAGGCTAAGACAACACAGTCTCCACTACTATTCTTATTGAACCTCAAACAAATTGGATCGATTTCAGGGGGTTAAATAGCCTCTATAAAACAACACAGCACTTTCTATATAATAAAAGATAAAGTTGGCAGTCATAACTAATTCACCACTGATCAGACACAAGGACATACAAGAACTACAATACACAACAATGTAGTTCAGGTAATATTTAAAGCTAAAATTTTCTGTGCCAAAATAGCAAGTCCGGAACAATTGAACAACACTAATTTCCCCCCAAAAGAAAAAACTAGATGAAAATTTCCCAGGTCCACTGGAATACGACTAGAGTCATGACCACTCTCACCAGAGCCTAGAGCCCACAGTTTATTCGGCATCATCATATGAACAAGAAATACAAATTCCTGTATTGATGTTAAGGAGCAGGGTTCTTTTACCGCACAGGCTGTTGGTTATAATGGTTCTTTTCTTTTTTCTTTGCAGCAGCAAGCCTTGCACTCCTTGCAGCAGCCTCCTGAGCAGCAGCTCGGGCAGCACCATCCATTTCTTTACTAGATTTCTTCTTCTTTGCAGAAGCAACTTTCTTAAGACGCTCTTTCACATCAACGGTTGATGTATCCTCCTCCACATTATCAGCGCCCGTCGCCAAATCAGGCCCATTGTTTGTGTCTGAACTGTTGGGTTGATCTTGAGATTCTTTCACTTCCTTGGAAGATTTATCCTTCTTCTTCTTCTTCTTGGAAGTTTTGGACTCTACATTGATATTTTCCTTCTTTTCTCCATCTCCATCAGTCTCAACACCTTTCTTATCCTGAGGACCACCTGCCAATGCGATTTAAGAAAATCTTAGTTGAGCAAGATTCGTAAAAAATAAGCAGCCTTCAGTACTTACATCGTAACACACACATAAAATTTACTTTTCTCAGATAAAAATACATATATATTAAAGAGGTTTGAATAAAAAGTTGTCTTTTGTAGTTAGATAGAAAAACCTGTGAATGCAAATTGCTTAAACAAAAAACGCAAACTATAATCTTGAAAACCATTTGGCATGCAGTATAAACGTTTACCTTGTGACTCATCTTGACCGTCATTACTTTGCTTTGGTGCTACTCCAAAATCAGCTAGAAGAGCTTCAAGCTCTGCAAGTTCCTTCTTCTTCCTTTCTTTTTTAGAGAGCTGTCTTTCTGCCTCCTTTGGTGGAGGCACAGAAGCTTCAGCATCCTTCTTAACTTCAGGTTCAGATTTCACCGATTCTTCTTGTTCATGATCATGCTCTTCCTCCACCTCATCATCCCCTTCATCCAAAATATCTTCCTCACTCTCACTGTCCTGTAATCAGAAATCTTATCAACTATAAAGCACCAAATCTGGAGCAGATCCATTCATGCATAAACAATACAATGCAAACATACACACACACACAGCACTACATACTTACATGCCAACATTGACCTCAAAAAGAAAAACCCTGCAATTACATTCCAAAGTTCAAAGAATCTCTATTTTTCCAACAAATGAAACAACTAATCCAGGAAAAACTAAATTGCACACAGAACCAAACCAAGTATTCTACCCAATGATAAGGCATAACTATAACAAAACCTTTATACACATAACACGTTCGGTTCCACATCCCAGATGTAATTTGTCACGTTTACTAAGAAGCTAGCAGTCATAGCTTCCACAACCTAAACATGATTTCTAACTCTTCAAATTCACATGGAATTTAACTAATACTAGTAATCACAACAAAATATTTCAAACTCTAATTTAACCATTGTAAATTCAGTAAGTGATCTACCCACATATCATCCACAAAACCTAAACACCAGTATATCCTGCAACAACAAAAGCAACCAATCGAATTCAAGAGAACCGTTACATGTGCTTCCATCCATCCACACAACACAGTGAAATAAATAATAAACAAAACAACAAATAAATAATCGGACCTCAAAATTCCCGTGTTTGTCATCCTTGCTGTGATGAGTTTCAGAAATGCCCCACCCCGATTGGGGCGGCGCTGTGGTGGCATAGTAATCGTCATCGTCGTCGACATCGGCCCAAGATTTGGCGTTCAAGGGCGCAGGGGCCCAAAACACCTGGGCCTCCGTTTTGGTGGACTGTCCCTGCGATTTGGTCGACGAGCCCTTTCCCTTGCTCTTCTCCTTATCCGACTTCTTCTTCTTCTTCAGAGTATCCAGCGCCGCAAACACGTTCGTGTTGTTCAACATCAACGACCCCTCATCCCTCCGGCTTCCACCTCCCACCATTGTTTCCTTCTCGGATCAAACACTCCTCAACAACGCAACACGCGATTTCCCTAACACCTGTAAGTTACCTCACCCGCTCCAAATTCAAACTCCGTTTACCGATTTAAATCAGAATAGTAACTTAATCAAAACAAAAAAATTTAAAAATAGCAACGGAAAAAACTAAGTTCTCTCTGGAATGTTAAAATCAGCGGAAAACGTTAGTTGTTGCTTAGGATATTAAAATGAAATTTAGCCAAATTTTGTTATTTAATCGATGAAAAGAGAGTGCCAGTTAGAGATCTGGCTCACGAAGACCGTGAGAATTGAAATCGGGAGATTAGGGTTTGGAGAGAAGAGAAAAGATGTATAGAGAAAGAGAAAGCGAGAAGATGAGTGAAACGCAGACAAGGGACGAAGAAAAATGCGAGTTCTTCTTCTTCTTCCGAGCTAGGGTTATAACAATAAGAGAAGATAACGAAATGAAGGGAACACGCCCCAGAAACGAGATTTTATAGGGTTTTTTATTTTCAATTTTGTTTTACTTTTGTATTTTTTAATATTACTTGTAACTTTTTTCACATAGAATTTTGACTTTTTAAATTTATTTTATTTAAACTTACGCAAATCAACAAGGTACTGATAAAATAATTTTTTTCTTGTAAGATATAAGTAGTAGTTAATTATTCCAATGTCAATAGGTTTTTTTTAACATGTACATTAAATAATAGTTATTATTACTTTTTTTTATTGTAAATAATTAACTTAATTTTAAAAAATTATGAAATTTAAATAAATAATAATTTAAAAGGAATAAAATAATTATTTTAATTTATTAAATAATTAAATATAAACTAAATAAAATTAATAAAATAAGTATTTTAATTTAAAATATTTTTTAAAGAATTAAATTGAATGAAAATTACTTACACGAAAAGGTACATTTTTTTAATTGTGATTATGTAATGATGACTAATAAACATTATAAGTATAAGGTGATTACAAAACCAATCTTCTCTATAGTCAAAATACATTTGATTATGGGTATTTATATCTACTTTTTTATAATATGATAACAAAGAAATTTAATTTTATCATACTTATTAAAAATATAATAATTTTATTATGGACAATTAAATTTAAAACAAATTATAAATTTAAAAGATTAAATGATAAAATATATATAAATAAAGTTAGAATCGATAAGAACATGTATAAAAAAAGTTATAAGATGGAATCCTTAAGTATAGAAACATTACTTGCTTTATAGGTCAAACTGCTATAAGTATTTATAACTTTGTTAAGTAATCATTATTTTTATATAATTTTATTTATTATATAACAATAAAATGATTAAATACATTATTTATTATATAATATATTAAAGTTATATTGTAACTAAAAAAATATTATGAAAAATACAATATTTTAAATGTGTACCTTAATTTACTTAAAATATAAATAATTACTTGTTTTTCATCTACATGAAAGTCATTTTCAGTTTTTTTTTTCTATTTTTATTTTTATTAAGTCAACTTTTATATATTTTTCATTTTAAAATTTGGTATTTTCATTGTGAATTTATGTTATGAATTAAAAATATTATTAAAAATAAATTAGAAAAAATAATTGTATATATATATATATATGGGATTCCTTCCAAAATTTCAATTAAATAATTGTTTTATCAGTTATATTTCTTGAGTGACTTTTCCTTTACATTTAAACATTTTTTTATTTGAATATTTTATTAAACTTAATTGTTTTTTAATTACCATATTACCTATAAAATAAATAGAAACTATTTATTATAAAATTTTAAAAATTATTTTAATTTTATAATTACAATAATAATAATAATTCTTTTATTTTTTATTAACATAAAAATGTGAACACCACCATGTGTTCTGACTATTATATGAATAGTGGAATTATATTGTATTATTATTATTTTAGATTATAATATATATTGTTATTGATAATTTTGTATTAATAATAGAAGTAATGTTAAAGTTTAATTATTATTATTTTTCATTCAAAGTTAGAATAATTTTGATTATTGTTCCCAAAATTTAAAAGAAAAACCATTTTTTCTCTTCAAATTGAAAAGCAAGGGTATTTTAGTTATTATACATTCGATTTAAAAGACTAAAATGAGTTAGTATCTAGGAATAATTATACAGTTACAGGGATTAAAATCAACTTCATTTAATTTGTGGAACTTAAACATGAATTATTCCAAATTTGAATTAGTGAAGACATAATCAAAATATGTTTTTAACATTTTTTTGTGATGTTTTGAAATTATATACTATGGTATTTGATTCAACCAAATTAACAAAATCATAATGTTGTTAATATATTGTGAGAAAGACAAGTAGTTGAACAAACATAAATTAGTATTGTTGATACCATTTACACAATATTAACAATACATCTGTGTTGATACATTTGTATGATTATAAAAAAACAGTTAATATAATTTGAAATTTTAATTATTACAATATCTACCATACCATAACAAAAAATAGTTATGAAAAGATAAAAAAGAAAAATAAGGAAACAAAATACTTAGCTTATTTTCATTACATATGCACTTTTCACTTCTTTATACTTCTCTATTTACGTCTAAAAACCTATTACAACATTTGTTTCGCAAATATCATATAAAAAGTCATAAATTTAAAATTTGAATCTTATAACACCTTTTCATTAAAGTATACTTAAATAATATAAAGTTATTTTATAAAGTACTGAAATAGTAATTAAAACTATACAAGATAACTCTTCTAAGGGAGACATTATCAAGTTAGTGAATCTCTATGGACAAATGTGACAGGAAGTCTCCATTAGATAAAAACCAACCGTCACAGAAAGATAATATGCAATGCACACAGTTCTCAACCTCGATACGTACAAGTATAACATTTGACAAACTTGGTTCTATGCTAAAATCTGCCGGAATGAATATAGATTTGGAGAAAGAAATATTAATGAAATACAAAAGGCTTATCTTTTATGTCCATTGTGTCCTCGTTTTCATTTCTCTGTCATCGGGATTACTATGCCACAAAAAATAAGAAAACCATAAGAAAAAATATTAATACAAAGAAAATCTTGATCATCAGCCACCTATTAGAAGATATGCTGTTCAGATACTTCAATAAAGCCCCTTGAGCCCCCTCTACGTTTGCCAATGTATCATCCATGTTTTCATCAATCCTGCAAATTAAGTACCTCTATCAACCCCACCAATGTCTCCATATAAAAGCAAAATTCAGTTAACCTTATCAATAACCAAACAACGTGTGCAATTCTTCACATCAAATTACAATAGTTTCAGAGTATTGCAGCAAGGTCGTAAAACAAGAAAAAGCTCACGGAAGGGCACACTCAAGTCCTACACCCCTACTTTAGTTAATGGCTAACCAACACTGACCCGTGACTGCCCCACTTGCCCCACCTGCATGGGGAGGGTTTGGTGAACTTAAAACCCGCTCTGCCATGGGACAGGGCAGGTGTGGACTTAGGGTTCCTACAGCCTGTGTCAACATATTAAGCATCATACTTATCTAAGTTACCAATAAAGTCAAATATATTAACTCACCTTTACTAGTTTAACACTAATGTTTTCTTTGGTTGAGTGGAGGAAGAACCATGGGGTGGGGAGGAATAAAGAAGAAACAATTTTTAACAATAGTGCGACCCACTCTCCTTATTTCCGATCCAATCAATAAAATTACACAACTCATAAAAAACTGCATCTCTATTTCTCATTTATTTATGCTCTACCAAACAACTAAACATTCAATTCCGTTTCTTACCTATTTCTCTTCAAAACCAAACAGCGTAAGAGAACATTTGATACCAGTGAATTTTTTCCATACACCAAAGAATCATGATTCTTGGTAATTTTTTATTGAAATTAAAGAGTAGTGTGTTATTAAAATCTTTAATTTGTTACCACGCCTGATTTAACTCAGGAAAGTTAGAATCTCGCTACCTTCCCTCAGAATGTTTTATGGAAAACTTGACCAAATATCATTCGAAAACTTGACCAAATATCATTCGTTAGGAATGTTACTTTTTAAAAGTCAACCAAACATACGAAACATATTTTTCCCAATTTATATTTTCGGAATACGAGACAAACTTTTCTTCTACAAAATGTTCCTAGTACTAAACACAAATTACTTTATGAGAGTAGATTAATTTTAAGAGTATGACTTCAACCATTTAAGGGGGGCAGGTATGGTATAGTGTGGGTTCTACTAATATTTTTCTAAATTCTAATGGAGCTCAATTTAAAACCCTAGGGGCTAGGGTGCAGTTGGAGTTAGGTTGAGCAATAGCCACTAAGCACCCCGACATGCCCATTGACATGATGAAGTATTAATAATAGACTGATATCTATCACAAAAAATCATTACAAAGATTTAACTGGGAAAAAATTGATATCATAGTCAAAATCAATAAATTAATAAAAGTAGATAGCAATATCTTCGTAATTATAAAGAAGAAAGCAAGTGTTAACTCCGAAAGTGGAAAAGTTAAGTAAGATTTTAAAAATTGAAAATATTCATCATTCCCAACATTTTACAAACTTTACCTTGAGTTTGAACGTGGACTTTTGCGAATAAGTTAGCACGTTTTACAGATATAATCACATGTTAAACCAGTTCTACCAGAACTCCTTCAGAAATTAACCAATTTCTCTCACCGTGACAAGACAAGCATTTCAAAGAAAAAATTGTAGTTGAAATTAATTTGGACACACATACCAACTACATTTACCAATTCAGAATAAATTTTATCAAAATGAATTCTACCCAAATTTAAAGTAATCATCCCCTTAGGTACAACAACATGGATTGCTGGACTTTCCCCATTTCTACTTCTCTGCTCATCCTTTTTCTTTAATAGAAAACACATAAATTAAGAATTTAATACAACAGCAGCATCGAAATCAGGAGAATGAAATCAAAAACAGATCCAAGCATAAGATGGAACAGTCGTAAATAGGAAAGCAAAGCTTTCACTTTCTGTAGCTCTTTCACCAGAACAGATCATCATAACATAACTCGTTAAAGGTTCAATAAGAAAAAACACTAATTAGTTTATAATATCAATTCCTACATATATCTGAAGTCCAAGATACTTTAAAACAAAGTGATGCTTTGCTACAAAGAATATTATAAGTTAAAAGTCAAAAGCCAAATTTATCAGTGTCAATGTAACTGACAGGCTCACTTGATCATAACAAAATGATGAACAAACAAGTAAGCTTGTATCTAATAGCAATATCATCATACATTAATTAAAATAAAGCAACAAAAGACAATAAATACGCATCTATATAATGCATGAGTGAGAAATATAAAAACCTGATGGCAACTTCTCCCTGTTGGGAAACAAGTGTTGCTAGTTGATTAAAGATGTTGCTAAGCTCATGAATAGTGGACTCAACATTCTGAAGAGCTTCAGCTCTGCTTTGCATGTAGCTATCTTGCAATGGGGTTACCTCTTGTTGCTGCTGTTGCAGCAACGGTTGACTCTCCCCATCCACCTGTTTTCTGCAGGTTCAAAAGGCCCACCGGAAAATAGTGAGATCATAGTTTCAGATATGATTCGCCATGACCAAAAACAGTCTTGATATTGGAGAATAACAATAGTAGCCACTGTTTAAACAAGGGTCCAAATCGTGCCTTGTAACCATAGTTCTCACTTCTCGGCTAGAACAAGGCTCAGCATTTTTGTGGGCCATACTTAACATTTCAACTTCCAATTGAAAAGGTTTTATTTCATTCATAGGTGGGGAAAACAACAAAGCCAATTTTGTAAGTGATGCTAAATTTTGAGATTTTAAATCACCCTAACCATAAATGCATTTCATTCACCTTCACTGCTGTTCCATTGTTGTATTCTTCCAAAGTGTCGCATTTTATCTCTTAACACCAACCATTCTTTTGAAACTTCGTTGATACTATAAGTTCCTATCCATTCTCTTCCCTCATACAAGCTACTTCTGGGATAACTTTCGAGAGTTCGAGATGGTACTCTTAAGAGAAAGGGGACACTACCCACTTCTTGCAATTCGCTTATTTAGGCTGAGGTATACTAGGAATTTGAAAAATTCAAGGAAATGAATATTTAGCACCTTTTTTATTTTAGTTTGCAGTGTATATATGTTTGAATATAATTTAGAATTTTTTTAGTTAAATATTATTTTTTAAGATTCGTGAACAAAATATGTAGAATACTATGTTAGGATCCAACTGCAATATATTGAAAGTATGAGATTCTAGCCTGTGGCATGGCCTAGGGCTCTCCAACTACATATGCTAGATTTTTCAGTATGGCTCTCTCAAGGTTCTTGTCATTGGTATGAAAGCTATCCATCATGTTTCTCAGCTCCAAAATAACTGTTGCATGTGGTGATGTCAACAGTGCAATGTTTGCCTCCAAAATAAAATGATTTTACAACTAATACTTTGGGAGATCCATGATAGAATCCAATAGTTGTGAGTGGGGGTAATGGTCTAGATGTACCTAATTATATATTATAGGAGAAGAATGTCAAGTAAATGGTATTGCTCCTAATGAGATGATCCGATCAATGAGATTTGGATCTCGTTGAAGATCTCACATCAACTAAATATTTGACAACATTATAATATATAAGTGGACGTAAACTTTTATTTACCAAGTTGGTTTTGTGAGATTATGTTGGGCTTAAAGTTTATTTTATATGATGCTATCAGAGTTTATCTTAGTGAAGTTTGTTGGACCTAATATGTCACTTACTATCAGATCCCCTTTTATTCCCACACTCGAGATGTTCACTCCTTACTTACCAAGCCAATTTTGTAAGGTCAAGTTAGACTTAAAGTTTAATTTCTAATGTTGAAAGAGGAAAAAGTCACTCATTAAATACAAACAGCCTTACGAGATCATACTTACAAGGAGAATGCTATTAGAAAAGTAAACCTGCCGCATTTCAGTTCTCCCACCCCATGTGTCAACCATAGTTTTAAAAGTTTCAATTTTGTATATGCTTTGCATTTTGTTAAATTTGCTTTTATCTTGCATAATTGAAGTAAATATGACTGTTTTCACAATCAAGTACAAATTCCTTGTCTTCCTATCAATGGTGTTAATAGCTAGTGTAGCATCACTATGACATTGCATAAATGCACTGATCCACGATTGGAACTCCACTGCGCAGCATCTGAAAAAACGGCTCTGGCAACCACAACCGGTACCGTGGTTTCAACTGCCACAGCGGTTTAGAGGGCAGGAAGTAGGACTACATGTTACAGCCGCGCCCAGTCCCAGTGCCCCACTCTTTTTAGTGTTTCAATCATGATTTTATCTTTAACAATTGAACATTCTCAGTTAATATTGTACCATTTTTATAAAGCCTGTTGTTATTTGCATACAACTGAATTTTTTATAGATATGATTGATTTTTTTCAACAGTTATGCAAATTCAGCTATTTGTAGAGCGATGCTTTCATGTTATCTGCAATATAATATGGTGCCTTTCCGCCATTTCCCACTATCCGCTCATGCACAATTTTTATCTATTCAATTTAGATCAAACACTTTCTTCGTTCTAGCACGTTTTTATCTTTGTTATGCCCCTTACATACTATTGCACAAGCAACACAAGTAAAAAGGGACAGCTGAAGAAGCATAACTTACTTAGCTAACAACTGAGATGAAGATGACCCACTAGCCCATGGTGGAGCAGGGGCATTAGAACTACTAGCAGCCGATCTGGTAGCCAACGGCCGTTGCCGGACAAAAGGATTTGCAGAATCCTTAGAACCAGAGGCCGAAAACAGCTGTCTTCTATTCTCGTGCACTTTCAAGTTCTTCACAAAAACATCAGCATCGCATCAGTGTCGTGCGCAATTAGAAAACACACACACACATACAGAAAAGCACAGCAACGCAAACACAACGCAGTACCTCAGTTCGCATGGTGAGAACATCTTTAAACTCTTTAGTGGCGCCCATCAGCCGCGTCTTGAGGTCATCAACCACCGTTGTTGAATGGCTAGTGGTGTCGGTGGAAGCGTTCCCACTCTCGTTCCTAGAGTTGCAAAGCAACTGAAGATCCACAACCGCAGAGTTTAACGCGGTGATATCTTGCTTAATTACCCCCGTAAGCTCTTGGATTTCCATGGTAGGGTCATCGAAAACCGAGGTCCTCTTAGCCACTGCAGAGCAATGAAAATCAAAACATAGGGTTCTAAAATCAATTAAAAATAGGATTTTATTTGCTTACACTTGGCAAGCTTGGCAAGCTTCTGAGACGTTTGGTGAATCCCGAAGCCAATCTTGGAAGCTCTTCTGTTGAACTCTGATTGATTTGTAATTGCGGATCGCTGCTCCTCCAATCTGGATAAATTGCTGCTTTGTCCATTCGGCGCTGATCCCGGCTTCTTCAACCTCTCCGCAATGGTATGAAATTCAAGCGTCCGATCCCGAAACGATGACTGCGCTGATTTGGAGTGCATTTTGCCAGCGTATCAGACACCGATGCGAGATCCTTGAAGCCGGCGCCGGAAATTCGGTTATGGTTTCCGGCGAGAGGTGGCGAACAACAGAGAAAGAGAAACCCTAGATCTAATTGGAATCGGATCGTATTAGCAATTGGAAGTGTTATGCAGTAGAGATTTTAGAAATGAAAATGTTGCGTTACAGCAAAACCTGTAGCTCTGTTTGGACATTTCACCCTCACCTCGCGGGATAGGATCTGTGTTATTGTTAACTGCTTCGTCTTTTCGTTATTTTAACACGTGAAGTAGACTGCAAAATGCACTTTATGTTGAGATTTAGTAGAATAAATTATTTTTATTCATGGGAAATATAAAAAATATATATATAAAAAAATAGAGAAGACACTTGCAATTTAGATATAATAAATAAGTTTGTTAACTCTTTTTTCAATAATTATGCTAGAAGTCATGTTAACCACAAAGTTTTATTGGTAGATAGTGTAAAATTACTTTTTACTAACTTTGTATTTATATTTATACATATATATATATATATATATATATGATATTTATTATTTTACTTTTAACTATAATGTCATTAAAGATTTTATGACTATAAAAACTCTTACCAGATCACTTATCAAATTAACTAACAAGTTAATGTGTCTCTGTAAAAAAGAAAATGAAGTCTCATAATTTATCAACACTCTCTCCTAATGTATAATGTAGTTTTTTTTTTTATCATTTCTTATCACCATCTAAGGATTTAAAGGAAAACATAAACAATTTCGTATTATCAGAGGGAAATCTTCGATGTGACCAATACAAAAAAAATCATATTTATCCTTCACAAAAAACTCCTCTTTCATTTATTAAAATATTTGCCTTTTGACCTTCAACCTTTCTAAAATCAATTGAAATATGTGGATCTCTCTATTTTTTTTTTTGTTTTATATATATATATATATATATATATATATATATATATATATGTGTGTGTGTGTGTGTGACATGTTTTCCTTAATTATTTCTAGTATATATGTATTTGAATTAAAAAAACTGCAAATAATTGTTGACTTTAAATCATTCCTTTGACATTCGATTTGAATGAAATGTAAAGTTTTAATAATAAATCAAGCATACACTGCATTCATTCTAAATGAATGCATACACAATTACTTGGATCACTAACTTATACTAAGCATTTTAACATTATATGACGACAATTTCTTTAAATACCACTATACTTTCTTTTTCATAAGTGTAGATAAAATTATAACTTTTACATACTCAACTCTGCAAGAATGAATATATATTAGCAGAAATAAATAATTAAATAAATACAGAAGGCCGCCACTGGTGTGTTTGTTTTCATTTCTGTGTCATCCCAATGGCTATGCCACAAAAAATAAGAAAACCATAAGGAAAAATATCAATACAAAGAAAATTTTGATCATCAACCACCGATTAGAAGATATGCTGTTCAGATATTTCAACAAAGCCCCTTGTGCTCCCTCTACGTTTGACAATGTATCATCCATGTTTTCATCGATCCTGCATATTAGTGACGTCTATTAACCCCACTACTATGTCATAAACAACTAAATAAGAAACCAAAAACAATTCTTAAAAAAAGTCATAAACAAGGACGGACAAAGAAAGAAACTACAAATAGTTTGCTACAGACATTATACAGGCTCATTGAATTCAGGGCAAGAAGTCATTTCAGTTTCAATGAAGTTGGCACAGATATACTTGATAATAGAATTACTAGCAAAACAAATAGGATTTGATCTAACAGTAACATTCATTGAATATCATATTGTAATACAGAAATAATGAACAATAAGGATGTATGTGTGAAATAATGAAATAAGGATGTATGTGTGAAATAATGAACAATAAGGATGTATGTGTGAAATAATGAACAATAAGGATGTGTGTGTGTGTGTGTGTATATAAATATGTATAATATAGCGCACAATTGAGACATATGAAATACCTGATGGCAATCTCTCCTTGTTGGGAAACAAGCGTCGCTAGCTGATTAAAAATGCTGCTAAGCTCATGAATAGTGGACTCAACATTCTGAAGAGCTTCAGTTCGGCTTTGCATGTAACTGTCTTGTAATGGAACTACACCCTCCTGCTGCTGCTGCTGCAACAATGGTTGACTCTCCATGTCCATTCGCTTCCTATAGATTTGAAAGCTATGAGAAAAGTATAAAAGTTTTGGGAAGAAGCCAGAATTCCTGGCAGAATTTGACCCGATTTGAAACAGCCTTAAAACATTAGAGCATAGCAAAAGCTTTTATTGTTAAATGTAAAGAATCCACAAATCATGCCTAGTAACTGTGCTCTTAATTCGGACCGAGATCCCACTGCTTTTAGTGTATACGTGTCACTTCAACTCCCATCTCTTGAATTGAGCCAAGCCGACGGAAAATGGTTAAAATGGTAATCTTGTTTTCCTACTTATATTTTGGCCTGGCTTATTTGACCCACAAAATTCTCTTGCCCAGGCCAAATATCATAAGTACATGATTTTCTTGGGTCAGTTTATGCCAACATATGAGATCTGAAAGGGCCAAACTGTTTAACCAGTATAATTGTAACCAAACAATCAATTGAAGTCCATAGGGCTGTAACTTATGCTTGTTTGATGCAATTGCATCAAAGGGATGGCCAAAGTTCACAGGTTGGAAGTTAAAATTGGTAAAGTGGTAGCAAAAAAAAAAAAAACTGCAAAATTCAGTTGGACTTCAATAACATCTCAAAGAAAACAAATAAATAAAATCCATGTAAGTTTGTAACCACACTTACACTATATATTAATTAATAAACCAACTAGTCTTACTTAGATTCACCAATTCCTTTCTTCCAACAAAATTCATACACTCAACAATCTATCCAGACATAATAACACACATTCATGTGATAAGAAAACATCAATTAAATATACCAATACAAACACTTTACTTACTTGGGAAACACCTGAGATGAAGATGGTGAATCATTAGCCCATGGAGGAGCAGGGGCATTAGAACTACTAGCTGCCGCCTTAGCAGCCAAGGGCCGTTGCCGGATGAAAGGATTAGCTGAATCCTTAGAACCAGAAGAAGAAAACAACTGTCTTCTATTCTCGTGCACTTTCATGTTCTTCACAAAACACACACACACACAATACGGTCTTAGTAGCTAGACATTAAGCCACAAAAACAAACACAACAAACCACCAACACAACAAAGTACCTCAGTTCTCATGGTGAGAACATCCTTAAACTCTTTGGTAGCGCTCATCAACCGCGTCTTCAAGTCATCCACCACGGTGCTCGAATGGCTCGTTGTGTCCACAGAAACATTTCCACTCTCATTCCTCGAGTTGCACAGCAACTGAAGATCCACCACCGCAGAGTTTAAAGCAGTGATATCCTGCTTAATAACACCAGTAAGCTCTTGGATTTCCATGGTAGGATCATCAAAAACAGAAGTCCTTTTCGCCACTACGAATCAAAACAAATACACACGTTCATAATAACTTCATATCATACTATCCTATATTAAAATCAATTAAAATAGGTATATAACTTCACAACATCACAATCTAAAATCAATGAATAGGCTTATAACTTTATAACTTCATAACTTCCTACCTTCACATTCTATGACTTCGTTCTAAAATCAATGAAAACAGGATTATAACTTCGTATCATAAGATTATAACCTAAATTCAATTAAATTAAACGTATAGTCATTTGCTTACATCTGGCGAGCTTGGCGAGCTTCTGAGACGTTTGGTGAATTCCGAAGCCAATTTTGGAGGCCCTTCTATTGAAATCCGATTGATTTGCGATCGCCGATAGCTGTTCCTCCGATCTGGAAGGACTGCTACTGCTGGGCCCAGGGGGCCCTGATCCGGATTTCTTCAACCTCTCGGTGATATTGTGGAATTCATGCGTCCGATCCCGGAACGATGACTGTGCCGCTTTCACGTGCATTTTCTTTTCCGGTCTCAGAAATTCAATGGGATCGTTGGCTCCGAGAATCTGAGATCCGTGAAATTAATCAGGTACACGTGAACAACACCGGTAAAACTCAAATTGAATTTGGATTTGGATTTGGATTTTTTTTTTTCGGTGATTGTGTTGTTAATCAATCATGTATTGCAATTCGTCGTGGAAAACACACGGATCTGGAAAATTGGTGTAGTGGGTAGGGGTTTGTTTACATTGAATGAATTTGATAGTTTCATTTTGTTCCTTTTCGACCTTCTAACATCTAACATGGCTAATTTGGCATTTGAATATCCCATAGTTATAACTTATAACTGTTATTTTGTTAAAAAAATGAATAAATAGTGGTTTTATTAGCAGATAATCCTATAGTAGATTGGTTATTTAGCTTTTTATTTAAAATCAAAAATATAAATGTTACTTTTTTTCATATAATTATTATAAACAATAAAACTCCATTTTTAATTGAGCTTCAAATTAGAGATGATAACGGATCGGGTATAGATAGTGCCTATCCGCAATCCGACCCGCAAAAAAATGTGGTTGTTTATCTGTTGGATACCCATTTAAAAAATATCTGCAAATTTTTTTTAAAATTCGCGGGTAGGTATCCGCATATCCGCAAATATTTAAAAAATATATATATATATATATATATATATTATAATTTTTTTAATATAAATTATAAGAATAAAATAAAGTATAATTAAATTAAGTTAAATTTTAATTTTAATTAAATTTAACCTAATAAAATATAATTTTAATTAAATTTAACTTAATAAAATATAAATTAAATTTTAATTTTAATATTACCCGCAAGTACGAATAATATAATACTCATACATGTCCCGTTTATAAGTAGATATTAAAATGCCCGCTACCCACGGATAATAAATATTTGCGGCTACTAACTATCTATCACATATTTCATCCACAAATATTTGTAAGCATAAGTATTTTTGTCATTCCCACTTCAAACTCAATCTTAACACACCTAATAAATGTTTTGCTACGTGTTAGAATCATGGAAGGTGATCATAAACATGATTTTGAAATGTTTTACTTCTAAAATAAATAAATAAAAAATGAGTCAAAATATTTTCGTTAGATTCAATAAGATTAAAACATGGGTCAAGGATGTTTACCTTACCCCATAAGTTAGTGAATGGTTCACAAATTACTTTGTAATAAAATTATTTTTCAGTAAGAGAGATAAATAATATTTTGAGTTTAATCTATTCAAATTGAGTCGAAATGTTTTTCTTTTTTCTTTTTGTAGGTTTTAACTATGACATGGCTTTTTGTGTCGGAAATTTGTCTTAAAATATAAAATTCATACTTGTTTTCAAAATATAAAATTTAATATTTTATATTTATTGAATGAGATTGAAAAAAATTAATGGTGAAATTGATATGCCTATTACATTAAACTTATTAACCCGGTGATAAATTATAATTTTAAATTAAATTAAAATGATATTTAAATTTTGATTATATTTGTCTGGATCTATATCGGAATAAGAATAAATATTCCTCGAATATTTAGTTATCAATGTAATTTGGTTACAAAAATTGTTGATATTATTATGAAGAAGTTGATGTAATTTTTTATTTTTTTTGTAATTTTTATTTTTTTAATTATATGTGAGAAATAATTAATTGTATAATGTGATAAGTGTATTGCTAGTAAGAAAGTTAAATCTAAAGTTATGCTATATGGTCACTATATTTTGTTACCTATTTCAAGATGTGATATTTTTATAAATCTTGTTTTAGGTTTGTATTGGTCTAAAGGGAGAAACAATTTTAAATTTTGTAGTTGTTGACACGTTTTCTAAAATTACTCGTTTTATATATATATTGTGGATAAAAAGTAATTATTTTTTCAAAGAAAGTATAAGATTTCATAGGTTGCCTGAAAGTGTTGTGAGTGATTGAGATTCAAATTTCTTAGTAATTTTATGCAGATTTTGTGGAGATAAAATTAGAGTTAAATTGTTATTTTCAAAAGATTTTCACTCCTCAAACAAATTGATAAAATAAGATGGTTAATAAAGTTCTTTTACTTTTCTTAAAACTACTTAAGAATAACGTATGATTGATGGTTACATTTTCGAGAATAATGGATGCCTTCGTAAAGAAGTCAAAGTTTATATTATGAGGGGATAATTATTTGTAAGTATTGGCCAAAATAATTATAATGCCTACAAATCAAAATGTATAAGTGAGATTAATGTAGTTCATCTTTGTTTTTTTTTTATATGTGTAGGGAATTATTAGATTTGAGAACAAATCCACTTGAATGAATAGGGAATGATATGGACGTAATTGACCATACTAAATCTTATAAAAACCAAGAAATTCAAGTTTGTAATTTGTTGGAGGTCTAATAATCAACAAAGACTTTGGAGGGTTCGTGATAAAAACAAAAGTTAAATTGGTTAAATTTTTTTTGCAAAAGATGATGATGAGACCTCACATGTAGAGATCCATATGAATAAGGTGTTACTTAAGTGTGTTGTTGATTAGAAATATCATTGAACATCCAATTGTTAAAATAAAATATCTATAAACTTAATTGTTTTTTTTTTTTTTCATTGCAAAATAATTTGGAAATGAATGAAATCGACAAAATGTTTTGAATTATCATTTGAGGTGAGAAAACTCCTATATTGGGGTTTTTACTTTGACTATTACATCTTATAAAAAATTTCATAATTTATGTGTTGATTCTAAAACTTATAAAGCTTCATTGTTTGTTGCACCGACCTTTATGTGTTTTTTTTTTCTCTAATCGTGATCATGCATGTCAAAATTTGTATTCATAATTTTGTAAATCACAATGTTCATTATTGATAAAATAATTCTTTAAATCTCATACTTGTTCATACAATTTTGTTGTAACATGAATTACGTTCACACCCTAGTTATGTCCGAAATTCATTGAGGCCAATAATATTACTCATAAATGCTTGATTCTCAAATTTAGTTGGTTTATGATCTTCGTCTTTAAAATGGGTTAAAGGAAAACAACCCAAAGTATCATCAACACTAAAAAAACTTTCAAAATTATAAGCTCATTAAACAAAAGTACCATATATTCATGTTTACTCTTATCGAGCACTTTATTTTATAGAAATCAAAAATTTTATTCTTAGTTAATGTATAAACTAAAAAAAATATTTTAACACGTATTTACGAATTATAATTAAATTTTATTACTAATTTAATTTTACTTTAAAAATACAGATTTACTTTATTATAAAAAATTGAGACTTAACTAAATCAAAATTTTAAATATAAAAATTAATTAAATTTTATAAACTTTCATGAAGAAATCACATTTGATATGTTGGGTTAGTCCGGTACATGTCATTAATTTGTCATGTGACAATAAAAACTTGACGGGTGAAAAAAATTAAATAAATAAAAAATTTAAAACATCATAAATGACATGAATGAATACAACTTAACGCAAATTTGAAATAATTTAATTAAATCAAGTAAAAAAATAAAGATTTAATTGATCCAAATTAAATAACTCAAAGTAATACGAGAAGAAAAATATTTTAGCTAATAATACAATAACATCCTAGTTTTCGATATAGTCAGAAGATACATATTTTAATTAATCATTTTCTAGCAAATTTCAGAAGATAAAACTATTTTTAGAATCGATTTATCTTTCGGAATAAATATTTTTGTGACTATATTAGTCAACAAATCATTATCTGCTATAAACAATATTTGAGATACGATATAAACATATGATAAAATAATTAATTTTGAAATGTGTTTTAGTTCACGAATACCATATAAAAGTTTTATATAATGTAATGACAACACGATTATCCTACTATTTTGAAATTTGTTAGTATTTGTATTTTTTTTAGTTAAGCATAATTTTGATTCTATAAAATTGTACACATCAGTTATACTTATTTTCCGAGTTTTTTTGGTCATCAATAATTTATAATAGTCCCGAAGATGTTAAAAATGGGCTAAAAGGACACACAAATTTTAAACCAAAGGATTGTAAAAGTATTAGTAAAAATAAATAAATAAATAAAGAAATAAAGAAATAAAGTGAACATTTATGTATTCTTTATTTTCAAAAACATATTTATTTATTTCATCTTTGAGCGGTCGTCGTGGAGTGGAACTGAAAAACCTCGATGGCATTTCCGATATTTCACCCAAATTTATTTTACTTTCTATTTTCTCGTGAATAGGCGGTGTGCATAAATCCTATCGCCCATGCCTCGTGCAACCTCTGGAACCTTATGGAATCTTCGTTCCCTTTGGGTCAACAAGTTCAATCCTAGCCGTTCCTATCACCATCGCACGTTTTCAAAAAGGTCACTCCCATTTTCTAATGGTACGCCTCGAGCAGGTAATCGTAGCCCCATGCAAAAGATTTTCCATCAAGTGGACTTTAGTGAGCCACGTGTCGAGCCAAATCATTGTTGGAGTGTTTTCATGCTATTTACCATTTCCATTAGTTATTATTTTCAGTATTTTTTCAATCTAAAAACCCTTACTTGCCTAACCAAAAGAAACCCTACTTCTCGTGCGTCTCTCGCGGGTTTTGAAACAAAATATAAACACGTAGAAATCGAATTTGTCGGTGAATTTAATTTCAAAATTGGGGATTCCATTGGGGGTTTTAAATCGTCTGGGTCGGATTCAAACCCTAATTCATGTTTCGTGATCGTGATCGCCGAGTTTTGGGGAGGAATCGACTGTGTCGTGGTGTGTTGTTGGTTTAGGTATGTGTGTGATTTGGTTATGATTTTATAGCTAATATGTTTCGTATGTTTTTTTTTTTTTTTTTTTTTAATGCAATTAGTCCGGTGCGTGGTGGAATTGGTTTTTTTTTTATTAGTTTTTTGGTGGGTTGAAGTGTTTTTTTTTGTTTTTTTCTTTTGGTTAGGCAAGTAAGGGTTTTTAGATTGAAAAAATACTGAAAATAATAACTAATGGAAATGGTAAATAGCATGAA
>Ga0099822_1003101_pt1 | contig 21157 bp, 10 predicted proteins | sample CowpeawhiteBW_FD_76839 | JGI IMG/M metagenome (GOLD analysis project Ga0099822, IMG submission 76839) | Root nodule microbial communities of legume samples collected from California USA - Cow pea white BW | ecosystem: Host-associated > Plants > Roots > Nodule | place: USA: California | collected...
AAAAAAAAAAAATAAAAAAATATATAAATATATATATATATATATATATATATATATATATATATATATATATATATATATATATATATATATATATATATATATATAACCAAAGCATGTATATTTGAACCACTAATTAAATTGACATTCATGTAAAGGAGTTGAATTAATTAAATTAGTCAAAATTTGTGACCTTTTATTTCTTTCTCAATAATTTCTCTATTGATTATTACAAAAGAAATTATAATAATACAATCTTTAATATTAGTATTATCCCATAATGATATTACTTAATCCATCAAATACAATGTCTCTTAAATAAAAGATAATAATTTTGTACTAATCAAAATAATAAATAAACTCGGATAAAATAAATTAGTGATATATTTGCAATAAAAATCTTTGAAGCCAGTTGTCATTAGACACTTATGTTAAAAAAGGTGTGACTTTTTTGGTATGATAATAGGGATAGTATTCAAAATTCAAACCATAGGGGATTATCCAATAAGAGTAGTGGATAGAGTGAGGCCCAATAATAAACGGCGCTGATGCAACTCACTCTTCCCACAGCCTTACACGTGTCACAGCAAAGGGTGCCTCTAATATTCCTTTGCTTAGCCTCTCTCACCATCAATTAGGGTAAAAACTCATCACAAATTTTGATTAGGAGAATTATCATTCAACACTTAATCTTTATTAGATTTAAAAACAAGTGTATGGGCTCTCACATTTTTTTTAATTTTAATTTATATATTATTATAATTTAAATATTTAAAAATTATAAAATAATATATCATAAATGTGTTGGATAAGAAAGGAGTATTTTATGGTGTGAAAATAGTTGTTTTGTTGATTTTCTATGGTTATTTATTGTCGAAATTACCACTCTCTTAAACCAAACCAATCCTCCCTCTAAAAACCTTTGTGTTCCTAAATCAAACAAATCAAACAAAAGCATCCTCTGCAACAGTTTCCATCTCCATCAGGTATATCATCTTTCTCTGTCTCTCTTTCTGTCTATGTTTCTCTTGCATTCACTTTCTTCTTTCACACACACCTTCACTGCTCCCTCTGTTAATCCTGGGTTGCTTCTATCTTTTTACCTACTAAAGATGCAATGGGGTGCTTACCGATTAATGTCTTAGCTCCTACTCCTATCATGTTTGTCAATGCCATTGTTCCAAACACAAGATGGTGAATTGTAACTGATTTACTGTGAAGATTCATAGTGTTGTTATCCCCCCATTTAGTTCTTTATTAAATGCCGAATAATAACAGAGTGTTTTCTTCCAAGAAGCAAAGTTTCTTGAACAGATTTTAGTTTTAGTTTTTTTTTTTTGTTTTGTTTTTTTGTTTGTTTGTGTGTGTGTGTGTGTGTGTTTGGCTCGAGTGACTATTCTTCTTAGAAGGGTCTGCGTAGTGATTGGGGGACAATGAAGTAGATCTAAGAAAACTAGATATTGCGGTGTGGTGGTGCTGAAAATATACAAAGCCACAGGAAGAACAATAAATTTTATATGAGAAAACCCTCTAATTCCTAGGTGGGGAAAATTTCACTGTTCCACTGATAATTTCCATTCCACACCCTCTAACGTGAGTTGTTTTTCACTGAGATGAGATCTTCTAATATTACATTTCCCATGGTTGAAAAATATCTATGAATTACTGGGGTGATGCCCAATCAAATTCAGTGCATTTGGGTACACCTAGACGTATGCACACTATTTTGTCTTACTTTACTGGGCTCGTTCTTTACCTCATTCTGCAATTCTTCTGATTTTCAAGCAGTGGGGGGTGGGGGGAGATGGATGGATACAATGTTTTATGCAAGATCCTTATCATTGTTGGGCCAAAATCCTACTCCTTGGAACTGCAGCCTAAAGATCTCAAATGACTGACCAAAATTATTCTGGCAAATGGGTGCAAATAGTTTTTCCGCTGCTCCTGATTTTCTTTTTTATTGCATTAATGTTTTGTCTTCTCCGACTCTGTAATGCCAAATTTGGCTGCACCTATAATTATGTGGTTTGTGTGTGTGCAAGACCTTGTATACCTGTCTTCACAGTTCAACTGTCTAACCAAATTATTCTTCTTCGATCTTTTAAAGCAATCAGGAAGCAGTTTATATTTTTTATACCACGGGATAGGAGAAGTGCTTCTTTTGCACCAGTTAATGGATTAGAATAATGATTGTCTTGGTTAGGAAGACGATGTAAGTTTCAATCTTTGTTTGAATTTTGAAAACTATGGTGGGAGTCTTAAAAAGTTATGTTATTGATTTAACAGAAGGTATAGCTCCTATGACTTGGCCTATACTTGTGCAAGGCAAGGGCAGTTGATCTGGATAAAAAATTACTTCACCTTTAGTTTCATATTTTTTTCGTTGTAGAATTTGTTGGAACATGTCTCATTTAATTGTGTGCAGCACATGCAGGAGGCGTTGGCTATACAATGCATATAGGTTTGAAGAAGGCAAAGTCACCTGGAAGAAGCTTTGATATACATTTAGGTAAAATGAGAGACAGCACAGTGCTAATTTGTCACCAAAATAACAGTGGAATAGTAGAAGCATCTGCACCTTCAGTTGAGAAAGATTTTGCCTCTACAGTAAAGGCAGCTACTGAAGCTCCTCCATCGTCATTTGAGTTCTATGTCTGGTCAGATGTGGGAGTTAGTCTTCATGTTGATTTAAATTTGTCCCCAACAGATTGGACTAATAGGTTTAGAAACGAGGTTTGCATAAGTGAGAATATGCATGAAAACAAATCCCGAAGCCTTTGGCAGGATCTCAGTGACTTAGCCGAGAATTCTACACAAGGAAAATCTTCCTTTCTGTGGAGTACAAATTCTGGCCAAATTGATGAGCATGATAGTCAGGCCAGGTCTCCCTCAAGCTTGAAACTGACAAAAGATGGTGCTACAGATTTAGATCAACAGAATACAGATGGCAGTCCTTTGATATGTAATTCATTGACTCCATGCAGCATGACTGTAAAAGTGAAAGATAATTTACAGGAAAAGCATTCAACTCTCTCAGCTGAAGTTAGAAATGGTGCACTGAACACTTTTATTTGTGGTGCCGAATCTTTTGCTAGAGACAAGTCTAGGAAAATCACCGATTCAAATGCTACCAATATGCCATTCATCAAGTCAATTTGTGATTCTGTTGTCAAATCACCATCATATCCTGGCATACTAGAACTTCAAAATTCAAAACCTGATAATGAATGTTTTGAGGATTGTGCTCTGCTAAATGATTCTTGCTTTGCGAATCCTAGTTCGGTGTGTGCGGGAGCTTCAGTGAGTAGTTCTGTGGGAGTACAAAACTCAGAAGTTATAAATTGTCGTAAAAATGGATCAGTTTCACTCTATGACAATGATGATTCACTGGATTTAAGTGATCCAAAGAGCACTTTTCCTGACATGGAACAGGGTAGACTAGTCAAAAGTGAGATTATTTTTGAAACTGACAGCAACAATTTCACATCATTAACTGATGAATGGGTATAGTTCTTTCTTTAGCCTTCTAGATATATGTACACATTTTTAATACTTTTTTGTCTAGTCTATTAGATTTGATGTGGCTGAAATATTCTAGTTCCAATTTAATTATAGATTTTGGTATAATACTGTGGTAGACAGAGGTAATTTGGAGAGCCTTTCAATCATAAAATCAAGGTCATTGAACTGTAAACTGAAATCTTTATATGTCTCTCAGGTGTGCTGTTAATGTACCTCTCTAGAACGGGTATAGAAGAATTGTTTTAGAAGAATTTGAATCTTCCACCACTGAAAAAGAAATATAAATGGTTCTTACATCACAGCTATATTGATATTATTACTAAATGCTGTTTTCTATGTAGTTTTTTTTATCAGAGGCTTTATATTTTTAGATTATACGTTATATAAGGGTTGTTATCAGCTGAAATAGGATCTTTTTCGTTGTAATTTAATGAGTATTTGTGTGCTGTTGATTAACTTATTATTTGTTGGTTGTTAATTTTGGTACAGAAACACTTTATACTTTTGTATCTTGGAATCATCCATCGTAGCCACTAACACATCTGTGAATTTTTATCATTTATTTCTGTGATGTGTTGGAGATGTTAGGTTATGTTTTACGTAAGAAAAGAACGTTGATCATTTAAGTATCGGCAACCTAAAGATTTTGTGATTTGCAAGCTTATGGAATGTTGGTCTCGTATACATATTGTTTGTCTTAGTTTTTTTCTTTAGTTAATGATTTACAATAAGTGTGTTAAAACATTATTTTGTTTGCAGGAGGGTGGCAGGATTGTTGATCGAAGGGAGAGTTCAGAGTAATTACTGTTGCGACTTATGTTTTTCAGTGTTTTTAAAGTGCTTTTATTCTACTGATTTGAGTATACTTGCACTGTGGTTTCAGATGCTCCCAATTTGGTGATCCTCCCAAGAGATCTAACCTAGATTGTGATAATCGAGATTCTACAATGGAGCACAGCAAAAAGAGAAAAAGCAGAGACTCTGAGATTCAAGTTTCAAATGGTACGACAAGAGTTTTACGAAGCATGAAGAATAGTGGTATGAAGCTGCCCAGAAGATCCATGAGGCTAATCTCCAAGGTGCTTTGACATTTCATTATGCATTAAAGTAAAACTAATGAATATAAACCTGAGAAGTAAATAAAGTTATTCAATTTGATTGCAGTGTTCAGTGTCTTACAAATTGGTAGTTGCAACATTTACCTGATATTCAAATAGGATGTACATTTTTAAAGGGTCATTCAATTATGCATTATTTTTTTTCCAGATGAACCGCCTCATTGTTATTGCTACCCAAAGTATTATATTCTCCCAGATTAAGTTAAAAGATTGGTGTTTTTAAATTCAAATTCCTTTATGGCATATTAGCTTAAATTCTAATTTTTCATTTATACTAAAACCTGCAATGCAAGAGCTATTTTGTTCACCTTTTTAAAAAAAGGTAGGCCTGATAGTTGGCTTGCCTGTTGCAAACTTTACTTTAGATTTAGATGTTAATTTTTTTTGTCAAAGTTTAACTTTCCGAGTTTCTCATCTACCTGTTTGATTCTTCTGTGTATTGATATTGTTTGTTTTTCTTGTTCAGTGAGCTCATGAAGTGCTTGGTGCATTATTTGGAGTAATTAATTAGTTCCAGATTTTTCAACGAAGTTATAATCCACTGTTTAAAAGTTGAAGAATGATAGTTAGTAGGTACGAACTTGCCCCCAACCTAATTTTGAGCAATATATAAGGAGATATGAGATAGGTCATGAAATTGATCTTCCATGTTATATGACAGATAAGAGAAATCAAACAACTCAATCCTCATGACTTACATAATTTTCCTTGTAAATCATTTTTTTCTGTGGAATCACTTTGGTGATTGTCTGATATGTGATCAAACTTTTGAAATCATAAATCAAAACAAATATACATAAAATTCCAATCCATGTAGATCTATTATTTTTGTTACCGCTCTTACATTTGTTTTGCAAATTGGAGACAATTTCTTTTTCTGTTTTCATTCTAGATATGTTTTCAAATAACAAGAGTAGTGCCTCTTTTTTAAGATTTTATGTACAAAGTGGTGAAAATTAGGCACATGAAACAAATTGGTAGCAAAACTTTTTTCAGCTGTAAACTAAAATCTGGTTATTTGGCCCTTCAGTCTAGTTACATCAATTCAAATTGAGATGGTGCTGTTAATCATGTTAATTGTTTGCAGGTTGCTCATTCTTTTGGAAGAGGTTATACTCACAGTAATAAAAAGCTAGGTGGCATTTTTGAAAGATTTCAGTTATCAAACAACTAAAGAATGTGCCATAGTTCTGTCTATTTTTGGCATTTATAAATGATAAAAATCATTGCTTGTTTTAATATTTATATTTATCCTTTAAGACAACATTTCTGATTGTATAGTTTGGCATGTAAATGTATCCTTCATCCCTTCTTGTGTTTGTAGAAACCTGAGCACATTTTTCTTCTTTTTTTTTTTTTGCGATATTCATGCTATGATTAATGTTTATAAGAAATTAGTTTTTTTCTTCTAAAATGGCACGCCCCAATACACTTATAAGTTCAATCTTGTTTGGTTGCCAAAATTTCTAGACAGTTGTATCTTTAAAGAAACAGATTTCTAGTTCATAAAAGTGACATTTAATTTTTTTTTTTCACAATATCTTTAGTTTTATTATTTTAAGCAATATAATCAATTTCCCCCTCACACACTATAATACTTTTTCCTTCTAAATATTATGAAAAAGTGATTTTCTACAATTAGCTTTTCAATCAAAGGGAGGAAAGCATTAATTTATAAACTAATGAAGAAATAGGGTTTATTTGGGTCTTAAAAGTGGAGACACAATTGGAGGCATATTGTGAAGGTTAGGTAATAAATACACTTCCAAAGAAGTGTGAGATGTAAACCATGAAATTAGTTTAATTGCTTGTCCCTTTCCTTTTCTTTTTATGGCTACGTTTCATCTATTTAATGCAAATCTCACAAACGTTATTAATTAGCTTATTATCTATCATTCAACTCTCAACTTTTTAAACTTTGAACTTCAATTTTTTCAAATGCATCATAATGATGTTGCCAGCAAAATTATGTTGTCCCAAATAATGATTCATAAAAGTGATAGTGTGAAAAAGAAAAAGAAATGGCAAAGGGTACAAGTATTTGTGTCCCTTGGTATTAAGAATATACAAATTTAAAACTAGTGAAATTCATAAAATGCGTAAAAAAGTTCAGAATGGAAATAGTGAATATTTCATGCATTCACGAGTATTTGTAAATTTTTACGAAATGTGATTAGAAATATTTAAGAAAAATAATTTTACCGACAATAAGGAATAGAATGTTTAAAAGAATATGTCTAAAAATGATGTCTACAAATTTTAGTTTTGAAGATTTTGAAATTAACCCAACTAGCATTATATTTGACATGGAAGAAATTTAAGTGTTGATTAAATTGATTTAAAAAATTAAAAATATCATTCAAGTAATAATTAATTTAAGACCCATAAATTGATTTCTTTCTAAAGTGTTGATTAATGAACATATAAATAAATAATCAATACTTTCTACTTTTGTTAGCTTTCGTCACATCGCATTACCAAACACATCAATCAAATGTGATATTTTTCTCTATTTTTAATTAGAAAACTTGAATGAACTGAATTTAAGAGATTCATGCGTGCACAATCAACCATTATCAAGTTCTCACACAAAAAACAGAAGTCGAACTTCTATCTTCGTAAAATGAGTTTGTCAAATTACTAAGTGGACTAAAACTTTTACAACTCAGCATGAATTAATAACATAAATGGCATGAATTTATAACTTATTTTCTGGAACTTGTGATTAATTGGTGGAAAAGACACATGATTTGAACAGAAAGATGATGAAGCAGACACAGAGAAAGTGAAGGAAAAAAGAAGCAACCTGCAGAGAGAAGAACTTGTTGAGGAGGAAAGTGAGAGAAAGAATGGAATTAGGTGAATGAATGGTTTAAGGTGTGATGTGATGTTTTGTATTGTTGGAAGTTGGAAGCCATAAGCGACACCTGATGAAGAAAGTAAGATTTGGAAGTGGTGGCCAAAAATGGAGTAGTCCAAGCATGAAAACATTGAATTGCATTAACTTCCTCATTTATTAGCTTCACCAACACTTTGCCCATACGTATACAAGAAGCAGTTTTGTGTCATTTAATGCACCGTTTCTCCCCCACCCTCTTGTCTGCAACAACAACAATACCCTGCAACCACCCTCAGCAAAATCTCTATCTACATCTCCTTCACTTTCACTCCCTCTTCCCATCTCCAACACCTCATGCTCCAAAATGCATTGCAAGAACACTTTTCACAATGTGATTCAAACGCCTTGTTGATGCAGTGAGTTAAGAGTCTCTTTGCTGATGAAAAAACAGTTGGATTTGTAGCAGCCTTTTATGCAATCTTTTTAATCTTTCTCACCAAGCCAACAACAACAAGCATGGGATTTTCTTTCCTGTGCATTGGATATGGCAGAATAGTTTCGTTCCTATCTATTTGCCTTGGCTTAAATGAAGAAGATTCTCAATTTGCTTGCTTTTTTTCACCTTTACTACTCTTTTTCTTGCATTGCTAGTTATTCATAGAGTCTCTACGAAATCGTGAGGTAATGTTGTTATCATAGTGTTTTAGTTCTTAACAAGATGAGGTTTTGCAAGTTTTGTTTTTGTGGTTAAAGATGACGAAAACAAGAACTAGATTGAGAAGTTTATATACTGTAGTTAAGGACTTATCCGAATAGTTTCCTCTCTGAATGGAAGCAAAGCTATATACTTTGATCAAACAATTTTGTTATTAAACATTCTACATTCTACATTTTTATCTGGGTAATGTTTTGGTTTCTTTGTGTTATGGGGATCTCGCTAAAACATCATTTGTTGAACGCGAATCCATGTTCGTTTAGGCTTCTGTTTGAGCTGGTGGTTTTATCGTACTTGTGGTTACAAGTTACAAGCCTTGGTTCCATGTCATCCATTGCAATCTCGTACGGCGAAAAGGGTTCCGTGTTTTGTGGTTTGAAATCTGATGGCTCTCACACAGTGACATGTTATGGAGCCAACTCAGCCATAATCTATGGAACACCAACCCAGTTTTCGTTTCTTGGTCTAACAGCTGGAGATGGGTTTGTCTGTGGGCTTCTAATGGGTTCCAATCAACCGTATTGCTGGGGTAGCAGTGGTTACATTGAAATGGGAGTGCCTCAACCTATCATCGGAGGAGCACAGTACCTAGAAATCAGTGCCGGTGATTACCATGTTTGTGGCTTGAGGAAACCTTTGACTGGGAAACACAGGTACATTTCCTTGGTTGATTGCTGGGGCTACAACATGACCAAAAACTATGTTTTTGGGGGACAGATTGAATCAATCACAGCTGGTTCCGAATTCAATTGTGGTCTTTTTTCTCAGAACAGGACTGTGTTCTGCTGGGGTGATGAGACTAATAGTCTAGTGATTAGTTTGATTCCACAAGAGAAGAGATTCCAGAAAATTTCAGCTGGTGGGTATCATGTGTGTGGAATCTTGGAGGGAGTGAATTCAAGGACATTTTGTTGGGGGAGAAGCTTGAACCTTGGGGAAGAAATTTCAGTGGAACATGCAGGTCAAGGAAACGTTGATTTGGCTCCAAATGATCCCATGATTTCTGTTGTGGGAGGGAAGTTCCATGCATGTGGGATTAAGAGCTATGATCGTGGAGTGATTTGTTGGGGCTTTATCATCAAACGAAGCACTCCATCTCCTAGAGGGATTAAGGTTTTTGAAGTTGCAGCCGGTGATTACTTTACCTGTGCAGTTCTTGCTGACAAATCTCTTATGCCTTCATGCTGGGGTGTTGATTTTCCCACTTCACTTCCTTTAGCCGTTTCACCAGGAATGTGTCAACCTGCTCCATGCCCTCCTGGTTCCTACGCCATTGATCAGCATAAAGGTCTCTGCAAATCACCAGATTCTAGTGTTTGCATGAGGTGCAGTGCTGCTTGTCCTCCTGAAATGTTTCAGAAGAGTGCATGCAATTTGGCTTCTGATAGAGTATGCGAATATAACTGTGCCTCTTGTTCTTCATCCGAATGCTTCATGAACTGCTCCTCTTCATATTCCAATGCTTCCACTGAGAAAAAAACTGAAAAGTTCTGGGCTTTACAGTTACCAGTTGTCATTGCCGAGATTGCTTTTGCGGTTTTCATAGTTAGTGTTGTGTCAATAACTGCAATTTTATACGTCCGCTACAGGCTAAGAGATTGTGAGTGTTCAAAAGGGTCAAAGGGGAAGAAACTCAACGGGAGTTCTTCCCTGCAAAACGAGAATAAGGTGAGGCCAGACATTGAGGAGTTGAAGATCAGAAGGGCTCAAATGTTCAGCTACGAGGAACTAGAAAGTGCAACTTGCGGATTCAAGGAAGAGTCCATAGTGGGGAAGGGGAGTTTCTCGTGTGTGTTCAAGGGAGTGTTGAAAGATAACACAGTTGTTGCTGTCAAAAGAGCAATAGTGTCTCCCAACATGCAGAAGAATTCCAAGGAGTTTCACACCGAACTGGACTTGCTCTCAAGGTTGAACCACGCTCATTTGCTCAACCTTCTAGGCTACTGTGAAGAAGGTGGAGAGAGACTTCTTGTGTATGAGTTCATGGCTCATGGCTCCTTGCACCAACACTTGCATGGCACAAACCAAGTGCTGAGAGAACAGTTAAATTGGATAAGGAGAGTGACCATTGCAGTGCAAGCAGCACGTGGAATTGAATATTTGCATGGCTATGCATGCCCACCAGTGATTCACAGAGACATAAAGTCCTCAAACATTCTCATTGATGAAGAACACAACGCAAGAGTGGCTGATTTTGGTTTATCACTGTTAGGTCCTGCAGATAGTGGTTCACCACTGGCTGAACTCCCAGCTGGGACTCTTGGCTATCTTGATCCTGAATACTACAGGCTTCATTACCTCACAACAAAATCTGATGTGTACAGTTTTGGAGTTCTTCTTTTGGAGATTCTGAGTGGTAGAAAAGCCATAGACATGCAGTATGAAGAAGGGAACATAGTGGAATGGGCAGTGCCTCTTATAAAATCAGGAGATGTAACTGCAGTTTTGGACCCAGTTTTGAAACCCCCTCCTGAGGTAGAAGCATTGAAGAGAATAGCCAATGTGGCAAGTAAGTGTGTGAGGATGAGAGGGAAAGAGAGACCTTCAATGGACAAAGTAACAACAGCTTTGGAGAGAGGTCTTGCACAGTTGATGGGTAGTCCATGCATTGAGCAACCTATTTTGCCTACTGAGGTTGTTTTGGGAAGCAACAGATTGCACAAGAAATCATCTCAGAGATCCTCAAACAGGTCAGTTTCTGAGACTGATGTGGTGGAACATGAGGATCAGAGATTTGAGTTCAGGGCACCCTCATGGATTACTTTCCCCAGTGTGACATCTTCTCAGAGGAGAAAGTCATCAGTGTCTGAGGTGGATGTTGATGGGAAGAACAATGCAGAAGGTAAGAACTTGAGCAGTGTTGGAGGGGGTGGTGATGTTTTGAGAAGCCTTGATGAAGAGATTGGTCCTGCTTCTCCAGGAGAGAGGCTGTTCTTGCAACACAATTTCTAACCATGTGTGTGACAAGAAGTTTAGAGTTTCTCATGTGATTGTGGTGAAAATTTGTGAGATTTTCCTCCACAGAAGATGGTGCTGCTGCTACCACAACTGATGTAGTGCTGTTTCATGTAACTTTGTTTGTTGAGTCTGATCATTGTTGCAGTCTAACTGTTATTGTTTAAAGCATTAAGGTGGTTCTAGTTCTGACAAAAATGAGTCTTCTTTTGCCTTGGATTCTAACTTTTATTGGTTGTAAAGTTTATAATTGAAGTTGAATAATCAGAGGAGGAAATAAGAGAGTAGAAGTTTGTGTTTATGGAAGCAAATGAAAGTTAAAGAAAGGAAAAAAAATATAAAAAATTGCCCTCACGCAGGATCGAACTACGGACCTTCAGTTTACAAGACTGACGCTCTACCACTGAGCTATAAGGGCTTGATGATGATTGAATACAAATTTTGAATTAATATTAATGCAAACGTTGACACACAAAATAAAATCGATTACACAAAAAGGCTATGAGAAAAGTAAAAACAACAATATATTATTTTACCTTTATCCTACATTTCTCTCTCAACATAAATCTAATACCATTATCTTATATAAAAATATCTTTAAATATGTTTCGGATATAGTTTGAAGTCGTCTATCTTACTCTCCATCTAATATTTCTGTTTGTCAACTGATCAAGGTACTTGTCAAACATGTTCCGATGTTAAATTCAGTGCATGATCGATTAGTCAATGCAATAAATGTTATAATTAATGTAATTTGACCTATATTTATAGTTTTTCGCATGAACTCATGATTATGATCAACCTAAACACTTTTAATCCTGATCACTGACTTGTTTATGTTAATTAAATAGTTAAGTGATTTTCACATACTTTGTTCGGTTAATGATGACCGAGCGGCCCCACCACATAATTTGTATAAAGGATCCGGATGAAATTTTGTGGACAATCCAACTAATGGAAATCGGAGAATCCGATCGACGCAACCATATCACCTAAATTGTAAGTTTATATCGAGTTAATGACAACTGAGAAATCGAGTAAAGTATTGTCGAACACTAGATAATATCTTTGAAAATCTTCTTCGAAGTAGTGTATACGTAACCGATCGGTCATTGTTGACTTGATCAACCGACCCATTAAATATAAGGTAAACGCATAAGTGATAATTATTTTTCATGTGGATAGGTTTAAGGTGTATTCAATGACAATATTAATGATTAATTTTGGATGTTTTATAAGTTAAAGTGGATAGGTAAGGACTAAGATTAATTCATAGAAGCTGCATGAGCAGAAAAGGTGCAGAAAAAATCGAAATTAAAAAAAGAAAAGAAGAAAAAAACTCATGAAGTTTAGAATTAGAGTATCTTTATGTATACACAGTTAAACACTAAGGCAGAGAGAGAGTTGTTTTTTGAGGAAAATTTAAAAGGGAATTTTTTAGAAAAAAAAGAAGAGAGAGAGAGAGATTATTGAGATAATACTTGCACTTATTAAAGAAATTAACAAGGTTTTATATTATGTTGGTCATGTCATGTTATTAGTTGTTGTATTGAATATTATTTAGTTATTGTTCTTAGTTCTATTTATGCATACTAATGCTTGTACAATTTAGTTTTATTGTGATTCTGGCATTGGGCTTGATTATTTATTTTGTTGTTCCTGTTTTTAGATGTTTTGGGCAATGATAAATCGACTAATTAAAGATATAGTTTTTGAATTTTATTTCTAAATTTTTGGGAAAGTAATTATCTAATCAGTATGTTAATACATTCGGTTTTAGCCCTACAATAGTTATTTTTTAAAACTAAAATTACTGAAAATAATTTAATTCACATAAAAAAAAGAAGAGTTTTCTTAACATCACTGGAGAAAACTCTAACTAACGTCAAACAGCAGTATAAAAAAAATACTGTAACAACTTAATTTCAAAACAAAACTTACTAACATTAATAATGAATCTCGAATTGACGTTAACAAAGAGTACTACTCACTCAACAATGTGTTAGTATTGGTGAAACCACTGACATTTTCAAAATGAAAATCAAATTGAGAAGAAAATATATATGAGGAGTAAATTGTAAATTTGAAAATATTAAAAAAATTAAAATTCTTACTTTTTAGATAAAATCTAAAATTATATAGTTGTAAATAATACAATTAATTTAGTAAAATTAAAAAAATTAAAATTCTTCCTTTTTAGATAAAATCTAAAATTATATAGTTTTAAATAATACAATTACTTTAATAAAATTTGAAACTTTCATATTTTTTAATTCTTTATTCAAAAAACTTTCATTTTTTTTTAATTCTTTATTCAAACAACATATTTTATCTTAAAATATTTCGTCTTATAAAAAAATAATATAGAAGAAAACAAAAATATAAAAAAATAATATAGAAGAAAGCAAAAAATAAATATAAAAATAAATAGTGTAGAGGAAAACAAAAAATAATATAGAAGAAAACAAAAATATAAAAAAATAATATAGAAGAAAACAAAAATATAAAAAAATAATATAGAAGAAAGCAAAAAATAAATATAAAAATAAATAGTGTAGAGGAAAACAAAAAATAATTGCCCTCACGCAGGATCGAACTACGGACCTTCAGTTTACAAGACTGACGCTCTACCACTGAGCTATAAGGGCTTGATGATAATTGATCCCAAATTTGAAATTAATATTAAAACAAACGTTGACACACAAAATAAAATCAGTTTCACAAAAAGGCTATGAGAAAAATAAAAACAACAATATATGTGATTTTTTTTCTGTTAAATTTTTTTTTCTTCTTTTACCTATGTATGAGTGGTAATAAAGTCTAACCTATTTAATGTTATTAAATATGCAACTTAATTAACTTATAACCTTTTTATTAAGTATTTTTAGCTATATTTTTATTAATGTTCGTGCTTATTAAATATTTAAAATTTTATATTTTTAACAATTTTTATGATTTAAAATTTTTATTAATGTGAAGTTTTATGATTAATATAAAATAATATTATAGTTAATGTAAAATGTCGGATGATTTTTATTGTTTTCATCGAAAACATTTTGGTGGATTTTTCTTAGGATTTCATTAAGCAAAAATTATATATTTGACTTTAGCCTAATCTATACACAAGAGATTAACACTGCTTTAAAAAATTTGAGGGCATTAAATTTATGAGTCTTTTTTCTTGTATGATATTTAACATTAGACTCAAAATTGAATTGTTTTATACAATCTCCTCCTCAAAGGATTAACATTGATGGTTTTTTTTTCTATGGGAAAGAAATTATGTACATGTGACTTAATCTTCACCTACATAAAGGATTCAAAATCACAGTTAATCCAAAACTTCAAAAGTATTGAATTTATGATTTTTTTTATATGATCTTTAACTTATAGTTACGCTTTTACGATGATATCTTTCGACACATGCTAATAACGAGGTCATCATACTTTTATGATGACACCTACATATCATTGTTGCCACTACCATTGATGTAGGTGACCATCATCTTATTCTTCGATAACTTTTATGTCATTACTTACATCTATCAAAAAATTGTTGTCATTGTCAATGTAAATGATAACAATAACGATAATAACAATCATTTAAATAAAAATTACTTATCATTTTTATATTAATCACAATATTATTTTATATTAACTATAAAACCTAACATTTGTTAACATATAAGATAATTTGACAAGTTAATGATCAATGTCAAATAATTAACAAAAAAATTAAATGACAAATACTTAATTAAAAAATATAAAAATTTTGAATACTCAATGTAAAAATAAGTTTAACAGAGATTCAATTAAAAATATTCAAATTTATAAGAGATTTTAAACTTAAGTAAGTAAAAAACAAACTTAAAAATTATTATTGTAATATTTAATTTTTTTATGAGTTTTGTTCAAGTAAGAAAAATGTTGTGAACAAATTTATCATGCTAAATTTTTATGTGATAAAAAAATAATGAAAATAAATATATTATAAATTGAATTTTAAAATGTATCTATTGGAACCTTATGATAGCTCGATTTACATCAAGTGTCAAATTTTATACTGACACCAAATTATGTCCCTTGACGATTTGTAATATTCTTACCCAAGTATTGCTAATTAACTAGTGTATTCTTTTGGTTAACTAAAAAAATGTAAATTAGGTTGGTATAATTTGAATAAAAAATATTTTAAAATTTTCCATACTTAAATTACTGAAGAAAAAAAAAAGGTTTAGAATAAAATTATGTATTGGTTTATAAACAATATTTTAATAATTATAACAATTAATGAAGAAAATTCTTTCAATTGGTTTATACATATAGCTTTTAAAACTATTCCAACTATAGTTACTTCCTCTACATAGTAATCGATGAATTTTCACCACAATTTTATTTGAATTCTATTTTCCAATATTTCATATACCAAATAAATAGTAAAGATATATTAAAATATTTTAAAAACAATTACATTTTTTCTTGTATATATTTTTAACTATAATATATAACAGTAACCCGATTATTTTTAAATTTTTAAAAAATTAATATCAATATGTTTTCAAGTATACAATGTCTTAAATTAATGAAAAGAACTCGAACACACAAGTTTAAAACCCATTTTAGTGATTTTGTTTTGGAAATTGTAAAATATTAACTAATAAAAGCTATTTTGGTGATTGTGTGCTGCATAATGGAAAGGACATTCCAGTGAACTTCAAAATTGTATTTTTAGAAGACAAATATTAGAGAATATATTTATATTATTTCCAAAATGTTAAATGTTATTCCATACTAAAAAACTTATTATAAAATATTCTAAAATGATGAATCCTAAAATTAATTCCATATGCTATTCGATGTCCTTGTTCCAAAACTTTAATTGCATTTTTTTTAAAAACTGAACTTTTAAAATGCCATTTTCGTTGTGGCAGTGCAATGACTAAATGCGTAAAATAAAATATGAAAATCCTGGACACAATGGCCTAATATAAAGGTAAGCATCCCATAGTGAAATGTGGATGAACAGATACAACTTTTATTAAGTCCCTATAATAAGAAGAAGAAAAATGTAATCATTCTATAAATATCAAACATTTTCTGACACTTCTTCTGTTTCTTTCAGAAAAAACAAAGGTTAAAATGCTTATGTATGTAAAAAGGAAAAAAAGAAGAAAAGAAAGTAGTTACAATGGGTCATCAATAGCCACTATTCACAGGGTTTTTTAAGCACAAAAGGAATTACAACTATGTACATACATACATCATCGGAAGTCACAACCATGCACAAGGGGAGAGGGAAGGACGGTGACAGCTGCAAAACTGATATACACGAATTCTCTTCTACAGTTCTACATTCTGAAAAGTGAAAAATGGAAGGCATCCACGTTCATAATGTACAGTTGCTGAAAATATTCAGTATGTAACAACTCCCTCTGTTAATATTCGATCAAATCCAAATGGAGGGATTTCTAAATTGTGTTGCCATGGCTTCCGATAGAAACTTAACTAGGTTTTTTCTCTCCACACTTTTCTCCCTCTTATGTTCAAGGTGTCGAACCTGGAGGCCATAAGTAAATTAGTTACCACTGCACATAACTTCTTCCTTGAAGAATTATTTGTATCTATAGCTACAACAATGACCTAGTTCAGTTTGCATAACTAATACACAACACACAAAGTCTATGAGGTTTTACATGAAGTAGCAAGTCATGCAACAGACTTCTTTTAATGCAACAATCTATAAGATCAATAAAAATCACAATAGATAGAACGACCCTCGCAGAATTGAATTGCAGAGGACATTACCTTAACAGAATCTGTCAAGGAGAAATCTGTATCTGCGATGATGACAAGGCATTTTATACCATGTTCATTAGCATACTCATACTGCTCTGTAAGACTTGGATCAGGGGTAGGAACGAATTCAGCCTGATGATATGAAAGATGAGTGAACAGGAGCAATTCATAAAATAATAATAATAATAATAATAATAAGCAGATTATAATTGATTGGATATTTCAACCTTAAAGTTCTCCTCCCATAATTCCGCAACTAGCTCCATGCGCTCCACCAGGAGACCTCCTCCACCTCTAGAACAGACAAGAATACTGGTGGTGCCTTCGTTTCTGAAACAGTTGAGGAAAGCCAACTAATCAAGCTTTATCTATGGTCTGCATGTGTTAATCTATAAATTAAAAATGTAACTGAAGAGATAATAACCCAAGTGTCAAGGATTTTATTAATGTTAAAATAACAAGACCTAGGAAAGTCTAAGTTGAAGGACACTGACCTATTGGGTTTGATATCTACAGGACAATTCTGAATTATTGTCTCCAGTGCAATGCTAGTCCCCACACCAGTTGGAGGATTTCCTTTCTAGATAGCAGAGAAGACATGTAAGAAACAATATAAAATTCACAGTGAAAAAAAACTTTAAGCTGTCTAGGACTGTAAGAAGCAAACACCTCAAAACTGAAGCACATGCAAGTGAAACATATGACACCATTAGCAACAGAGGATTGGCATCATTATGTTTGGGAAAAGGTTAGCATCAATACATATATCTGGAGCATGAAGGACAAACCTGAACACGATATGTTGGTACTTTTTCAAATTCAGGTCAAAGAGTTTAAGCATGACAACATTATAATAGCACAGTTTGTGATTCAAGCAAATTGCAATTGAATTCTATAATTGTTAATGCATAGGCACACATGATTATTGCACATTCTAAAATGTTTAACATTCAGAGAAATACAGAAAGAAAAATAGGATAGAATATACAAGTCATTTCAAAGTCAATCAGAAAAAAGAAGTGTGGATAACCTACAGAGTCACTTCGCCACAGCTGATGAAGCAAGTAGTCATATCGACCACCAACAGCCAGCAATACACCTTCAGAGAGAGACCCAGGACTGTTCTCCTTCCTTAAGTATACCTTCCAAGACAAGTTCAACTTCATCAGAATCATTAACACGTATATTCTCTGTTCCATAAAAAAAACTAATACATATATTCTAGCCTTTCTGATCCTTGATATGCAATTCCAAAGAACCGTCAAGTAATAAAAATATTTTAAAAATTAAATGTACACAGTTCTTTATCAATAAAAAAAATGCAAAATTTATGGATCATTGATAACCTTTTTTACAAATATTCCATGGTTTTCCTAATTATAACAATTTCATATGATAGAAAAAGTATGTCACAAAAATATACATTACAGATATCTTGATGATCTTTTTTCACATGGAATGTTAGATGTTGAAAACACAAGTGAAAACCAAGTGAGGAAATAAACAAACATTTGAGTTCATTTCTTTCATCTGAAGCAATATAATTAGAGGCATAGACTGATAATTATGTTTGATACGTGTTAGTTCTGATTAATTATCCTTTATCATAACTGTTTCATTTCTTTTCCAGTATAACCCAAGCAGACTATGGTTTACAAAATGACATAAGCGCACAGCATCATGAAATTATTAATAGTTCGTTATGTGGCACTTGAATCAAGACAAATTCGTTCAATCTCAATCATTATCAATTACAATTTTTTTTATAGAAGAGTTCTGTCACACACTTGGAGTGAAGCTTTTAGAAATCATCGCTTCCCAATAGCTTGGAAGAGTGTCCGATAGATACAGACAACGTAAAAAGAATTGTAAGATTTGACCACACTAGAATGCAAGATATAAATATTGCTTTTGCATTACTCAATCTTCAACCATTGTGTAATGCCTAAGAAGGTATGACATATTGAGGTATACAAACTATTCATACACAGGAAGGATTGGGAAGTGTTTGCTACAAAATGCAATCTTGGTGTTGATTCAGTATAATAAAGGTTTAATAATTAAAAAATAAATAAATAAAAAACTAAGAAAAAATTATGGTACCTGAAAAAACAAATCTCTATGATAACTTTCAGTTGGTGGCATTAATGCATCGATATATATATTTCTGTCAATCCTCCAAATTCTCAGGAGACTGACAAGCTCAGACAACTCATCTAGTGCCTTGAATGTACGTTTATCTGCAACAGTTTACTATTGCCAGTAAGAATGAACTTTCTTCTCTCATATATATTGTACATTACAATCTAACTATAAGAATAATACCAGATGGAAGAGCTCCTCTTAATCGGGGGAGTGCATGATCTGCAGATCCACAAAATCTTAAACCTACAGTCTGTAACCTATTTACCTTAGTCTCTGCTAAATTCAGTTCCTGGAAAAGTATTAAAATTGTAACTGATTAATTTCATTTGAGAACAGTTTTCTTTGAACATTGTAATTAACAATATGAAACTACAACAACCTCAACAATACTAATTGTAGCCAGAGATGCAAGATTCTTTACAAATTTTCTTACCTGCAAAAGTTGCCGCCTTATCACGACCCATTTTGATTTCCTTTCTGAGGATTGTGGGCGCAAAGAACCCATCATTGAGAGAAGCTTCAGGAAATTAAAGATGGTTATACTAGATACCCACAAACTTAATAATCCAAGCCATATGAGTGCATCAATGAGATAACATACCTCTGCGACTTTGAGTCTGTGTTCCACCTTGACTCCAGTCCATGACCAAATTGCATCCAGAAGGTCACCATGGTTGAGATGAATGTCACATGAATCTGCTTGAAAAAAACATGTGACTACGTCCCTTGTGACCTGTAATACAATTAATAAATAAGCTAAAGTATAGCACAAAAAGGTCAAACATCATACTTACAAGTCTGAAGGATTTCAGCTCAGATCAGGATGAATAAATTTTATGTTGGGCAGTGAAGATTCTGTCTTTTGAGATTCAAAGTCTTCTATTTCCTTGTTTCCTTAGTCATGTATTTCCTTGTTTACTAGGATTTGATTATCTTCACATATTTAGGTTAGCCAAGCTTCATTAAATATTTCAAGCATTATCTATTCCCTAAAACATGCGGATCCGATTGTAAAGTGATTATGATATAAATTCATAGGCTGAGAACTAATATTTCAAGCAATATAGTCATATCTCAAGTTTTATTTCAAAAACAGTATAAAAAAGGACAAATTTATTTACCATGGAATGAAATCTAGGACTTGAGCTTCAACTGACAAAACGAAGTTGTACAGCTAACTATTTAGCATCATAATGCTATCTGTTAAGATATCATTAATATCTTATTTTCTGTTTCTATTGTTATTATTTTTAATATATATTTTGGGCTTAGTCCATATTTTCTTTATTATAAATACAGTTCCTATGTGTATTTTCTACACAAGGAAGATTAATCCCAAACTTAGTTTCACTATATTTAACACTATCATTGATAACTACTTATAACAACTTGCAGAACTTAATAAAAAAGAAAACAAAACCAGAGCAAAATAGAAAATCTAACACTATGCAGTAGAAAATTGCACCTTTATGACCTCTGCTTCTGTCAATGCCGAGGTGCCACCAATAATGTCAAAATCTCCCTGAAGGAAATGATTTGCACAGGCAACAAGATTTGCAGGAAAGTGCCATGAAAAACATCACAAACGACCATAGAATACATGAGAAAACCCAACAAAGACAAATTATCAGATCTCATTTGTAGAATTGCCTCAGATTTGTTTGATAAAAGAAAGGAACGATCACAGAAAAACTAATCAGAAATAATATTAAAATAGTACCTGGAGGTAGCGATTTGGTGATGAATGTCCAACTGCTCTTCTAAAGACACATGATATCTCATATCGTTTAAATGAAGATTTCTACACATCATGTAAATTTGTTTCACATTCAATCCTTATGCCTTGCAGAAATTCAGCTTAAATAATAGAGAAGCAATGCAAAAACTGCCGAGGACATTATATTTCTTTCAGATGCAGTTCAAATATTAAAATTTCTTCTACCTCTACATTTTATACTTCTGTTGCATGGGGCAAAGATGTTATGACCAACTCTACAGAAAAGTAAAAAAAAAAAAAAAAACTTTTTTTTCTAAATTTTTTTTTTTTTATTTTTTTATTTTTTTTTT
>Ga0099822_1003102_pt1 | contig 21153 bp, 12 predicted proteins | sample CowpeawhiteBW_FD_76839 | JGI IMG/M metagenome (GOLD analysis project Ga0099822, IMG submission 76839) | Root nodule microbial communities of legume samples collected from California USA - Cow pea white BW | ecosystem: Host-associated > Plants > Roots > Nodule | place: USA: California | collected...
AAATATCTAAAGTTCTTAGAGTTATAATATAATGAATTTAAAAATTCATTACAACGCGAGAAAAACGGTCTCAAATTTGACAATACCACAAAATCAAATTGATAAGGTACGAATGGTTTATCTAAAATGGTATTCATGGTTTGGTATCATAAAATAATAGCATGATATAATAATGAATGATAATAATATTTTTTTTTTGAATTCTACTATTATGTGTGCTTATTTTAAGCAGAGAAAATGAAGAGAAAAGATGAAGAATTTTTTTTCTAACTAAAAAAAATTATATATAACAAATCTATTTGGCTCCCCTATATTTTTTGTCCAAGTTCCGCCACTGCAGGTGCAGACTTCCTTAGAATTTTATATCAAGCGCATGGTCCGGATAATTGAGTATAGTGTCAACTATTTGTGTGAATTATAAATCAGAGATAAGTTTTATACCATGTTTGCAAGTATGTGACACGTGTGTGTAGTTTAGTGTCAATTATTTGTGTAAATTATAAATCAGAGATAAGTTTTATATGATGTTTGCAAGTATTTGACACTTGTGTATGCGCGTGTGTCTTGCACATTAGTTTACCCTTCTTCTATGTTTTTGTCTTGTATTGTTTGTCATTATGTTGTGATGATCACCTATTTTATGGGAGCAGCAGATGTGGTTGCAGTTTCTGAGATACCTCTGAAGGATGAGGAACCATCTTTTAGGTTTATGACAGGTTTCAATGGAAACTTTAGCAGTGATTAGTTTATGTATATAGTTTACTAGTTTAGTTTAAGGGTATAAATAATATATTTTTATAATCATATTTTTTGTAAGATTGTATTAATATATTTTATATACTAAATTATTTGTTTTGACATTATGATAAAACATCTTACTTTATTAGCTTTAAGATGCTAAAATTGAGATGTTACCTTATGTACATATTTGTCCTATTATTTTCTTAATACACATTCAGTTTTTGTTTAAATTATTAAAGAATTCGTAGTTTTAAATTTTTATTTCTTGTTTGTTTTAATTATTTTGATAATTTTTTTATATAATTATTCATTCTCATAACCACAGATAATGAATATTTATAATATCATAATTTCATGACTATATTATTAATTAATTAATATTAAAAAAGTTAAAAAATTGTGTACAGGTGAATATATTATTTCAAATATTTTCCGCTTTCAGTTTATTTATATCTTGACGCGTTATATTTACTAGTTACTCCTAGTATGGGTTTATTAGGAGTAAACTGTAGTTGAAATTATTGTCAAAATACTTGCATAAGCTATATTTAGAAAAGGATATTTGCGAAGTAAATGAAAAATAATTTTATTTTCTCGCAATTATAACTAAAGAGTACGGTAGCTTATGAAATGCAAACTAAACTGTGTTTAAAAACTGTGTCCGGAAGGAAAAAATGTTTAAAAAACTATAAGGCTCTTATTTATAGTAATTACACTATTTGAAAACTTCCTAATGATTTAAAAAATAATTATAATCAGTACAAAATTAATTATATTAAAGCTAAATATTAATGAAAGTGCAAATCATTTTACGATATGTTGCTTGATAGAGGAAAACAAAAGACAGAAACAGAAACAGAAGACTCTGTGATTGACGTTTTCAAAGTCACCTTTGGAGTGAGATAGTCTACTGTACAAGACAAAATGGAACTACTAAGAAAAGTAATGTGCAGAGAAATGAAGTGGATTTTGATTTTGATGTTAATTCCTTAGCTGAAAAAGTCCACACCCCATAATGCACACCACGCGGTTTAGAAGTTAATTATAGCTAGGTTTGATCAAAGTTAGAAAATTAAAGAAAGGATATTACTCCCTAATAATTGTAATTCAAATTTTTTATGCTAAATCATTACTAAACAAAAATACAAAAAATATATTACGCTTATCTAACATAACAAATTAAACTAAATTAAAATTCAATCATAATAAAGTTTTGAGATATAAAATCAACAAAATGTCATTTAATATTTTTAATTTAAAATATTATAAATAATAAATAACTAATATTCAAAACTAAGATTTTAACGATATAAGTTCATAAAAAAATAGTTAATTAAAATTTAAATTATTAATAAATTAAGATATTTTCAAGTAAGTTTTTCTAAATTTGTTTATTTACCTCAACTTTTTTTATAGTTTTAAATTTGTTAACGGAATGAGGTGCCTATTATATTATTTTATCAACTTGTCTTAATGTATATTAAGAAATGCATGGTTGTAGATAATATAAATAATAATGCAATTAATGTGAAGTCACATCTTAATGTCATTGTTTCCATTAAAAAATATTATTTTTATTGTTCTAATTGAGTATATATTGGATTAAAATCGTGATGTTTCTCGGTGACTTTCACCTGCTCTTCGTTTTATGTACGAAGGTGCAATGGAGTTTTAAAAGGGATTGAATAAAGTTTGTAGGTACTAGGCAAATGTTTAAAAGAACATATAATTTATAATAGTTCACTCCAAATACTATGATTACGTTTAGTCTTTTAAGATCAATCTTAAAACATTTCAGTTGGGTTATATTTTGGATTATGATTATTTGAAAAATTATAAATTTATTATAAAATATTTGACACAATGATTATCAAACTTTCATATGGGATGCGTTTAACCTCTTTGAGATAAATATAGTCTCTTCTTTGGACAACACTAATTTAACCTTTCCGGAAATACCTTCTTGATCTTAAAATTGTGAATGATTGTTGTAGCACAATTTATTTAATCTTGCAATCTGATGAATAAATTTTTAGAAATAATGTTTTTTTTTTCAAGTTCAATCCAGATTGCCATTAAAGAATTTATGACAAAAATCTTGATTTTATCAAATAGATGTTTCTGATATATTTTGGTTGTTCTTTCTCGAAATTCTACATAGATTATGACATATCTTCTCTTTAACGATTTCTTCCTGAAACTTTTCTTTTTTCTTTGTAATTTTTCTTCAAAGATCATTGTCAAAATAATATTTTCTCATGTAGGATATCTTCTGTTTCCTTTTCTTGATCAATAGAGCAACATTGTACACATATAAACTTTCTATATTTTTTCTACTTAAAAAAAGACCTTTTATAATATCAGATATAATCAAATAATTCATCATAAATAATATTATATCAAATCATATATCAATGAAGCTCTATAATTTAATATTGGAGTATGCATAATTAATTATAGTAAATCAAATAATCGTATAAGAGCAAATATGAGTAACTCTAATAAATAGTACTAAAAGAATTTCCTTTATGTTGCTTTTATACTTGATATAGAAAATTCCAAAATAAAAGATTACTGCCATGAATTTTATATAAAACTCATTTAGAATGACCAGTGCGTCAAGATTAAGCACTGGCATTAGAAGCAGTAGATTCACTGTGCCATGTATCAGTGACGGCTTTAGGTGAAGGTTGAACAATCATCTTTTTCAATAATCCATTATCTTCCCAATCTGGTGAAGGTAGAGAGGGTGGAAGTAAATGTTCTTCATCCCTCCCACTTTCAATTCTCATCAGCACCTTCAAAACCTCATCCATTGAGGGTCTCAAATCTTTGTCTCGTTGCAAACACTGAAAGGCCAATTCTGCCACTGAAATCATCATCCTCTTTACCTCACTGTCCGAATCAAAACCAAGAGAAGGATCAACCAGCTCACTGAATGCACTTTGCTGAATCTTCTTTATTGCCAAGTTAGACAAGTTTATCTCATCCCTATGCCTGCTCATATCAACAGCTGCCATAGAAGATATCAGTTCAATAAGCACAACCCCAAAACTAAACACATCACTCTTGTTTGTAAGCTGGTAGCATTGGTGATATTCCGGGTCAAGGTAACCTGGGGTCCCTAGTGGAGCAGTGGAGACATGCGTGACATCGTTCGGGAACAGCCTTGAAAGACCAAAGTCAGCAACCTTAACACTGAAGCTTTGGGTAAGGAGAATGTTTTTGGTTTTGACATCACGGTGGACGATGTCAGAAGCATGGAGATAACACAATGCACTTGCGGTCTCTATGGCAATTTTCATTCTTATGTGCCATGGAAGAGTGCGTGGCCTTGCAAAATCACCGTGGAGATGGCAAGCAACAGTGCCATTCGGGACGTGTTCGTACACGAGCAGTAGTTCACGACTGCGATGTGAAGTGCAGCCATAGAGGGACACCAGATTTGTGTGGCGCAAGCGAGTGAGGATGTGAACTTCGTTCATGAACTGTTCAACGCGCCTGTAGTTGTGCTCATAGAGACGCTTGATGGCAACTTCTCGTCCATCTCGCAGTTTTCCTGATTGTTAAACACCACATCAATCACTGATTACAACTCATTCAAACAAAATCTGTAGAACTATATAACATGAAGGTGAGAGAACGGTTTAATTACCATAGTAAACGGTTCCAAAGCCTCCACTTCCAAGTTGTCTGGCGTGGTGGAAATTGTATGTGGCTTCTTTAAGCTCCTTGTAAGAGAAGAGAGGGACTCCGTAGTAGAACCTGCAATTTTCGGGGTCTGAATTTGAGCTGGGACCAATTGAATCGGTGTCCGCGTTTCTCGATTGGTGTTGGGGGTCTGAAGGAGTGCATTTTCGTCTAAATATAAGGCATCCAATTAGCACCATGGCTAATAATATCACGCATAAACCTGCAATAAGGGATACCAAATTTTAATCGGACAAAACTTTTAAGATATAACACTTCCATCACAAATACCAACTCTCACTCCCAGGAACTCGATTAAATAAAAAATATATATTCTTAACTTACCTGTTACGAGTCCAAGTACCAGCTTCAAAGTTTTACTCTTATTCTTTGGCTCTGCAGATGAAGCAGTATTGAAGGAAGTTTTTAGTGAGCAATGAATAGTTTAGCCACGTCTAAGACAATACTTCAATGGATAAAGGAACGTAAAAGAAAAATGTATGCAAAGCTGACCTTCGTGACAGTAGAACTGTTGATCGCGGTCAAGACGACATTGACCTCCTCTGTGATTATAGCAGTCATCACAATCCTTAGATAATAGTACTTGAACAACCATCTGAGCAGATACAAACGATAGAATGTCTGTGGTATCAGGCTTGTCCTTTTTTGCTAACGTAAGAACCGAGCATGATGAGAAAAGTTTATGAGCCTCATCATTATTAAGGAAGGAAAGGCTGTCATAATAGATATCATAATCATACTCAGGGCAGGAGTGATTGAAATAATGTGCCGGGGGTTTCATACTGAGGCCATGTTTGCATCGGAACAGTGTTACATTATATTTTATATAACAAGAGTATAAAGAAGAATGGGATGAAAGACTATAGCTATTATTCAAAGTGTCACAGATGTTGTTTTGTAAACGCTTGTGCAAATCTTCATCTGAAATTGAAATCCCATCCTGCTGAGTGATGCCTGTAAGCACAAAGTGTTTTCCATTTTTCTCCAGCTGGATCTTTTTTTGGATTGACTGAGAATTATCACAATCATGTATAGGTATCAAGCCACAGTCTGGTTGTTCTGCCTTGGTAAAAGGGTAATGAAAAGACCCAAGATGGCCACAGGTAAAGGAATGTGGACAACCTTGGTGTCCATATCCATAACCAGCACAGAGGATGAGTACAAGGTGATAAAACAAGAGGAAGCAGAACAAATCTACGATAGCCATACCAAATTCCCAATTGCTACAAACTGGTAAAACAATATTTTGAGGAACAAGGGATGAAATCTCTTAAAAGTGACCAGATTCTCTATGAATGATGTTATGCTTAGTGTTCTTAATCTTGCATAGTCACACCTCATTCACAATATATACATGTCATGAATCAACTAATTTAAAACAACGTCTTTGATTGGCAAGTTGACTTGGAAGATGAGGATGGAAGACTTGGAAAAAAAAAAAGTTAGTGTAGATACAAACATGTAATTGTCTTCATTATTGCAACAATGAAACCTGACACACAAAGTTTTCCAGTCAATTTCTGCCATTGATTTTATACAGTATATTCGCACAAACACAGGACTGGAATTGACTCTTCCAAATCCACATAGTTTCAAGTTTAAAGTTCAAAGGTGAACTTTGAACGTCAGTATTTGTTAATAGAAGAGTGGGGAAATTACGAGTTCGATATTTTCTACATATGCATTTAATGTTCATTTTGATAGATAATTTCAAAAGGAAATTAGATTTCCCACATGTGGTAATGAAATAGAAAGTGAGATTAGGTTTTGTGGATAGTGACAGAGCGTTGTGTCAAAGTGACGGGTAGAAGTATGAGTGTAGATATTATAGAATACGCGTATTGAGAAAGTCTCCGGTAGATTATACATTTCAGGATTTCTCAAAAGCGAAATGAGAAGAGAATTTCATTTCATACCATCGCTACAAAGATTTTTCTATATGCTCAACTGAATTTAAGTGAGGTTACAACACATATGTATCAATTGACAAATAAAAGTATATACAATATTAAACTGAAATATGTTAACTTCATGAAAGCTAGATTTTTTTATTTCTTGTTTTATATAATATTATATTTAAGAAGACTTTTCCTTGTTAAATAAAATACAAAAATATCTAAATAATCTACTATTATATTATTATTTTTATTAAAAATATTTTTTAATGTAATAATATTTGTTTTAGTATTATATTATTCATTTTACACCATTTTTAAAATAGTGTTTTCTTTATTTCTAATGTTTATATTTTTCTAAATAATAAAATTTTAATTTATATTTTTCATAACTTATCAGGTCTATTTTTGTAAGGTTGAGTTTGACAATGATAAAGTTTATTTCACCAATATTTGTTGTTGGTTGTGTTTATTACGTCTTTTACTATTGGATTACTATTAAACCATTGATGTCTGATTTTATACTCAAGATATATTATATATGTTTAGGTACGAGGAGGTGTGTTAAAAATTCTACCTCAACTAAATATAAGAATATTTCACAACATATAAATAATGACCTTATAAGTTAATTTTGTAAAATTAAATTAGACTTAAAAATCAATTTTTAAAATGTGATGCAAATCTAAATCATATAACTTTTTTTAATTCGAATTTTTAAACCTAATGAGTTTATGAATTTTTTATATATGAAGTTCAATATTTTTATTTTCATCTAATATTAGACTTAAACACAAACTTAGATTCTCACCAATTTGTCTATATTCTCTCATAATTTTCCTTTTCAAGAAATTACTTTGCTAAATTTTCCATAACCAATGTGTGTTTTTGAAATCCAGTGATGAAAGTTATAGAAGAGCCCAGCAAACTTGGTGCCAATAACTTACTCTTTTGTGGTATCTTTGTACAGAATTTTGTAATATATATGTACTGATGTATCCTCACCTTAACTCTTTGGTGGACAACAATGTGCCCTATAAGTAATCATCCTCTCTCTTCACAATTAAACAAGCGATATTGTGACTCAACCAATAATGAGTGTGGTAAAATGAGATTATCAAGAAATAATGATAGAGCAAGTGATGATTAGCCACTTATATTAGGTGTAGTACATTTACTTTCCCATTTATCAGTGACAGTGTCAGGGGAAGTAGGCTTCGTATTCTTCAACAGTACAACTTCATCCCACTCCGGTGAAGCCGGTGGTGGTGAATGTGCACGACTTTCTGCAATTCCTCCATTATCAACATCTATCTCATCCTTCCCACCCTCAATTCTCTGCAGTTCATGCAACACCTCATCCATCGAAGGTCTCAACTCCTTCTCCCTCTGCAAACACTGTAAAGCCAACCCTGCCACTGAAACTATCATCCCCTTAACCCTACTGTCCGAATCAAAACCAAGGCAAGGATCTACAAGTTCACCAATTGCACTTTCTTGAATCTTCCTAACTGCTAGATTTGACAAGTTAATCTCATCCCTACTCCTGTTCATATCAACCGCAGGCTTGGATGATATCAGCTCAATAAGCACAACCCCAAAACTATACACATCACTCTTACCAGTCAGCTGGTAGCAGCTGTAATATTCAGGGTCAAGGTAACCCGGGGACCCTTGTGGAGCTGTGGAGACATGTGTTACGTCGTTTGGGAAGTCTCTTGAAAGACCAAAATCTGCTACCTTAACACAGAAGTTGTTGTCCAGGAGAATGTTGTTTGTTTTCACGTCACGGTGGATGATGTCTGAGGCGTGGAGATAAGCCAATGCACTGGCAGTTTCTATGGCAATTTTCATACGTGTAGGCCATGGTAGTAACCCAGGCTTCGCTAATCCACCGTGCAGATGACATGCTACGGTGCCGTTTGAAATGTATTCGTACACAAGTAGGAGTTCACGACTGTGCCGTGAAGTGCAGCCGTAGAGTGACACTAGATTTTTGTGACGCAACCGTGTGAGGATTTTAACTTCGTTCATGAACTGTTCTACTCGCCTCCAATTGTGCTCGTATAACCGCTTCACCGCAACTTCCCTTCCATCTGGGAGTTTCCCTGCATTTTCATTTCAGGGTCTAAGTGTTACAATAAGAATTACATGAGAAATATTGAATAGTTCAACTAATTTTAGCTTAAGACAAAGCTAGTTTTATCTTGTTCTTTTTAATTTTTCCTTTACATAGATGTGTATGAATAAGTTTGTCCAAGCACACACTGTTATGTATTCACTGTTTAATTCTTCTTCACACTTTCAAAGCTCTATCCAATTTTCACTTTATGTGTAATGTCATCAATTTTTCAGAGATCAAAGTTCTGGATCATGGACGTGTTGAAATTGACCAAGACCAATGAACACGTAGTACAAGTTCTAAACTATACAATAACATGCTGTGTGCCAAACTATCAATGAATTGTGCGGTGTTTGATAAAGTAGCTTACCATAGTAGACAGTACCGAAGCCTCCATCTCCAAGTTCCTGAGCATGGTCGAAATTGTTTGTCACTTCTTTAAGCTGCGCGTAAGAGAAGAGTGGAACTCCAAAGTATTCGGCACTACTTGCTCGATGAGAAATCGAGGAGGAATCAGAATAAGAATCTCTTGACTTTAGTTGTCCACCTGAGGTAGCATGTTTTCGTTTGCGGAGGAGAAGGAAAAACAACAACCCAATTAAAATCATGCATGGGACTCCAATGCCTAAACCTGTGAAAAGGGAAAATATAAATTGAAGATACTGCGAGACAGAACAGAGTGCATGACTGCTGCTACTTTCCTGAGACATTGCAATTAGCACTCAGAGCTATACAAATTTTTAAAGAAGTTTTCATCATTCTAGGTAGAAAAAAGAAATCTGCAGATCCTCTTTATTCAACACACTGATGAACTTTGACACTCAGGATCAACGATTTTGAAATCACATGTTGAAAAGGAATATCAAGTTATGTAAACAGTTCATTACCTAAACCCAGTTTGACCTTCCAACGAGACCTTTTTTCCGGAACTGCAGTTATAGCAACAAACATTTTAGCAAACAACACAGATTTGAAGTGTGGAGATACATTTATGCAGAGATAAACATAGCACGTTAATTGTGGGTGTTGCACCAAAAAAATATTAGACATTAGGCAAGAAATAAAAGCAACTGAGCTCTTTCAATCTAAGTGTACTAAATTCTAGATTTGAAATTTTAAAACAAGGAGAGGACATGGATTAGGAACATCAAGGTCACTTCTCTTGAGCTGTTTGTTTCTGTTTATGATATAGGAGAAGGAATTGGGCTAGGGGCCTTTTACAGAAAAGTATACTGTGAAGAAAAAATTTAAGAATCTACAATGCGGAAAGCGGATAAAAGCAACAAGTATTAGTGCATTGCATTCATGGGTGCTTGTGTTTCCAGGGTTTTTGCTGTAGTGTACCATTGGCACAACAAAATTGCTCTCTGCTGTCAAGTTGACACTGCCCTTTGCGATAGTGGCAATCTGAACATTGATCTGTTAATGCTACTATAACGTTAACATCGCCGGTTACGAAAGTAAAAGGGTCATTGGCGTCAGGCACGTCTTTAATTGGAAGCACGACCTTTTTACACGCTGTAAAAGAACTCCGAGACGCATCATCATCTGTAGTGAAGTGGTTGTAGTAGAGATCGTAGCCAAGGCACCCATTATACTTGCTCGTATTTATATTTGTGACATTGAGGGTCTTGTTGCACAAGAACAGAGTTGCGTTGTGTGCCAGTCTAAAAGTAGCAAAGTGAGAAATAAGCGGAAGAGTATAACTGTTTGTGAAAGCTTCACAATTCCGGTTCTGCAGAAGGTCATAGAAATGTTTGTCTCTGAATTGAAAAGTTGCGAAATGGGTTGTAGGGATGCTAAAAAGCGGATATATGGCTACAACCTGATCCCAATTTCCATTTGCTTGTACTTGGATAAATTTCGGCGTATGTGGATCATGATCATTACAATTTCGTATGGACAAGAAGCCACAGTCCTGGCGTCCAATTACAGTAAAAGGGAAAGTGATATTGCCAAGATATCCACAATGAAATGAAGGTGGACACCTTCCTTGGTCCCCAGCCGCCAAGAGAAGTGGCATAAAGTTAGAAAACAAAAGCAGCAATACGAATTCATGAACCAGACTCATGCTTCTTCAATCGCACACTACGTCTGTGAGCAAAATATCATAGAATTCAACTACGATTTGATTATCCAAACTGAGCAGAAGTTTGTCTCACTTGCTTTTATACTCTTTCCAATATAACACCACTTGAAGCTCTTTATACGTCAGTTGAATTAGAAAATGTCCACGAATTCACGAATACTCCTTGAAAAAGTTTCCATGGAAGAGGGATAGTATGAAACCAAGACATTTACACATACATACATATCCAGCCCTTAGGGGAGCGAGACCAATTCTTGCGACTTTCGACACAAGCACGAAGACTTGACTTGTTTATTCCTTATAATCTCTTAACGTACTCTGCTTCAAAACCAAAACTTCTCTTGGTCCCGGAGGCTCTAAACCGTGTATGAGACGCAAGGCAGAATGAAAAACACTTGTGTGCATCATAATGAATATTAAAAAAATATCACAGGGGGTGAGGATGAGGGGTCCAGAGTCCAGAAGAGTGGGGCCAACGAGGTTGAAACACTTAAAAGAGGTAGGAAAAAAGGGTACTAAATGACGTTGAAAGAGTGTAAGAAATAATAAGAGAAGGTTATGGAATGGTTAAGTCTTTTTAAGCGGTTAGGTTCACACTTTACTTCAACGTGACCAGTCAACGAGGCCAGAGAGAAAACGCGTTCGCTGTCATAATCACTGACTTCAAATTTCATTGCCACCTACCCTCCTCATTTCGGCTGTCTCCAGTTTCAACCAGTTTTCTAGTACTCTCTGTGTGAACTAATGAAACCAAAGGGTCCTGTTGAGTTTTTTTGTCTTGTTTGTTTCACTTGGTTGCAAACTACTGTTTATGATAATGTATTCTCACTAATCCCACGAATTTTACTACATCTAAAATCAAACACAGATTTTCATTACATGAACCACCGAGTGAACGCAGGACTTGTTATCACATGAATCTGATTAATTTTGTATCAGTTATCATGCGTTACTTTCTCTAGTAATCTGCTTTTTTGTGTCCATAAAAAACATAAATGGAAACAAAAGTCTCTTTATTTATCCTTTCCAACTGACTTGGCATCTTTCACCGTAACGTGAGACAAACATTTTCCACTTATTATGTATTATTTATTTGCTTCCCAATTTCATGTTTATCTTCCAAGGTCCCATCTTATCTAACAGAAAAATTTTGATACCCAACAATGCGATTTTCAATTTAAAACGTCAATTCTCTTAAGGTGACTTTTTCCATTTTTTCAAATATTTTTTGCCATCTTTCTTTTATATAAAAATCTTCTCTTTCTTCTTTCTTCTTCTGTATCTCTCTTCATTTCACACTACAGGGATGTGACACAAATTGTTTTAGTTTTCCAAGACTTTGAAATTATTTATCTGCTTATAATGCAAACTCCATTTTGTTTTTATGTTCATTTTTTTATACTATGTTCTCATCCTCCACCGTTTTGACATATCGCTCCCGGAAAGAGAGACAAAAGACTTTGACATGGGACTCACAATAAAATGAGATCCATCCTAAACTTAGCAGAAGGAAGAGGGAACGAACTCTTTTCTGATAAAAAAAGAACAATTATCTTTAGTTACTCATGTTAACGCCTCATTTTATAAGTAAAATTTTAACTTTGTTCTTCCATTTTTTTTTTTATTCTACTTTCGTGTCTAAACCAAAAATATTGCATGCTATGATTAACACCATATGGAAAACAGTTTTACAGTGCAACAAAAGGTGAAGTTGATTGAAATGTTATCAACCAAATAAAGAATTTTATTAACAAACATACTTTTCTCTTGTTAAGTACACTAAAGTGTAAGAAAGTAAAATTGGATTAGCAACCTTTGAGTAGGGATTAGCCATCCTTATTGGTAGTAGTAGTAGTAGCATACTATAAATTACCCTAAGAAACACGTTACTTTGAAGATTTTATACCAACCTCCAAACATATTACGCTGTGGGCAAAATATAAGGTACAGTGCCATTAAATGCATCACTTTAGACCTAATATCTAACTTATAAGCAGGATTCCTTTCTAAAAATTAAAGTGAAATTATCACCTAGTTGTTGTGAACTGTGACTACGATATTTCATAGTCATCACAGAATAATTACGTGACCAAACAAAAAAGTGTAAAATCTGTTCCGTCACTAGCCCATTAAAGTGCAGTAATACGGGTTGGTGTGTTTTAATAATAAATAAAAAAATTAAATTTACTTCTCCTAAAGACTGCACAAACATCTATCCTAATTTTGGGTTTTCTCCAAAATTCATATATTTTTAATTATTCAATTTGCATCTATGAATATATTAAAATTTTATCAGTTTTGATGATATAATATTTAATATTTTTTAACTTGTAAATGAACTCGTTGATGAAAGAAAATATTTTTCTTCCACTCATGGTTTAAATGGCATAGATTGGTACATGAGATATTGAAGAGTTTTTTACCAATATTACGTATTTTTTTATTGTAAAATTTGTAAAATAAACTTACTTTGACTTATAAAGTTGATATTCAAATGTAGATTGATAGTTTTTTAAATGAGTTAAATAATAATCTCTAATAGATTGAAAGTGTTTTAAGTGTTTTCGCAAGATATTGCTATTCATTATTATTATGTATTCATTATTACAAGTAAGATATCTAAATCAATGCTATTTTAAAATATATCATACAGCTTAAGTTTTTTATATATATTGACTAAAATTTCTTCGTAGTTGATCTTTTGTCTAATTTTTTTACAATGATTGTATTATTTATACATTCTGATGAGTTTTTGTTGAATAAATATTTCTAGACTCAAAAAGAAAGTTGAAATGTCCTACACACATATGAGATTTTTGACATATTTTGTTGAAAGTCTCACATCGACTAGAGATAAGACAAATTCATAATATATAAATGAGGTACAAACCTCACCTTATAAGCTGATTTTGTGGGATTGAGTTAGGTTTAAAGTCCACTTCTAACATATTTTGATCATATATTTTGATCATGTAAATCATTTATTGGGTATTATGAACATCTAATCTAAGCTTGTGTGTGTATCATTATTTTGGAGTGTTACATAAGTTGAATGAGAAATAGATAAAACAGGAACTTATAAATAAAACAAAATTATTAGGACATAAAACTTAGAGATGTTTGTTTCCTATTTTTTAAAATCGTTTCCACTTTTTTTTAAAAAAACTTGTTTAAATAGACTATTCTTAAAAAAAAAAACATATTTTAAGTTATTTTGGTTTCTTGTTTCTAAATTCTGTTACTGGAATTATTTTCACACTATCACATTTTCTTCTCCCCTTCTTTATAAAAAATAAAAATTGGGCCAACTTTCCCATCCTCTCATGAATAGTGAGCCCAAAAGTTGCACCCGACGGATCAAAGAAAAAAAATCAATAGGCAATAGTAATATTTTAAATTAAGAATTTAACCTTTTTAGTTTAAATCAAATAAAAGCACTCAAGGATAATGAAGAGTGCAAAATCTTTTACGCGAGGGAAGAAGAGGGAGCGATTAGATTTTTAAAATTATGCATGGTTAGATTTTCATAAAATAAAACTAAAAGAAACTCTCACCTATAACCAAAAACTATACTCTGTGCTGATTTAAAAAAGAAAAAGAAAAAAAAAACTATACTCTGATCTGGAATGGAAGAATTTCTGTAAAATTCCTTATTGTCCAATATAATATCTTTTCATAGATAACAAATAGTTCACAGAAAGACTTTTACTTATTTTCTACGACGCTCGATAAACAAAACACAACGAAATTCAAAAAAATCTTCTTGAATATTACATTCGTACTAGATACTTAATTAATGCTTTAAAAGCATGAGATGTTAATTAATTATTTTCTGTAAAAATAACTAAGTTCATCCTCTAAAGATTTAAAGTTTTGATATTTACAGGAAGTCCAATTCAATCTCTCAACCTAACTTTAAATTAAACTGATTTCTTCTCCGTTTTTGCTTTTCTCACTTTTTTCTACTGTTTACTATAATTTAGATTATGAAAACTTATTGAACAAGTATTAACAACATGTCAAGATGGCCGAGTTGGTCTAAGGCGCCAGTTTCAGGTACTGGTCCGAAAGGGCATGGGTTCGAATCCCATTCTTGACAAAATTTTTTTAATTTTTATTTTTTATACAACTAATAGTTCGAATCCCTGCCTAATTGTGGCCCACTATAGTAACTTCAGCCCATTATTGTGAGAATCACAATTCAACATCCGATAAAGTTTAAAAAATCCAGCCCAATCCATTTCAAACCATATTTTCAATTAAAAGTAATATCAAATTCAAATATATTTTTAATTCAAAATCAAAAGTTGAAATGTTGACTCATTTTAATATCTATTACACGTAACAGAAAAAAAAAAATCTTCATTCTTTAACACAGTATAATTCTCTGAGAAATGAAAAACAAATTACAAATGTAAAGACCAATTCACAACCAAAAATTTTTATGACCTCTAAAAATAATATGTAGAACATAAATATTTGTTTAATTATATTTTGACATTAAGTCATATTTTTGCAATCGAGTTAAGTCTTGCAAGCTTATTGTCAACAATAATGAATAGTAATAATAAATTAGTACAATTAATGAAACTCAAAGCTTATTGGCTTATTTGAAAAGTAAATATTATATTGTATAAACAAAAAGTTATCTGATGGATCAAATTGGTTTTTTTGCAGCAAAATTTAGTTTTTATTTGAATTTACATAAAAAAATAGTTGAAAAGTTGTGTTTGTACGAGTATTTTATTTGTACGAATATTCTTTTTCGTTAGTGCAAAAGTTAACTTTTTCTAAAATACCAAAATAAGAGTTTAATAGCCTTAACTTAATTGTGTTTTAGTAAGTTTTTAAACTAAAAAAAAAGTTTGATGAAGTATATAACCCTGAAATATTCTATTAATATCTTCATATTTCTCAATAATATGACCAAGAGCTAAATATATGCAATGAAAAATAGCCAATAGCAGCCCCATCCTAAATAATTGATAATGCATCAATGGTGGAATTGAAAAGAAAATTAAAACTCAAGCAGTGGCTTGGAATATTCAAATTATTTTCTAAGTCAACTATTTTATAGATACAGAAGTAACCTTTTCTATTTCAAAACTGTACCGACATTATTAATTATTTCTTTTGGTACATGTGATGACACATTAATTTAAGTTATAACAAGACAGTGTTTTTCATTAACAATATTATTATACTAACTAACACGTCATTATGGCTTGACTAAGTACTTTGTGTAGCTATTTTCACTTAGTTTTTTTTAGTGACGTAGCCATCATTGAAGATTGATTAGGTCCTTTCTTTTTACCAACCAAACTGAAGTAGTATTTTAAACCTTTAACACAGAACAAAGGAAAACGATTTTTTTGACATTGGGTGAGCCATTTGACAATTTATTTTTATAAGTAAAAAGTAAAATAGTTATTTAAAAAGTAAATTGCTGTATTTGTAAAAATAAATAAAAAACAATGTCAAATTGGTATGAAAGTTTTTTGGACGTGAAAATAAGAAAATATGGAACAGGGGGTTGAACCAGCAGTTCATGGTCCCAATTCTGCAATTTTGTTTGCCACAAACAACTCACTACAAACCAAGAAGACGCGCTAATTGCAAACATGCAAACAATTCAGGTTTGTAACATGCTTAATTATCCTTAAAAGCATGTTTGTGTATTGAATCTTAGTCTAAAACTAGGTTTTGTAAATGTAAAGTATTTGCACAATTCAATATTGTAGTAGTGTTCATATATAATTTCCTATTAACGCTTGTGTTCATCCAGCCATTGCAATTATGCAGTTTGAGTACAGCTAATATGCAGTTCCTATTTGGTTGAGATCTCTTTCGATCAAACAAATGCAATCCATTTTATCTTTTCACAACAAAAATAATTTGGAAAAGTGCAAAGGGTTAAGCAGAAGAAGAGTGACTGACCTGGATCATCCGGACCACATTTTGCAGAATGAACTCTGTCAGTGCAATAACATCTAAAGGTGTACATATCTGAATCGAAACCGCACCTCCCTCCGGTGCTGTTGCAGACGCTGCAGTTACTCGCAGTCCACGACAACAAAAACCCTTTTCTCAACGCTTCAGCAACCCTTCCTATTCCATCTTCCACCACCGTATCCACCACCGCGCCCTTGCAATTCTCTGCCACAAAGCTTATATTCTCATCTCTTTTATCCAATGCCAAAACGGAACTCGTCCGGTTTCCTGCAGAACACCCAACCCTGTGTTCGTGAAGCGAAGGTGCGTCACAGCCGTAGAACAACACCATGCCCGTTTGATTGGGAGCAACACGGAACTCGTTACTGGGAGGAAGAGTGAGATTCTGAGTTGGAACAAGACAACCTCCGGTGGCGTTTGATTGCAAAGTTGAGAACGCAGCATTGGACACTCGCAGGGATTGGTTTTGGTAGAAGATTTGATGAATGAGGTATTGTGTGTGAGAGAGATTGAGGGTAGGGGAACCATCTGGAGCACACGAGATTTCAAAACCAGGGCTCCCACAGTAAGGTAGTTGCGTTCCTTGGATGTAAAAGGGAAAACTAATAGATTGGTTGTTGTTGGGGCAGGTTTTGGGTGCACATGCTGTGAATTTAGGGTCGACCTGAGAAGAAGTGATTTGGGCGAGGAGGTAGAAGATGATGATGTAGGAATTGGTGATGCGAAAATAGAGGGGTTTGAGGATAAAAAATTGGGTGTTTGGGTTCATCATCTTTGAAGGGGTTTTTTTGTTTGTAGGTGAGGATGAAGATGATTGAAGAGAATTGGTTATACGAAAAATGATGAACAGTGAGGATTATGGCCGCCTAAGGCGAAGGGGTTTGACCTTGAAAGTTGGAATTGGGAGTGGATGGTTCTAACATATCTTTGAGTGAAAAAGAATTGTCTAGTTGTCTCTGCCTCTTATCTCTGATTGAATTCATCATCTCCACGTACAGTGACCAATTTTTAAAAAAGAAGGGAACAAGTTGAAAATGTTGACTCTATTCCCCTCTCTCTCACCACTTGTTTAATTGTTTTCCACTTCGATTTCGCTACATGCCTGGATTGCAGACGTTAGAGACACAGAGAGACAAAGATTAATGGGTTTTAAGTGCTCAAATGTCCAAGTTGTTCTGCTAATCTTGAAAACAAAAATCCCCCAGTCAAGTTTGTGAATAATAAACCATATAAAATAGAGATAAACATGTATGGTTTGGTTTGACACTAATGTTTTTATATTCAAATTAGAGTTTTGCTTTTCATAATTCACCTTCATTTTTTATATAATTTTCATAATTCACCTTCATTACTATACATTTACTATTTTATATATCTCTCACTTAACTAACTCGACCATAAAAGTTATTTTTTTATATACTCCCATCCATTCAGAAGAAAGAATTAACTACTAATTTATTGAAAAGCATAAAGATCTTTGTGGAGATCTTCTCTTCCTTCGAAAATGATTTGATTCATCCTTTGCCACAATAATTACCCTCTTTTATAAGAATTCATAGGTACTTTAATTTAATATTCGGCCTTTGTGTTAACCAATTTTAATTGTGGATGAAAATTGATGGTATAGTTAAGGATATTTTTATGGGATTAATTAGCTTTATAATTGTGGGCCAAATCTAAAGTGGTGTGGCACTTTAAATATGCCCTAACCTCTCGGCCTAAGAAAATAACTAACTGAACCGGGCCTCTGACTAGTATATAAATTGGGGACAATGACACACATTTGACCCAAAACAATGGAAAATCAAATGATACAGATGCGTGAGAAGACAAAACTCCTCGTGCAATATTTGATCCCATCAAAGGGGTCGTTTAATCCCATAATTTCAGTAATACCATAATATTTGTCATGCTAGAAATCTTATATAGTGAACTAACGTAAAAAGACATTTTTTTTTATTTTTCAAAACTTTTCTTATTTATTTTAAATAAAAAAAGTTGACAAACAATATCATGTTTTGATCTCTTATTTATTTTTATAAATGTTCTGTAATTCTCAATTAAAAAATAAATAAAAGAATTTGTCTTTCCATCTCATTTTCTTGAAAATATTTATTCTCATACACGTCTAAGTGTTTTCGACTAATGACAAAATTGAACGTAACAATTGCTTGGACCATAAACTAAAGAAAAAGGTTATTGACTCTCCACATTCAAAGCAATCTCTGGTTTCTAAAGTATGGGTTGGGCTTTGTACACTATTTTGTGCGTTGAAGTTGTTTTTTCTAAGTATAAATTTTCGTTATTTGACTTCACACTATGTATGCTGTTTTTCTCTTGAAAAATGAGGTAAAAGAAGAGTTTAGTTTCGATTATTAGGAAATTACATCTAATTTATAAATTAGTCAAAATGAGGCGAACCCCACAAGGGTATATTTGTTGAAAATTATATGGTTGAAAACTGATGAATATGAGTGATGCGAATAAGAAAAGTGGCAAGGTCATGGTGGATCTTGTGGGTCTCCCCATTAGCATTTCACTTCCATTTTCCACCACAATTTCTCCCAACACGACCACACTCAAAAACATCCATCAAACTCTGCTTTTGTGCTTGCAAAATTACTATTGTAGCAATTCAATTTCAAGTTACAACGATTCCTAGGTCATGATCATTAGAAATTGCGTTAACTAGTAATAAATAATTAAAACTGAACCCCCCTCTTGTGTGTGACCGATAAACAGAATATTTATTTCACACAGAAAATATATCTTAATTTTGTAAATTTTCACCGTAATGAAATGAAAGTCCTTAAAAAAGTGTGAATGTTATGTTAGAATTTCAATAGGCTTGCTCTAAAGGCCCAATCATCAATGACCCAACAGTTTCGGTTAGCTATGACCCAATCAAATTTAGTGGAACAAATTTACCTTTCCAACATCCATAACCACTGTTCAAAACAAATGAGATAAAAAAAATGTTCAATATTGTAAAACAAATGTAATTAATAATATAAAGAGGATTTACTTTTTTAGTGTTCATATTGTACTTTCAATTTTACCTTTTAGTGTGTACTGAAAAATATTGTTTTCTCTTTAACTTCTAATAAATTTTATTATTTAAAAAATTAACAAAACTTAAAACATAAATACAAACAATAATCCTTAAAATAGGAGATTACCAAAATAATACATAAATCAATTTTGCAATGTAGTGAACAAATGTAATTTCAAAATAATTAAACTATTTATTTTAATATCATTATGTGATATGAAGTATTTAATTGTAATATTTATATAATCAACTGTGAAAATATTTTTTATACGAAAAAATTAATTAAGTATTTTTATCATATAATTAAGTTGAATTGGGTTTATTGAATTTTAAATTCACAAGGTTATTATTTAACTTTATTTTAGTCCAACATAATGAACAAAATTTGCACCCAATTCGATTTACTCCGTCTATCTCGTTAAATATAATTAGGTTACGTTATATGAGTTTCTCACTCACCCCCATAACATTTCAATCACTCACGTTACTTTCTGATAAATATTGAAACGAATATTTATACATAGTTTTCTTTCTTTATATATATATATACTTATTTTTCATTACATGTTTATTCTTACCATTAACTTATCGACACATTTTTTTTTACTATTATTATTATTATTAAAAAATATATCATAAATTTATTTTATCTTTAGTTGATGTTAAACTTTTCATTGAGATATATATATTATATATGTGAAATTAGTTATTAATTGTGATTTAATAGTGATTCGATAATAGATAGCCAATAGCATGTAACCCAATAGCTCAATAACAAGTGACGCAATAGGTCCAACAAGCGAAATATAGATTTTAGATGACTCCAGTACTATATTAAATTCACTTATATATTATAAATATGTCTACAAGATATCTATTAAAGAGTTAAAAATAATGATAGAAATCTTATTAAACACTACTTTTATTTATTTGTGAAATAATTTTAAAGTAGTACAATAAAATATAATTTGATTTTTTATGTGTAGTCTAAATTCTATTTTAATAATAAATATATGAGAAAAAAATTGTATCTTAATGATAAAGTATAAGATTAAATTGTACTTCAGTTATAACATATAGATATACCTATATGAAATAAAAGATGAAGGTGAAAAATCTCTCCAAAAACTTTATTTTAGTTTATTTCAATTTTAAGATTGAACTGAAATCACAAAATATTTCAAGATGAAAAATAATTCTTTTATCAAAAATAAACTATGTTAAATTTACACTTGTTTCATTCAGATCTCACCAAAATTTGATTTACCAAAACCCAATCTAACATATGCAAGGTGACACACGTCTAATTTAATATCATACTAAATGCACATTGATATGGCTAGAAAACATGTATTTCCAAGTCAAATAAAAAATTATGTTGATTAGTCATATATTGAATAAATGACTTATTTTGGTCCCATTTAAAAGAAATAGAAAATTGAACCTTTCATTTTAAAAAAATACGCAAATAAAAATAATTTTAATTTTTAAATGTATCATTTTGATGTAATATATATATATATATATATATATATATATATATATATATATATATATAAAAAAAAAAAAAAATATATATTTTTTTTTTTAT
>Ga0099822_1003103_pt1 | contig 21152 bp, 17 predicted proteins | sample CowpeawhiteBW_FD_76839 | JGI IMG/M metagenome (GOLD analysis project Ga0099822, IMG submission 76839) | Root nodule microbial communities of legume samples collected from California USA - Cow pea white BW | ecosystem: Host-associated > Plants > Roots > Nodule | place: USA: California | collected...
TATATATATATATATATATATATATATATATATAAAAAAAAAAACATATAAAATACAAAAAAAATAAAACACACACACCAAAAAAATCAAAAAAAATATATAAAAAATATAAAAAAAAAATATATATATTAAAAATAAAATATAAAATATTATATATATATATATATATATATATATATATATATATATATATATATATATATATATATAAATTGAAATTGGCTTAAATTTATTTTCCAAAAGGTGTAGAGAGAGAGAGAGAGAGGGGTTAGAAGAAACTGGTGTCCTGAAACAGAGGGTACAATAACATAAACATATAACACAGAGACAAAGGTGCGAAAGAGAAGAAAAGGGAGAGAAGAGAAAAGCTTGCAGATTAAGGGAAGAGATTAGAATAAATAGTTAATGTTAGAGTGGTCTTTGCCGGACTTGGCGGGATTTCCGGTGCCGGATTCAGTGTCGGCTTGCATTCCTCACTCACTGCAATTTTCTCTCTCTCTTTCTCTTTCTCTGTCTCAACCTCACAGAGAAACAAGAAAGCAGCCACAACCACAGCCGCAGAGAGCTACCTACTACTTATTCTCTCTGTGCTTAAACCATTCTCTCTCCAATTTCTTATTTTTATCTCAGGCCCCCATCGTCATAGTATAATATCTTTCTCTCCATTTTTTTTTTCTTTTCCAAATTTAAATATTCTTCCTTTCCCTCTGTCTTTCGTCAACTGAAGGAGGATTCAGACAGAGAGATAGAGATAGAGATAGATAGATAGAGAGAGAGTAGGTAGAACAATATAACCTCAGACACAGAAGAAAGGAAGAAGCACAGAAAGCGATACAGATTTGCCAGCCGTCGAAACGGCGGGGAGGGGAAATAGAACAAAGTCTGTGATTCCGGTAAGACTCGTTGGGTATTTTGTTTTTGTTTTTGTCCTCTTTATTTATTTATTTATTATTTTTATTTGGGGGTATGGGATATATTAGAAAGTTGAAGACTTTTGGGAGAAAGAGAAATGTAAATGTGTTGGGTGTGTGTGCAGACATTTGATGGAAATGGATGGATCTTTGGGTCAGCGTTGGTAAGAGATGGGGATAGTGTGGTTCCGGTTGTTGTTGTTGCTGGTGGTGAGTCAGGTGACATTGGAGCAGATTGAGCCACTGAGTTCCTCCGAGGAGCGAGAATCGTTACTTGAACTGAGGGCTTCTCTGGGGTTGAGGAGCAAGGAATGGCCAAGAAAACCAGACCCTTGTTTGCTCTGGGTTGGCATCGCATGCCAGAATGGTCGAGTCGTTGGGATCAATATCTCTGGGTTTAAAAGAACGAGACTTGGGAGGATGAACCCGCAATTTGCAGTGGATGCTTTGGCCAATTTCACTCTCTTGGAGTCCTTCAATGCCTCTAATTTCCTCCTTCCTGGACCTATTCCTGATTGGCTTGGTCTCTCCCTTCCTTCTCTCAGAGTGCTTGATCTTCGTTCTTGTTCCATTGTGAATGCTATTCCCTCCACTCTCGGCAATTTGACCAACCTCTCCAGTCTCTATCTCTCCGACAACAACCTCATTGGGAATGTTCCGGAATCTTTGGGTCAACTCTCTGCCCTTTCGGTTCTTGATCTTTCCAGGAATTCTCTCGCTGGCTCCATACCAACGTCTTTTGCCTTTCTTGGGAATCTTTCTTCCCTTGACATGTCTGCCAATTTTTTGTCGGGGCCGATTCCCCCTGAAATAGGGTCTCTTTCAAGGTTACAGTACTTGAATCTTTCCAACAACGGACTTGCCACTCTGCCTACTCAATTGGGGGGTCTAACTAGCTTACTTGTCCTTGATCTTAGTCAGAATTCTTTTGCCAGTGGAGGACTGCCCCAGGATTTGGTTGGATTTAGGAACTTGCGGCAGATGATACTCTCAAACAGCATGCTCACCGGGTTTCTGCCCGGGAGATTGTTTTCTGGCTCATTGCAGTTGCAGTTCCTAGTGCTGAAGCAGAACAATTTTAGTGGTTCTTTGCCTGTTGAGTTGTGGTCTCTGCCAAGATTGAGCTTCCTTGATGTGTCTGCCAATAATTTCAGTGGTCAGCTTCCTAATTCAAGTTTATCTGCCAATGCTACTGTTGCAGTGCTCAATATTTCGCACAATAAGTTTTATGGAAACCTCACCTCAGCTTTAAGAAGGTTTGGGTTTATTGATCTTTCAAGCAACTATTTTGAGGGCAAGGTTCTGGATTTCATGCATAATGTGTCTCTAGATAGCAACTGTCTCCAGAACGCCACAGATCAGAGGTCAACGGCGGAATGTGCATCGTTTTATGCAGAGAGGGGGCTCAATTTTGATAATTTTGGACGCCCCAATACAACATCACCTCCTGCCTCCAAAAGCTCTGGGAAGAAGAGCAATAAGACTAAGATTATACTGGCTGCAGTCTTGGGTGGATTGGGTTTAATTGCACTTTTGGTGTTGCTAGTGGTTCTGTTGCTTCTGTGTGTTCGCAAGAGGGGTAACTCAAATCAGAGAGGAAACGGTGTGGGTCCTGCTCCTGTTGGTAGCAGTCCTCCAAACCCTGGTGTACCTATGGAATTTCCAAATGTAGGAGACTCATTTACATATCATCAGCTGCTCCAGGCAACAGGAGATTTCAATGATGCAAATCTTATCAAACATGGCCACACTGGGGACTTTTTCAATGGTGTTTTGGAAGGTGGGGTTCCTGTGGTCATCAAAAGGATCGACATGCGCTCGGCTAAAAAAGAGGCTTACCTGTCGGAGCTGGAATTCTTCAATAAGGTTTCTCATCAGAGATTCGTTCCATTGTTAGGTCATTGTTTAGAACATGAGAATGAGAAGTTTCTGGTTTATAAAAGCATGCCAAATGGGGACTTGTCTAATTGCTTGTACTACAAAAACACTACATCTGAAGATGGTACTTTGCAATCACTGGACTGGATAACCAGGTTAAAAATTGCTACTGGAGCCGCAGAGGCTCTGTCGTATCTACATCATGAATGTGTGCCACCAATTGTTCACAGGTATTTCCAGAATTCCTTCTTGCTTGAGTTTTATTTTTATTTCCCTATTGATTGCTTTAACACTCCATGGATTCTGGAGCCTGATGCAGTGCCTAATTTCATTAACTCTCAACTGCTCATCCCTACTTCATCCTTGAATGAATCTTTGTTAACAATTCCACCTTTTGAACTAATCCCCTTTGTAGTTTATATGGATCCATACTCTTTGAAATAATCAAAATTACCTTTTTTCCATACCATTTTGGTCATTGAATTTGAGGTTGCTGTCATAAGTTTTGGCATTTGTTTTTATATATTTTAGGTGACTGAATATAAATATAAATTTCCCTTAAGTTTGGACTTTGACATTATTAAATGTTACTATGCATTTTCCATCTAATGGAGCTGTGAAATAGATTGATTGGGGCATCTCAACCCTGCATAGGATGAGTTTGTCACAAGTTTTCCTATCAATGTTCAATCTAAAGTCTAAAATGGTGTGATGGAAGTGACATGTCTATCTTCTATTTATTGTAGGGATATTCAAGCAAGCAGTATACTTCTTGACGACAAATACGAAGTTCGGTTGGGGAGTCTGAGTGAAGCCTGTGCTCAAGAAGGTGACATTCATCAAAGTAAGATCACCCGGTTTCTGCGGTTGCCTCAGTAAGTACTCTCTCTACCAACAACGTATTCAATGAATCTCATGAAAAATGTCTGACAGGTCAATCAATTATGCATAGACAGTATCATGCTTTTTTTTGACTTCATCCTTTTGGCTGTTTGTTGGAAAATGCTTACACGTTCAAACTTTTGCTTTTGGATTATTTATCTATTTCAAACCTGTCATCATGTCATTTTTAATGTGGCTGCTTTTAAATAAGAAATGTCACTCATTTGGTTTTCATTAATGACTGCTCCAAACTTAAAATTGTCATTTTTTGTCTCTGCAACTAAGATATCCTTTACCCTGTTCGCTCTCTCTCGCAAATTCTTCCACTATATCATTAATTCATGGTTTGGTTGCGTTATGATTTTTGAACAAGTTTTGTTTTCCTTATTACAAATTACAAATGTATATTACTTGTCATATACTTTTCTAATTTTATTTTTTAAATGTGCAGGTCCTCTGAACAAGGCCCATCTGGTAAGTAGAAACTCAATTTTAGTTTTTGGTTTAGAATCGTGATCTGTTCTCTCCTTGATTGCATGTTTCTTCACTCATACCTATTACAAATATTTCCTGCATGCTAAGAAAATGTTTTGTCCTGTGAGGAGATAAACTTTAAATTTTAAGCCTAATTCAATTCACAGGTGTTTTTTAGCATCTAGAGTCGAAAGGGAAAATGATTTTTTGGCATTACCACTTTGCCCAGATAGTTTTTGTGCTGAGAAGTTCTTCTGTTTATTCACACGAAAATCTCAGTAGAACTCCGAGTGGTTTTTGGTTGTCTTTCACAAGTGCAAGTGTATAAATCTAAGTACTTTCATGAATCATTTGATCATGTGGTTTATTGTATGTGGTCATTGTAAAGTGTGTTTTCCTCTTTTCTGGATCTAGCTTTGCATGAATACACAGATAAATGTATAATTTTGACATGGATTTCATTTACCATGAAACAGGTTATTCAACATCAATCTGTGCCTATGACGTTTATTGCTTGGGAAAAGTTTTACTTGAACTGGTGACGGGTAGGCTGGGAATGAGTGCAGCCAGTGAAGTCGAAGTAAAGGACTGGTTCGATCAGATTCTGCCTTACATTAATATGTACGAGAAAGAGCTCGTCACGAAAATCATCGATCCATCGATGGTTGTCGACGAAGATTTTCTAGAGGAAGTGTGGGCTATAGCCATTGTAGCCAGGTCTTGCTTGAACCCCAAACCCTCAAGGAGACCCCCAATGAGATATATTCTGAAGGCTTTGGAAAACCCTTTGAAGGTGGTGAGGGAAGAGAATTCCAGTTCTGCACGCCTCAGAGCAACCTCTTCCAGAGGTTCTTGGAACGCTGCCACTCTGTTTGGGAGTTGGCGTCAGAGTTCTTCTGATGTAACAGCAACTCCGGCAGCCTCTGGTGTGAAACTAGAAAGAGCGGGTAGTTTGAAACTGTCGGGAACCACCGGGTCGCGGTCGCAGTCGCAGGGTAGTTTCCACAATGGCGGCGGTGAGATTTCGTTGTCGCGGAGACGACACTCGAAGGAGATATTCCCGGAGCCGTCAGGGGTTGATGATGTAGAGAGGTTGGAGCTGGAATAACAGAGAGTTGAGTCGTAAATTTAATTCTTTTGGTGATGAGAGAAAGCAGATGATGAAAGCTCTGAAAGGGGTGATTTTTCTTTTTGTTTTCAGTGGTTTTCGAATACAAAGTGATGAGTGGAGAGATAGAGATACAGAGAAGAAGAAGAAGAAGAAGGCCAAGTGCTATGGTAGACATGGATACTTCTTTTGACTTGCCTTGTTTCGGACTGAAACAAGCACCATTTTTTTCACCTGTAATTGATTTTTTTACCCTTATGGAATGTAAATTTTAATGTCTTAGGATATCTTCATTCAGATCATATTTGTTTTTATTCCGGAAAAGAAAAAGGAGAAACCATCAAATTTCAAAGAATGAAAAAGAAAACAGGTTATACTTTGACTTTGGACGGTAGAATATGTTTATTTTTGAAAATCAAAGTTTTATAATTTATGAAATCTTGTTTGGATGTTTTCGTTTTCTTAAGGGTTTGTTTATGCTATATAATAGAATTTAAGTTTTGGTATTTGGTGAGTGATAAATGATAATGATAATGATAATGGTAATAATGAAATAATGGCTAGTCATAAAAGAAAAGGTGGAAGTATTGATAATTTTATGATAAGGAACAAGCACTATGAATCCTATTGTTGATGATGAAGACTGGTTATGGCTGTAAAAAAACTGTAGCAGTGATGGTTGGCTACAATTATGATAACAAGTACACGTTTGTTATGAGAATGATATCGGTGTATGATAAACAACAAAAAAGAAATGTATAATATTATTGAAATATACATTTTTTAACTAAAGTATAGTGTAATAAATATTTTATTATATCATATTTTGGTATTATGTAAAAAACTGACACATATTGAGAGAAAAAAACAAAGGTCCTACCGAGATTTGAACTCGGGTTACTGGATTCAGAGTCCAATGTCCTGACCACTAGACCATAGGACCTTGATATTCTAACATCTATAATATGACTATAATTTGTCTATCTTCAACCGGTAAGACTATGTCAAATGTTTTTGACGTTTTATCATTTGATAATTTGTGATAGGTTTATCATTTCTCATACTTTTGTTTGATAAAAATGGAATTTGTTCCATCAATTATAAAAAAAAAAATCAAATTGTGTGCATGTGAATCTTTACTCTAATTTAAGAAATTAGTATGATAATTGGCTGTAAAATGAATGTTTATTCCAATATAAAAAAAATGGAGTTCTTACAGTAATCAAGAACATCTGAAATTTAGTAATAGAATCATGTTAATATTCCTCAAAATTAGTATTAAAAGATATACAGACATAAACTCATTATCATCCTTCTCATATAATACAATTCAAAATATAAAAAAATTAAAAGATGTCGATAATTTTAAATATCTCCATAGTTATTCTATACATTTTATGCTTTTATAGCTTCATTAACATCCCCATAAGTATTATGCTTTCAAAATTGATAAAATATTTTTTTTTTCAATTCTTCGTTTCCTAAAGTTTTAAAAATAATTTGAATCAAATAAAAAAATCAACGTAAAAATATGGCTTCGAATAGACGCTCAATGTTATGGTTATGGTTGTTTCAGGAATGAAAGAGAAAATAAGGTTATGGTTGTTTTCATGGAAGAAAGAGAATATTTCTGATTTCTATTTCACCCTCCCATACTTAGTAATCTCACCCCTATTTCAGTATATATATTTTTTTCTTATTGTTCAAAAGAAAAGTCCAAGAAAATCCGACCGCTATCTACACCACCCAAAGTACTATTTTCACCTTTTAACCTAAAAGTAAATATTATTCTCTAATAAGATTTAAAACTAATGTACCTACATCTTATACATATCTAAATACATAATTAAAATTTCAACATACATTTAAATTTAGTTATCACTTTTCAGTTTATCCTATCTACTCATTCTATTAAGACACGAAAACATGGATTATAATTTTATGATCTTGGATTTCAGGAATCAAGGTTTTATATCTTAGTTCTATTAAATATGTTTTAAGTAAACGTGACATAAAGAATTTAATGGCTGAAATCACCAAACTGTGATTCATACAGATCAAGTTGACATGGTTAGAATTACGGCATTAATCATACACTTAGGAAGAAGAAAAAAACAATTAAATATAATAAATTAAATAGAAAAGTATAATTAATTTTTAATAATATTTTAGTATTAATTAATTGTTGATACGATAGTTAACAACCATAGATGATTTGAATTATTTTGAAAAAAATGGTTGAAGTAGAGGAATGCAATTCATACCAACACATTTAATATCATGAACTGATAGCTCACGACACCCAATTTTTTCACGTACTTCCACTTTCCTTAATTATTTGGACACGCGCTCAATAACTTCTTCTGCATCATCATCATATACATAATATTTCTAAGAAATACGTATATTAATATCGAAGGTGTACAGGTACATTTAATAAGATCTACATCATTTATGAGTCAAAGTCAAATGAAATTTAAATATTTTTATCATCTTTTAAAATATTTTTTAAAGACAAAACTGTATCGAAACTCAAACGCTCCAAAACAAACAATACCTCGACAACACCAGGTTATTCTTATCATAACGGTCGGATGAATTATGTATTTAAGATAAAACTTGAGATATTTGTATATGAGAATAAACATAATATGATGAATATATAGATGAAGTTAAGTAAAGTTTATTCCAGTATGGATAAGTTATAGAATGGTATAATGGTGTGTGACATTTCATAGTTGCATGTAATTGGAAGTTAGTTACTGTAGGTGGAGCTAGTTGAGTTGGTGAAAGTAATAGGGAAGTATGAAAAGAGAATGAAAATAGCATATTGAAAGTAATGGTTTGGTGGTGAGTTACGTTCGATAATCACGTTTACGAGTCAATTTGTCATCTACATATAGGATCAACCCTTATCCTTTTCATCAAATCACAATGGATAATTCTGTTTCAACTTCCACCACCTTTTTTCATTCGCTCCATTTCAAAGCAAACCAAACCCAATTTTCTTCACACATTCTATTATAAATTCCAATCTCACTGTTTCATTCTCCCTTATCCATACACAACTATTTTATTCTCCCTTATCAATACACAACTATTTTAACGTGTGTTTGATTTTGCGTCAAAATAACGTAAAATTGAATATAATTGATTTTTTAACACAAAATTCATACGTGTTAGGTTTTTAAAAAATATAATTGAATAAAAAATAATTGTTATTTTTATGTTGAAGAATGGATTCGGTTGAAATCAATTATCTAACGCTTAACCAAAGACAACCTTAAAACCTATGTCTTTTGCATCGATTCTTGATGGGGCATATAAATAAACTATAACCATTATATTGGAATTTTGTTTCACCAATAAAATTATATCCATTATATTTTAAATTTAATAAACCAAATATATCAAAATTTTAAAAAATTTAAATTTTAACTTTTGGACGAAATTTAAGAAATAAAAATATTTTTTATCATTATTATTTCTGTCGAGTTGTCATGTACTTGACTTGTAATTACATTGCAGTCCCCACGGTGATGACGTGAGTGGGGAAGTAGAGGGAGCGTGCGAGAGTGGCATTTATGTAAATAGAGTCCCATTCGGACCCAAAAAGCAATAACTATAATTCTGGTTCTGTCTTGCTTTGCTTTAGCTTTTGTATCCGTTGATGAAAGTTGAAACTTCACACTTTTCCCAATATTCTCGCTTCTTTTCTTTTTCTTCTTTTCCTCTTTCCTTCATATCAATTTTTCAATTCTGAAGCAACCACTTACTGCATCATAGTTTCCTCAGCAGCAACAACCAAAAACACCGTCAACACTACATTCTCTCGTTTTCACTCCATTCCATTCTCGCTCGGAAATAAATATCAGCAATGGCGGCATCTGCCACCGTCTCCGGCGGTGCATTGCCGGATCTAACACACCGAACCCCCTTTCTCGGCCTCAAACTCTACGCCCTGATCCTCGTTCTAGTTATAATGTTGGTGGCAGCGGTGCTCCTGATCCTCCTCTGCTTCCGCCGGAGCTCGAAGAAGCGGAAAATGCGAGTGAAGCACAGCTCCGGCGCGATCCCGCTGGTGTCGAAGGAGATCGTGGAGGTGAACACTCTGGAGCTGAAAATCGAAGAGGTGGACGATGAGGATCCGAAGAAGAAGGAGTCGAAGCTTGAAGATAGTCCGTCGGTGGAGTCACCGAACATAGGGTGGGGACGCTGGTATAGCCTCAGAGAGCTTGAGACTGCGACGCAAGGGTTCGCCGAAGGGAATGTGATCGGAGAAGGAGGGTATGGTATTGTGTTTAGAGGAAATTTGATCGACGGTTCCGTCGTCGCCGTCAAAAATCTTCTCAATAACAAGTATGCATTTCTCTCTACGTTTTTCTGTTTCTCATTTTCATTTTTTCTCACGTTGCTTTGTTGTGTTGTATATGTAATGCAAATTAAAAAAAAAAACAGTGGAGAGAACATCTTTCGGAAAAAAAAAAGTGATACGACTACATAAGTCATTTATACCGCTCTCGATCCAAACTCTTAAACCAATAAATTTACAGGCCTTTATTTTTATATAAACCCAAATCTTAAAGCGAAGGTCTTTATTCTTATATAATATCTTACTTTTTTATTTTCAGTCCGTAGACTAACACTTGAATTGCTTGAATTCCTAACGCTGGATCTTACACGTGAATTGTGGTGGAACAGGAGTAGATAGCAATTCCTTAAATAAATCTTATTATATCAAGAAATTAGAATCTGAATATCGATTAGATTAGAATTGGCGTAAGCAATGAGTAGCTTTTTAGTCTCCGACAAGGATCGTCTTCTGGAATTTATAATTATGAGTTGTTACTTGTTTTGGGGAGTATTAAGGACTACGGTGAGTGGATGGTCAATGTGCTCTTCTTCTTTGCTTTTTTCTTTGGGGGGCCTGGGTGATGTTATTTTAGTATTTTACCTTTTTCTTTGTCTACTTTTGCTTTTTGTTTATTTATTTATTATATTGTTCGTGATTTATGTATCTCAACCTTTTCTTTTCTAGGCATATTAATTTAGCTTAAGCTGGATAATACTTTAGTTTAAAGTTTAAACAAACGTGTCAGTGGCTGTGAATTAGGTGGGCCAGCGAGAGAACTGATGGTAATATTAATTAATAGAGCTTCATGGATCTTCTCTCTCATTTTTTTTCCAAGTAACGTGCGATAATCACGTTAGAAAGTGAGAAATACAATTGTTGTGGGATATAATCATATAATAATTGGATCTTATTTGTGTTCGTTCGTTTTCAATGTCACTCTATATCGAAGAGATCTAAATCTAACCAAAACGGCAGCTACAAATTTGCATGACATTGGAACTCGCTGCAATAAATTAATGACGGAACTTTGCTATGCAGTACTATAAATCTCTTTCCTGAAATGACGGAACGTTTTAAATAATATTCTTTCTTCCTCACCAACCTGCTGCAATTGAAATTCATGTGTTGTTTTGTTGTACTGTGTAACAAAGGGGGCAGGCAGAGAAAGAGTTTAAGGTGGAGGTTGAAGCCATTGGAAAAGTGAGGCACAAGAATTTGGTGGGGTTAGTTGGATATTGTGCAGAAGGTGCTCAAAGGTAAAAATATTATGTTTAAGCATGTGTGGCTTTAATTATTTGCCGTAATACTTTCTCTGCGCCAGTAAGAGTAAGAGCTTGAGAAGAAGGGAAAGAGGAAGAAGTATTCAAATAATTCACTCCTTTCCCGAAAGCTTGACTTTAGTGAAAAGAAACTTGTGAATATGACACTTTTTGCTGACTATTCATTCAGGATGCTTGTTTATGAATATGTTGACAATGGAACATTGGAACAGTGGCTTCATGGTGACGTAGGACTTGTTAGCCCCTTGACATGGGATATACGAATGAAGATTGCTGTTGGAACTGCGAAAGGGTGTGTTTATGGAGTCTCCTGTCTCGTTTTATTTTACATATACCTCAAAGTTTCACTCATACCAGCTACCTCTAATTGTAGTATAATGCTTGTCAACTGATATATTACTATTTTTTACAAGACGTATTTCTAGTACAACTCTTGTCATGCTCCATTAATATGACATTTGTGGAGTATTAATAAATCTTCCTACATTACGAAACAGGCTAGCCTATTTGCACGAAGGATTAGAACCCAAAGTTGTCCATCGAGATGTAAAATCCAGTAACATTCTTTTGGACAAAAAGTGGAATGCTAAGGTATCAGACTTTGGACTGGCCAAGCTCTTAGGGCCTGAGAAAAGCTACGTGACAACGCGTGTAATGGGGACATTTGGGTTAGTTTCATTCTCAAGTAAACATTCTCTTGCATGGAGATGGATACTATTTATCTGTTTCATTCAACGCCACAAATTTTGTGCAGATACGTGTCACCTGAGTATGCAAGCACGGGTATGCTTAATGAAGGCAGCGATGTGTATAGTTTTGGGATTCTACTTATGGAGCTAATTACAGGGAGGAGTCCAATCGATTATTCTAGACCACCTGGAGAGGTGATTCTATGATTTCTCTGTATTTTCTTACTGTCTCCTCTGAAACTCCGATGAGTCTTATGTTGTGTGTGTTTTGTTTGGTGCGCTTCAGATGAACTTGGTTGATTGGTTTAAAGGAATGGTTGCAAATCGTCGCGGTGATGAACTAGTTGATCCTTTAATAGATGTTCAGCCCTCTCAAAGATCTTTGAAACGAGCTTTACTTGTTTGTCTGCGCTGTATAGATTTGGATGTCGCTAAGCGACCAAAGATGGGCCAAATTGTTCACATGCTTGAGGCTGACGATTTTCCCTTTCGCTCTGTAAGCCTTCCTATGCTTTCATCCTCTATGATTTATAAGACAAAACACATGTGATGCAGTGTTGTTACACACAGTTTTGACACTAAATGTCACATCCTAATCTAGGATATTAATTTCACAGTAAATTTGAGTATAGCTTTGCTTTCTGAATAGGAACATCGAACAAACAGAGAGAAAGATCCTGTTGATTCTAAAGAAGCAGGTTCCAGCAAGATTTCATATTCAACAAGGCATTTAGAGGCAGTAGATAAATTAAGCTGGAGATGATATATGTTGTGCTGCTCATGACAAACTCTGAGATCAAACTATTTTTTCCAACGATTTTCATTTTGTTGTGAAAAAGTCAGAAGCCATTGTGCATATCTTATAGTAGTGTAGTTTCATCTCTGTAGGAGAGGTCTTAGTATATTCTGCTGCATGACATTGTCTTGTGAAGAAAACTAGCCTTGTAAATATGAATTTCCCACAACATATAAATTTTATCAATCTGCATGCAGCATAAGATAACATTTCGGCAATAATATTGCTGATATTTATTCGTGTATTTGGTTACGTACGACTCTTGCGCCCATTCCTGCGTGTTTTTGTTTTTGCTATGCATATTTTGTAGAGGCATGCACCGACAACTATTATTTATTTATAACTTTCTTTATACTTTAGGCCAAAAATTCAAAGTATTATTACCTTCTTCTGCTCTCTATTAACAATATGAAACCTATATTTATTTATAACTTTCGATATTCAACGATAATGAAGAAAACAACAAATTAAATAATAGAACACAGAATAATATTCAGTAAAAAAAAAAAAATACAACAAGGAGCCCATGATAATATTATGGGCCAAATCACATGAATGTGAATGAAACCCATTTGCTCCAGGACTATTAACAATTAAAAAAAAATAAACAGAAAACAAGGAAGTTAAAAATATGAAATAAGTAGAAAAGGAAGAAAACACCACTTCAAAGATCAAGATAGTGTAAACAAAATTATCACTTGAGTATGAGAAATTCAAAACAAAATTTAAAGAGAGGAATACATAGAAAACCTGCCAATAGTCTTTTATCTCTTTCTCTAAGTTAAGTAGTTTCATCTTCATTCATGCTCTCATCAAACTCCTTCAGGACCTACCTATATTTTGTATACTCAAGTAAAATTCTTTATTACTTACAAAATCAAAAATAAGTAATAAATTAGATAAAATCTAACAAATGTAGATATATATATTCAACATCAATCTTAAATTTTAACTTTGCAGTAGTGGTCCTCTGTAATTAAATTCAATAGAGTTTAACGCTATTTAATGAATAATTAAACTGTTGACTTTAATACTTTGTTACGTAAACAACTTTTTTTTTTTTTTCAAAGCTTATGGTGGAATAACTTCAAAATATACCAAGAAATGAAAATAAAAATAAAAATAAAAATAAAAATAAATAATAATATATAACAATATATAAGATGACTTTTTTTTTTGTGTTTACATTTCAAAATACAAATTTTATCTTTTAAAATATAATTATTTATTAAATTTTTGAAAATTGATCGTTATTTTTACAAGTTTTTATATCTCTATTTTTTTTCTTCTTTTTTTATGTATCGACCGTTATTCTCTCATCTTTTTTGATATATTTTACTTTATTTTTAATAAATATAAATTTATTTTATATATTAACTTATTAACTTAATAACATTATAATATCATCACCTACTAATATAATATCACACATATTTAAAAAATGTGTACACACATGCACAATAGTGTTTGTGTTTATGCTAGTAACAGTAAAAATATAATATCAATAGAAATAATAATAAACAAATGTTAGTTTGTAATAAATAGTGCTGAAATTAAACTAAACGAAATTAAAACCATAATAATATATAACATAATAAAAGAACTAATATATTTAAAACGATTAAATATACATTGGAAAATATTTTTATTTTTAAAATAAAAATTGTTTTATAATTATTAGTTACAAGTAAATAAAACATTTTAATTTCATGTAAATCATAGTATTCACACTAAAATATCGAATACTCATATTGAAAGAACTATAATTTCATACTTATTTTTTAATTTATAATACGTTCATTGTCGGCACCCCATAATTATCATTACTTGTAATCCTTCGTCTTCGTCAAAAGTGTTTTAGTACAAATTAAGTAGACTAGACTCCCGTTTGTACAAACCTAAAGAGCATAACGTCAATACCGTAAAATTCCTAGAAAGCGCAAAAGCAGTGACAAAGTTTGGGTAAAGAGTGATCACTTTGTGACACAACGATTTCCAAAAACCAAAAAAGAGTTGAATTGTATTGAGTGAGAAATTAAAAGCACCTTTTTCCACATATGTTTGTTTGAAACTTTTGAATGAGCACAGCAATGGCGCTACGTACGTAAAATCCAGAAAGTGGCCACTTGACAACGACAACTTCTATAGCCACAGTTTTGTCCTCAGAATAATGGAACGTCTTTCTACCGTTACAATATTACCATTATTAAGTCTTGTTGTTACTCTGCACATTCTTTTATTTTATTTTTGTTGCGTGGGTTTTGCTTTACTGTTTTTATATATCAACAACACACAGTCTCTTCCCTTATACACTTCAGAGCAATGGCTTCAATTTTCCTCTTCCTTTCTCTATTTGCCATCACCCTCTCTCTCGCTAGTTAGTTACAACCGTTGCTGTTTTCACTGTTGCCTTTTTTCCGTTTTCAAGAAAACAAATCTTTAATTATTTTACTCACTCATTCTTTACCTTCTGCTTCTTGCAGGCTCCCAATCTTTCATAGGAGTAAACTATGGTCAGGTCGCCGACAACCTTCCGCCGCCGGAATCCACAGCTTCGCTCCTCAAATCCACCTCCATCGGAAAAGTCCGTCTCTACGGCGCCGATCCCGCCATCATCAAGGCACTTGCAAATTCCGGCATCGGAATCGTCATCGGCGCCGCCAACGGCGACATTCCGAGTCTGGCCTCCGATCCCAACGCGGCATCTCAGTGGGTTAACGCGAACGTGTTGCCCTACTACCCCGCCAGCAACATCACTCTCATCACCGTCGGCAACGAGATTCTAACCCTGGCCGACCAGAGTCTTGCCTCCCAGCTTGTGCCGGCGATGCGAAATCTCCAAAATGCCCTCAACACGGCCTCTGTGAAGATCAAGGTCTCCACCGTGCACTCCATGGCCGTGTTGACTCAGTCGGATCCGCCGTCGTCCGGGTTGTTCAACCCCGCGCTCCAGAACACTCTGAAACAGTTGCTGGCGGTTCTGAAGGATAACAAATCGCCGTTCACGATTAACCCGTACCCGTTCTTCGCTTACCAGAGCGACACGAGACCCGAAACGCTGGCGTTTTGCCTCTTCCAACCCAACTCGGGGCGGGTTGACTCCGGCAACGGAAAACTTTACACGAACATGTTCGATGCCCAGGTGAGTACTGTATATGTCACTGTTTTTTCGGTTTTAAATATTTTTTTTATTACAAAAAGTTGACGTGGGAGTCAACTAGACAATCATCCTCTGCTTTCTACATTCCGTCCACGTGTCCACACACTCACTATTTTCAAATCTTCCTCTTCAATCCACCGAGTAGATCGCTAATCTTCTCTTTCAGCCTTTGCATTCGTAGAAGGACATCAAGGTTTAAAATTTAATCATATATTATTATTCATATAATAATTAATAGTTAACGTCGATCTCATTCTCACCCATTTTCTTGGTTCAAATTCAATCCACAGGGAAGATCGCTAAATTAATCTTAATCCTTGGGCTAACTTAAACTAATTTCGTCTGACCTTAGATCTTGGTTCTTGAAGTTAGAGTGACACGGCATTTATCCATGGCGTAATCTTGTTTTTTTTCTGTTACTACTGTAGTGATGATTATTCATATAATAACACGACGGTGATTTCTTTCCATTTTTCAAATGGAAAGTCGTTTGATTGGTCTACATACATGATTTAATATCTTATTTTTTTAAGGTTTATTTTTTTTTTTCCGTGATGCTGCAATGAGAGTCATGTTGCGTAAACAACTCCATGATTCACAATAAACAACTCCATGATTCACAATATTTCATTTTATAATAATTTATTAGAATGCTTTGTCCGACAGTATTCAAATCTTTATTCAACACTGGATAGCCATAAAATTCTTATTTTATGATGCAGTATGCTTCATCTGAGTTTATGTGGCTTGAAGTTTCTGGACTAAACTAGAAAGTAGGTGTAGTTACTCACACGTAAGTAGGACTGAATATGTATGAATGACTTCATATGTAAGAATAAAGAAAAATTTGACAAGGATTCTGGATTGACCTCACTCCGGTGTCATAACATAACCCAAGATAAGAGTGAAGTTATTCTTATCTGTGTGCAGTTGAGTAATACTACTGCATACCCTCACTCACTCTGGTTGGAAACAGGCTGGCACGCAATGTGGTCACAAAACAAGTCCTTCCAAAGCGTCAATAATTGTTGCCATGTTGGGCATGGATAAAGAAAATGGGTGAGAGAGAGTGAATATGGTAGGTAGGTAAACTGTTGTCTTTTTTAACCTGTGGGAATAAAAAAGGTAGGAAAGATTTCAATGTTCTAGCAACAACCTACCACTTGGTCCAATTCAATTGTCCTTTTGATTTTAGCATATACAATAACTCTAATTTACCCAACACCAGCCTTTAGTGGCCTCAATTTCTAACAGTTGAAAACTTGGTTGGTGCAGAAATTATGGTGCTAATCCTTGAATGATCTGAACTGGTTTGTTAAATAGTGGCGTGTGAATGTTGTGCAGGTTGATGCTGTACATTCGGCTTTGAGTGCGATGGGGTTCCAGGACGTGGAGATCGTGGTTGCTGAGACTGGATGGCCCTCACGAGGTGACAGTAACGAAGTAGGACCTAGTCTTGAAAATGCAAAGGCCTTTAACGGGAACCTGATTAATCATCTTAGATCATTGGTTGGGACACCTTTGATGCCTGGGAAGTCTGTGGACACTTACATTTTTGCACTCTATGATGAGGATCTCAAACCCGGTCCAGGATCTGAACGCGCGTTTGGGTTGTTCAAAACTGATGGTACCATGGCATACGATGCTGGCTTAGCCAAGTCTAGCCAGCAGGTAAGGAAATTGCTACTTTTCCAAAGACTATTAAGTTTCATAAAAGACTTTTTATAACTTGCAGCTTCTTTTTTTTATTTGTGTCCACCAGAGTCCATCAACTAGTCCAAAAACTCCGGTTAACAGTTCTGGATGGTGTGTACCGAAAGCAGGAGTTTCTGATAATCAGTTGCAAGCCAATATTGACTACGCCTGTAGCCAAGGCATAGATTGCGGACCAATTCAACCGGGAGGTGCTTGTTTTGAGCCTAACACAGTAGCATCCCATGCTGCATTTGCCATGAATCTCTACTACCAAACATCTGCCAAAAATCAATGGAACTGTGACTTCTCCCAATCAGCAACACTAACATCCCAAAATCCAAGTAAGTTCTCTCAATTAACACTCTATTTTTAATTTTTAATGTTGTATGCTCCATTCCACTTTCAAACACTTCTCTTATCTTGATAGGAATAATCAAAAATAGTTCCAATCCAACAGTTAATTATCACTTAGAATCATAGTGAGAAGTTCAAGTGGTTAAGAACAACACTGTTCTCTGATAGAAATAGAATCATAGAATCGGGAGAAAAGATAACGTTGTCTTAGCTGGCACAAATGTGTGATGCTGAAGTTACCAACGGTCCTTTTTGCAAAAGGTTACTTTTATATAAGAAAAGACTAATGCTTTTGACATTTTAGGTGGCGTATGTTTGGTGAATTATTGGAAATTGAATTATATAACTGGTTCCTAATCTATGGTGTGTGTGGGTTGTCTAACTCGATTTCATCCTCATGGTAGGTTACAATGCTTGCACATACGTTGGTGGAAGCACCTGAAATCAGAGGCTTCATCTTCATGTGAACAAATAAAGTATGCGGATGGATGTGTATTTCGATTAAATTAACGAATAAGAGTGTATTTAGTTTATTTATAGCCTTTCAGTTTTATATAGGTTTAGTTAGAGGCACGCCCATTCTGGTTTCTGTATTTTCTCCACTTGTTAAAGTGGCGATAAACAATTGTTTCCTTCAATTTTACTCTCCCATTTTTTGAATGTGATTATTCTCATCATCTCTCTTTTATTACTTAATTTTGTTCATATTTCTTAATTTTCTCTGTTTATATTCAATAGTACAAAGAGACACTTCTACCATGTGTGGTGCAAATTACCTGATGAAATTTATTACATCTGAATAATTTTATCAATACTAGTGAACCATTTTTCGACTTTAGGAAGAAATTCAATCCTACTCTATAAAAGAAATTGAGAATTAACTGCATATACTTAACTACTTGTAACAAATCCATGTTTTGTGAAACAACGAAAATAATGACTTACGGTAATCTAAAGGATTGAGGCATTTAATGTCACGCTGGGTGTGGAGTTTAACTATTGATTGACAGAAAGATAAAAGGATTGTGTTTGATTGTTATTATCAGTAGTAATAATAAGTTAAGTACCATATTGCAGTTGTTAAAAATTTTAAGACCGCTTTTAGAATAAAACAATTTTTTCTGCTAAATTTGTTTACTCTTTAGTACACTTAAATTATGATTTCATATAGATGCTAAAAAAGTGTGTACATTTGCGGGATAGTTTTTTTTCAAAATAACAAACGGTACGTTATCTATTTCAAACAATATTTGTCATATAGTAATCAATAATCCGTTGTCGTCCAGCGGTTAGGATATCTGGCTTTCACCCAGGAGACCCGGGTTCGATTCCCGGCAACGGAATGATTTTTTACTTTTTTTTTTATACAAATTTGACCTTGTCTCTATTTTATTAATAGCTATTTGTATTATAAACTTAATAATGTGTTGTTGTTTAGCGGCTAAAATATTTGTCCTTTACTCAAAAGATCTGGGTTCAATTCCTAATAATCGAAGTTTTTTGTTTTTTCTTAAATCTGACCTTATTTTAATTATGTATATAAAACAAATTCATTGTTGTATTTCCTATTTTTTTCATACTTGTAAATATAAATTAAATTTTATTATGTCTTGCTTATAAAAACAACTTCATCTTGATTATAAGAAATATCTAATGTAGTGTTCAAGTTGCAACTTTCTTATTAATTTGAAAAAGAAAATACCAAGCTAAATAAAGTCTACAAAAATACCATTTCATCAAACTTAAAAAAGAAGTCGTGTATGCAAAAGTTTTTCTTTCGAGCACAACTTATTAACTTATTTAAATTTTTTACAAGATTATTCAAATCCATAATTTTGAAAACAAATTGCATAACATTTTGATGCTTTGATATGTGGACCGTAGGTAGAACCTTTTATGCATACCATGCACGTTCATCCATATCTCGAGCAAGCAGGGATGGAATTAATATTTTTTGTCCAACGGGGTTTCAAAGTACATCGTTAAAGATCTAATAATTAAACCACAAATGTTTTGTGCGAAATGTACAAATTTAAGTTTGATATATAAATAATTGTAATAATTGTTAGCTATATCAGACGAAAAAAGCAATTAATATTTCCCTAGTTTTCCAAAATTAATAGGAACGAACATTCAATTTATACCTTGAAACATTTTTATGAACAGAAATTGCATAACGTTTCGAAGTATAGAGTGCGTATTTTAATTAATTGACTTTTCCGATGAAAAAATAACAACGTACGTATCTTAACTTTTAGTAAGTTTAAGCTACTTTTAAGTAATTTTTTATTTTTGACATCATATAAGGCTGAATTATATAACTTTCTGATAAAAAAAAGCTGAATCAAACATAAACATGTCCTGGTCATCGTAATAATACAAGAAAGCGTAAGGGTCGATCAGGTGAAGAAACATGTCTCCTGTACTAAACAAATCCTGTTCAACAAAATCCAATTCTTTGATGACACGAATTCCTCAAATATTCATCTTAGTTTGACTGCTACGCGGAAAAATGAAGGGTATGAGGAAGCGTTGTGCAATTGGCCGGCGGGATAGAGTTGCAGTATCGTTGCTAGTCTAACAAGAATGCAGTGAGTAAAGGACAAAACAATTAAAATTTTCAAATTCTTTACAAACGTCGTCGATCTATATGCCTGCTCAACTCCAATCTCATTAATCAAAAAAGGGTTGAATTGAGTCAATAGTTGTTGACTCAATGGACTAGCCGCTTGCGACAATCTCATGAATGGCATCGCTCACAGTTTCATCCTCCGATCTCACAGAAAGTTTCATTGCAACATCCTTCGGACCATCAAGTCCAAAAGACAACCGTACAAGCACCTTTACATTCCCTATGAATACACCTGACAATAAGCATGTGTGTGATCTTGAATTGGGAGGAACCTCCTCTGTTCCCTGCACACACTCATCATCACAACAATCATTACTTTACAGCATCCATCAAGTACGACAAATAAACTATGAAAACTGTATTATCACTTGCTTTCTCATAATCACTTTAATAGTGATCAGTGGCGAGGGTTTAAGGCAGTTAAGGAGAGTTCATAGGTTTGAAATGTTTGTGTTGAACACTATATGCAATCGTTCTAAACCAAAGCAGCAATTGAAATCACGGGCTTACCTCGCAGGGCTGCAAGCCAAGCAGGTTGATAACAGTATTTACAGCTTCAGCCAAGCTTTCTCTAGGACCAAGACCGTACTCATCTACTCGCTCGAAATCAGGGCCCAAGCTTTCCCAAGCATTCCTAAAATTAGACACCCCCACTTTCAACACATAATCTGCGGCAACAACCTCCAGATCCTCCAGCTGGTATTCATCTTCAACACCATCATCTTCAGTCTCGCCAGTGGTAGGGTCAACCTGAAGAAGAACCAGTTTATCGATGGATGAGATTGCTACAAAATATTATAGGTCATTGAAAAAAAAAAAAAAAAAAGCATAAAAAAAAAAAACTAGAAATAAAAAAAAAAAAAAAAAAAAAAACTAATAAATAAAAAAAAAAAAAATAGCATTTTAAAAAAAAATTTTAAATCTTTTCAAAATCTTACA
>Ga0099822_1003104_pt1 | contig 21152 bp, 20 predicted proteins | sample CowpeawhiteBW_FD_76839 | JGI IMG/M metagenome (GOLD analysis project Ga0099822, IMG submission 76839) | Root nodule microbial communities of legume samples collected from California USA - Cow pea white BW | ecosystem: Host-associated > Plants > Roots > Nodule | place: USA: California | collected...
AAAAAAAAAAAAAAATTTTTTATTGTAATTTAAATAAAAATAAAAAAAAAAGAGATATAAAAAAATTTTTTTTTTTTTTTTTTTTTTTTTTTTTTTTTTCTTTCTACACATATCTTTTGTGTGTTAATATAAATTGATATCATTGTTTATATAAAATAACTTTTAAATAAATAACTAGGTCGTTATGTTTTTTACACATAATCAGTTACGATCATTAAGGGATTATTCCACGTCAACATTAACAATATAAAAGTAATAAAACGCACATATTTTACATTAATCACAATATTATATCATATTAATTATAAAAATTCATATTATTAGCAAATTAATAAGAGAGAATAATAATCATATAACTTTATTGGCAAAAATATTAAAATGACACATACTAAGCAAAATATTAAATATTAATTAAATATTTATTAGATTAAATTTATTTTAATAGAACTTAATTAAAAATATGAAAATTCGTGATCAAGTTAAACTTATAAAAAATAAGTTGACATATGAGGATAAAAATGAATAGATTTTGATTAATGTAAAATGTAGATGTAACATGGAATTCAATACCTCAATTAAATAAATTCTTCACCTTTTTTCAATTTTATATAGCACCAAACTTTCAAATTATATCTAAATTTCTAATATAAATTTTTAACTGAATCAAAAATAAGATATTATTGTTGCTATTATAGTAGATTTTCAAATATTATTGCGAAGAAAAATACTTTATAATAATGATAATATAAAATAACAAACCAGATAACACTGTCACAAAATATTAGCACAAAAAATAGTAAAATATGATTTTATATGTTCCCCTACCTATAGTAATAATTGTTACAAACTTTAATTAATTTACAAATTGAAATAAATTTATGTCAAGATTAGTACAAAAATGTGCAATAGTAGTAGTTACTATTACTTTGGCAATCAATACTGTGAACATATTGCTGGGATTAAACTGTGCGTTTAATGAACCGCGAGGGAATCCAATTTTGAAGGCGCCATTCTGAAAAAATTAACCCTAGAAACTACAAAATACAGAAGAGTGTGTTATGTTATGTTAAACTTTCCAGTGGTAAAAAGTGAAACTATATTTGAGCGGGAAACTACAATGTGTTCTTTGATATCTTACACATCACAATATTAGTGTTTTAATTTTTCATATTGATCATTTGTTGGTGGTTCTAATTGAGACGGCAAAGTTACCGAGAAACCATGCAGGCAGCAGAAGAAGGTGGTGACAATAAGCAAGGTTTTGAGGAGAGCGATTTGGAGATAGAAATATCGAAGCTGCGCGGGAGATGGGAACTCGCGTCCGTTCTGAATTTTTTGGAGGTAAGAGATCTGTAATTTATTTTCCTTTTGAATGGCGTTTTGAGACAGGTGTGAAATTGTTTCAGTAGGTCGCAAATTGCGTAAAGGATTGTATATTCTTTATTTTTTCAGTAGAGTGACTAATGTTTATGCCTATTCTTATGTACTTGCTATCTTGTTATCTGTTTAGGTGTTTAATCCCGTACTTGGAAAAAATTTGAAGCTTTCTGCTGAGGATATTGAGATTGGGCTTGTTAAGCCTGACGCTTCGCTTGCTCACCTTCATATTGAGCTTTTGAAGGTACTTTATTGTCCGTGGGTTGTTGAAAGTTCTATTTTTGTGTGTGGAAAAGAAAAACATTTTTTTTCCAGAATATTATTAATTGATGTGTGGATGCATGAGATTGATAGTGGTAGTAATAGAGAGGTTTTGTACAAATGTAGAAATGTTGCAATTTTGGTAATTTTTGTGTTTCTAGATTGAGTTCTTGCATGTAGAATGGCTGGAGGATTGTTTGTGTTTTTCCATGTCCTTGTGTGTGGTTTCTGGTATGGGTAAGAAGTGTTAGACGGTGATAATTACTTGGTTGATGTGATTGTATGGCAATAATACGAGTTGAACTTGTTCAATGCTCCAATTTATTAGTTTTTACTTCAAATGAAGTGTTTCATTGGATTTTAATATTAATTTTAGATCCACTGGTCAAATACTCCAAGTCCAATAGAGACACAGGAGAGTGGACAATTTTTGGTTGCCTGAATATTGTAAAGATAGCCCCAAATATGCAATGGGGTGCATTTTGTCATGAAAGTTGAATATACTAATTCTGTAAATTGGTTTACTCCCTCAAATCAATCATATTATTATATTCTTCACATGGATTTTATTTTTCTGTCGATGCCTTCCTATCCTATCATTATTTTTGTTGTGGATTTAGCATAGATTGTGTTCCTGCCAGGGAATGCCACCTGTGAGTAAAACACTGGAGGATTCTGACAAATGGGTGACTGCACTCTGTAAGAAACTTACTATGTGGTGGCCATGGGTAAATCACTAACACTGTGTTTGACTTTGCTTTATCTATTTTCTTAATTTCTGACTGAATATACTTGCATGTGTTACAGGTTGCTGAGGGTGAGATTCCACTTGTACCATCAAAAGGGTACTGAGATACACCGATCATGTTTGATTGTTACTGATTGCAATGATTTTTTTTTTTTTTAATAAAACTATTGTCATCAATGCCTGTGCAGGCAGGAGATATCCAAGTACAAGGAAATTGATCCATCAGATCGCTTACTACTGCTAAAAGCGCTTTGCGAAGTTAGAGCTGATGTATTATCATCTCCTGATTGGTTTCTTTATATTTTTGTTTATTTAATATATAAACATATGAATACTTTTGCATTCTCATGACTTCATAATCCTCGTAGACTATTTTGCTGATATCATCTTTGATTATTCCACCCTTTTCTTATTTAATCCCTTTTGCTGTTTTAATTTTGTCTGATATAAATTATTTTGCTTGGTTGTTTGTTTATATTCAGCAACATGATGCAGTGTTATACATAAATAAAGCTTTAAAAGAAGGAACTCAAATCTCATCTTTTCGCAAAGAAGCCTTAGGAAGAGATAGAACCGGCACATCTTACTGGTACTTTTTCCTTATCAAGTATGATCCAATCTTTAAGATTCCCAAAACCTTAAAATTGTCATTGCTAATGTGTCTATTTTTGTCATAGGTACGATGCAACTTCAAAAGGTCAGAGTCACAGATTGTACAGGGAAGTTATTAAATCAGACTCAATTCCAAAAGATGAGGGTAATAGGCGTTTATCACTCCCCACCATTCAGTGGGAAACCCTTGCTTCCAATCTTGAAGAATTTTCAGAAGCAGCTGTGAGATGAATTTATCCACCTTTTGCCATGCTTTTCCCCATGGATTCGAAACCTTTATTAACTTAATCTTTAAATGTTAATTGCAGGAAAAACTCTCGCTCAGCAAGTCTGCCGTGGAAGTTTCTGTCAGTACAAAGCTTCAGAGCGATGCTATTCCTGCTCTTGAAAAGCTTCGGGAGGTATGGACATCCTTTTTGTTTAGTGTTTGATAGGTGGACATTCACTCTACAGAACATCACATCACATCTTCGATTGTGATATTGATGTATGAGAATATTTCCTTTAATTTGTGCAGAAGAAAGCAAAAGCAATAAAGAGAAAGCAGAGACAGGATATGCTGTTAAAGGATGTTCAGAACTCCTACTGTTCTGGAAATACACGTGCCTGTCGCACTCGAAGACCTATTTGTTATACATTTGGTAAGTATGTGTTAAATGTTCAATTACACCGCATCAGCATCTTGCAATCTGACACCTACTAATTCTGATGCACTTGACAATTGTTATCCTGCATGTTAATGAATTTGCCTGTCTTGTGCATTGCTTTGTAGTTTGTTTATGTATTGCATGCTTGGTTAGTGAGGATGGGTCTTGTTCACTGAGCAGGAGAGGATGTTTGTACACTTGTGAATGTCCTAACATTTCATAATATTATGCATAGAACTTGAATTCTTACTTTTCACTGTTTGGAATTCCTATAAATTATTTATCTAAACTTTCTCTGATCGAATGAACCCAATCTTAGTTTCACCAGTTTTGTATACTTTATTTTAGTTTCTCTTCGGGAGTGATGATGGTGTTCACATGAAACAGTTAAGGCTCGTTCAGGGTGATTGCAGGTTTTTTATTTTCGAATGCAATTTTCAATATAAACTCATTTGGTAAACGTGGAGTTGTAATGGTTTTTAGCTAAATTCCAACACACTTCTACGTTCATTTTCAAAACTGAGAAAAACATATTTGAGATTTTGGTTCAGATTTTAAGATTCTCTTGCTACATTTGACAATTTTTTTTGTTACTATTGGAAATTATCTTTCTCACCTTTATTCTCAATTATAAGATTGCTGTATGTATTGTATCGTCACCATTGATATAACAACTGTTTTTAATGTGACAGAATTTTGAAATTAATATATTTTTGAAACTAAAAGTTAGAAAAAGCTATTTGTTAAAACATGCCTTAAACTAGACTAGTTTTTAAAAACTAAAACATGCTTAGATTTAAAAATCTTTGAAACTTAAACTATCTAGAATAAGATTTTAAATTATTTAAAAATCAATCCTCATCTCTGATATTTCAATCTTATAATTGAGTTTCTAATTTTATCTTGACCCCTACTTTTTCCCCATTGCTGTCAATTCAAACGTGTTTGTGAATTAGATTGAGTGAATCGTTAATGGCAAAATTCATAATATGACAAGTATTCACGAGTTTTTTTTTAATGCTTCTAACATTATCAAGCGACTATAAGTTCGTTTTGATTCTTTCCTTTGCCAGCTTCTCTATGGTATCAATTTAAAGTTCAGATATTGATTAGTTCTGTTTGGGTATATCGCAGAAGCTTATGATCGAACAATGAGGGAGGCAATACAGCTGACAAAGTATGTTTTACATCATATTCTCTACCTTGTCATCAATGTTCTATTTGCTTTTAGGATTATCCCTGCTGAATAGGAATAACTTTTTCAACTATTAAATGAAACGAAAAAAAGGAGCGAAGTAAAACTTTTCTTTCAACTTATACTCTTTTACATCATTGCTTTGTCACACATGCTCACTCGATGAACTGGAAGTGATGGAGAACAACTTGTTTTGACTTCGGTTAAAGCAAAACATGCTAATATGTAATTGTTGTTTCAATTTTCTAGATGTGTTTGTCTCCATCTGACTCTGGTTGTATAATTTTTAATATTCAGTAAAAGGAAAACATCTCATGTTGCTGACCAAGACAAAACCAGACAATCAGAAGATCAATCCAACACAAAAGATGTTTCAACAGGCAGTGATTCTGAGCAGGATATCGTGCAAGTATCTGATGATGATGATGATGATGGTTATGATGTTGAGAATCATGGTAGCAGCGAGGAGGAGAATTGTGTTGATGGAGAGTTAGTGAACTCAGAAGCTCCCTCAAGCCATGCAGTTTCTTATCCCAAGGGGGTTCGCTGCAGCAAGAGGCTAGCTGGAGTTCCTAGCCATGCTATTTTAGAAAGCAGAGGCTTAACTACAAAGCAAACATTGAGACAGAGACCCACTCGCAATTCTGCATTAGAATCTATAATGGTATTGGATTCAGAGAACGAGTCACATGAAGGGAAGACAGATTTGTCCGAGTCTATTTAGGGCTGGCATGAACCTGCATTTTGACTAAAGCATATGTCACCAAATTTTGGGGGATTTGAAGAGCCATAATTTTTTGAAGGATTAAATTTTTTGCTTCTCCGATATTTGGTCTCTTTGATAAGATCCTAGAAATTTCTTGAGTATTTGAGTATATAATATTTAGTTATGGCTAGAGAATCTATATGCAGTTTAGTTTGATGTATGCGCACTGTAGGTCATCATGAATCTAAGAAAACAAGGGCAGCCACCTCTGCATGATTCACAGGATTTAAATGCCACAATAAAAACATTTCCCTTTTATTTTAGAAAGAAATATAAATTAAATAAAATTTGGGGAATAAATTAAATATACTCTTACATCAAAATTAAATAAATTACATTTTGAAAACAATTTTTTAAATAATTTTGAAAAATTATTTTCAAAATGTATTTGATGTAAAATGTATTTGATGTAAGAGTATTCTTGAAAATTTATTCCAGAAAGCATTATAGGCATTCTGAAATTTTGATTATGAAAATCTGATTTAAAGGATTTTGTTCTGAAAGTTTTATTTCAAAAATCTTATTTTGAAAATCCCATAAACCGGTTCAGGATTTTTTTTTTAATATATTTTCTAGAAGCCACTTTTTCAGATAATAAAATGGTTATTTTGAAAATTTGTGAGGAAGAGCTGGAATTGAGGGAAGTAAAAGTCTGATGAATAAGAGTTGTTGCCAGCAATTACAAGTTAAAAAAATTACTTTTGAAGAAGTTGCCATACGTGGTACCTCGACATCATGATCATTTTCATATGGATTTGGAATGTGGAGTTAACTACAACGTTGATTTTATAGAATTTAACAGGTTAGTAAAATGAAATTGGTAGTAAAACAAAACGAATAAATAAGAACATTTCCACAGGAAACATCAACGGAGATTAATATTTAGTTGTACTCATTTTTTCTTTCATAAATATTGCTTAAGCTCTTTAAAACTATGTTAAATTTGTTTTCGATATAAACTTGAATATAAAATTGAAATTAGTTTCAATTTCAAATTTTGATACAATTTCTAAGTGAATGGTGTAAAATATTCTTAATATGTTTTTATATAATGTTTGATATATTTTAATTTAAATATAAGTATGAAATATTATTTAATACGTGAAAAAATTAAACTTAAAATTATTTAATTGTTATGATAAAAAGAAATATATTTATTCATTTTTAAATTTGACAACTAAAATTAATTAGAAAAATATACGGTCGTCCTGATTTTGTATCAAATTTGGATATTAAAAGTATATTTAACCGATTAACAAAATGTTGGCTTGGACCCAGCTTTTGTTATACCTTACCTTAATATGTCTAAAACATAAATGAGATTTGAAATTATTGTAATGCAATCAAAATTTCAATTTATGATCATCGTGGGTTGTAATTAAATTTAACGTTTTTAATTATATTTAATAAAAATATACTGCTGAAATTACTATTATTTATATGAAATTTTGATAACTAGTGTTACATTAAGTAGTAATTATTCATTTATACTTTTGTTATTTTATAAGTTTTCAATTATAAAGTGGTTCACCCTTTTGTTTAAAATTATTTCTTGTGATATATTGCTCACTTGATTATTTAAAGTTTTGGTATTATGTCTTATTTCTTTTATGTTGTACTAACGTAAACACACAACATAAACACAATACTAACGCAAACACAGGGACACTACCACGCCTACGCCTATTTTTATGTAATTTTTAGATATGAGTGATATTATATTAATAGGTGATAATATTATAATATTATTAAGTAAATATATAAACTAAAATTATATTTATTAAAAATAAAGTAAAATATATCATAACATACAAATAATAACCATTAATAAATAAAGAAGAAAAGAAAAAACAAATATAACTAATTTTATAAAAAGCTTGCAAAAATACCCATCAATTTTTAAAAATTTAATAAATTATTATATTTAAAGGATAAAATTAATATTTTTAAATGTGAACACAAAAAGAAAAATCCCTTTTATATATTATTATAAATTACGTAAAATATTTTAATGATGATTCCTTTATAGTTTAATTTAATATACTTATATAAAGAAAAAAAGATAAAAAAAAAATGCAAGTAATTTTAATTTACTCTATACATAAAAAGAAATCACTTACACAAGCTCTGTTATTATAATTATATTTTTTAATTATTCTTTAATGTTCTTTGGGATTATGTATATAAAAATTGATTATGTAAATCACATGAATTTTAGTAGCCATGAAGTCTTATTATCCTTTCAATCACATGTCACACAATATGTAGTTGAACATATGCTTTAAGGTGAATATTTATGTGAGTAATAACAATATGTAGCTGAACATATGCTTTCAAGGTGAATATTTATGTGGGTAATTCTCCAGGATATACTTTTTGACACTTTTTTTTTTTTTTTACAATTTGACAAAGTTTTCTTTTCAAACCACACCAAAATTTTCTCTTCTCTTTTCAAACTACATCAGACCTCTCTTGTATCAAATGATTTTATCAAATGAGGTAAGTCACATCAAACCTCTCTTTTATCAAATGAGGTGATGTTAAGACGACATTGTCAAAACTGTCAAAAAATAATTTTCCTATTCTAAAAGAAAATGTCCTTAGTAAGAACAGGGTTGCAAAATACTCCAAAGCCACAAATTAGTTCAATCCTGAGATGATAAAGCATGTTAACCTAGACTTCCACAAAATCTAACATAGCTTATTTCAATCCCATAGTCCCAACACATGCAAAAGTTAAAATCTGTAAAAAGTACTAGTAATTGTAATCTCTAGTGCCAGATGTGAATTATAGATTGAGTGAATCATTGACTTCCAGAACATTGCATTTGATAAGTAATCACACATTGCTTAATATCTCTAACAAACTCTCAGTTGAGTATAAGTTATGTTGATTTTTTTTCCTTGCCTCTTCATGATATCAATTGCAAATTTAGGCATTAAACGAATCTGTGCTAACAAAATAAACCTTCCGTTTGCTTTCATCACATTACAAAGGCTAGTTCTCCAAACAAAAAGGGACCAATTCAAAAAAAAAAATCTGCAGGCATTTTATTATGATGATTATGCATCACAGCATTGTAAAAAATGATCATCATGAGATGAAAGTGGATGTGAGTGACAATAACAATGGACACAAACCAAGCAAGCCAAGCGGTAGTGATATAAAATGTTCATAATCAAATTGCAGAATCCATTAATCAAACTTTGGTACCCTAGCCAAAGGCTTCTTGTAATGCAGAACTAAAGAAAAAATCATTATCCATAACCCTATCCTTGGGGTGATACTAGCTCCCAAGTTTATTGGAATTAATAACCCAATTTGTGTGCCTCATGGAAATGATCCATGAAATCTCTTAAATAATTGACCATTCAGAGATGGCTAATGACTCTGCATGCTATGATTGATCAACTACCTTATATTCAATTCAATTCTACATTAGACGCACTTAAAAAATCAAGAATCTAACAAAACAAATGCTGCAATGCACCTCAACTGAAGGTAGTTCATAGGGGATTGAGAAAAAGAGAGGATTGAAACAAAATAAGAAGAAAATGCATAAATAGAGTTAGCCAGTTATCATAGTTCCAGCACCTTCATCAGTTAAAATCTCGAGCAACAAAGAGTGAGGAACCCTACCATCAATGATACTCGCAGTGGTGACCCCTTGTGCCAGTGATCTCACGCAACAATTAACCTTAGGTATCATTCCACCTCCAACTTTTCCCTCTTCAACCATTTTCTTCACTCCTTTTATGTCAATCTTCTTCACCAAGCTGTTGGGATCGTTGCGATCCTCCAGGATCCCCGCCACGTCGGTCAGCAGAATCAGCTTCTCCGCGCCGAGTGCTGCAGCCAGTTCTCCAGCGACGGTGTCGGCATTAATGTTGTAGGGCTGTCCGGACTCATCGGCGGCAACGGAGGTGACGACTGGGATGTGGTTGGTGTCGATGAGGGAGCGGAGGACGGCGGGGTCGACTCTGGCGACCTCGCCGACGAATCCTAGATCGGCGGCCCTGGGGCTGGGGCGGGCGGTGAGGAGGCGGCCATCGAGGCCCGAGAGACCCACGGCGGTGGCCCCGGCCTTGTTGATGAGGGAGACGAGGGTTTTGTTGACCTTGCCGACGAGGACCATGGAGACGATCTCCATGGTATCGGCGTCGGTGACGCGGAGGCCGTCGCGGAAGACAGCGGGGATGTTAAGGCGTCCAAGCCAGGTGTTGATCTCGGGGCCGCCGCCGTGCACCATGACGGGACGGAGGCCCACGCAGGATAAGAGGACCAGGTCGTTGATTACGGAAGCCTGAAGCTCCGGGGACTTCATGGCAGCGCCACCGTACTTGACGACTATGGTCTTGCCGCGAAATTTCTGAATGAAGGGGAGCGATTCAGAGAGCACGTCGACTCGGTACTGACCCGGAGTGGTTGAGTCGGTGGCTAATTGTGGAGGTTGAACCGGGTTGGCAACCGCGTAGATGGCACGGTGGCGGAGGCGAGAGGAAGGGAAAGATGGGTTATTGGTGTTTGTGGTGAGTGGGTTTTGGGGTTTCGTTGTGATTGGGAAAGAGGGGAAAATATTTGTTAGGGTTTTGGATGTCCCTGCCATCATCATTGTCTCACAAGCAGACTACGAGTGAAGTGATAGTTAGTGAAGCGAGAGTTGCAGAGTGAAGGGTTTTGGACTTCGACGGCTATTGTTGTTTCAGGATACAGTGAATACACGCGCACTTCTTGAAAACGTGTTGTGTTATGACACTAAAATACTATAATTTTTTTTGAGTTATTAATTAAAAATACGATAATAATATAATTTAAAACTATGTATAGTTTTCGTAAGATAGTATTAAAAAAGTATGTGACAGTTATTTTAAAATAAAAATTATTTAATAATCATTTTAAAATAAAACAATTATTTAATTACTTATTTTATTAATAATTTGTTTATTTATTAAAAACACATCAAAAGAAGTTAACTAATGAAATTTAAATAATGTAGATTATAATACCATATATATATATATATATATATGCTATCGTATCACCATTTTGGCTGTATCGATTAGAGGTACGCTTTCACAGAAAGTAACTTTACACATGACATTTAAAAATAAAATAAAATAAGAGTTAAAATTCAAGTTTTAACCAAAGGTATGTGTTTTTTTTCACGTTCGTGAATAGTCTGCAACAGCATCATCCTTTCTTAGCAAATGAAACTAGATGGGAAAACAAGGGAAGTATATATAATGAAACTTCACCTATACTATGTGACTATTTACCAAAAAAAAAAAAACTCCATTTGGATTATATTTTTGTTATATATATTTTTTATTTAACTTCATGTGCACTGATATTTTAAGCCATACTTCACTACACATACACCTAACCTCTTATTTTAGACTAGTAAATTATAATTAAAGTAAAAATTTAGTTAACCACAGTTTTTTTAATTTATTTAAATATGAAGTTATATGGAAACAATAAAAATCAGAAAAAAAAAAAAAACCTAGTCTGATTTTGTCGCTGTTAAGATTCAGATGTGATGCAAACTCCCGTTGTTAAGTATAGTCTTTCTTTTTGGTGGGAAAAAGTAGAACACAAATGAAGATGATTGATAAATACAGTTAAGGGGTAGACTCTTCCTTCTTCCTCTATTAGATCATAGGAGGGAGGACCACAAAGTGGCTCTCGGTAGAACTGCGGTTTGTAACAATTATTATATACAACTGCACTTCTAAACCTTCCGGCATAATAAATTCGCTTGACATAAAGGTTAAAGATACCAGCAAAATTTTGAGCAAAAATAATTGACATTTCGCTCAAAAATGAATATAATGAAGAAAGAAAATAATTACAGCTTATCCTCGATTAAAAATTAATACCCAAAGCCATTACCCACAAAATCCTCATCATCACTACTTAAGGATTCAAGTACCTGACTATCATCATCATCTTCGTCACCTTCTGTCACAATCTCCAATATGCCAGGTCCACCATCAAAGTCTACATCATCCAAAATAAAATCCCCATCCTCATCTTCATCAAGATCACTCACACTATCATCCTCCTCGTCATCATTGCTCATATCATCAGCATCACTGCCACTATCCCCACCAAGACCAGGGCCTAAAAGAGGATCAACATCCCCATCATCATCGTCGTCATCCTCATCTTCCTCCTCACTTTCAGCATCATCAGGATCAGAATCATCATCCGTTGGCCTCCGACGACCAATTTCATATATTCTGGCAGAAGCATACATCTCATCCTGATCATCCATGGTAATCAGCCCAACAAATGAGTCTGTAGGCTCAGTTGCAAAATCAAGAACACAGCGATCCACAGGGATAGTTGCAATGTCAGAATAATTAACTGCATCCACTGTGCGGAAAGCTGAAAAAAGAGGATGCTTGACGCGTCGAGTGTGGACTGCTGACATTACATCCTCAAGATTTCTCCTTAAGATAGCATACATTACATCACCACGCGCATTGAATGTTATTGATGTTTGATCCAATGAAGGCACACTGCGTAGCAATCTGAACTTGCGCAGATCCCAGACTTCAGAGTTTATAATAACCTGGTCCAAGAACATTTATTTACAAACATTAAAAAAGAATCACAACCTTTCTTCAAAAAAGTTGAAAATATTCAAAGCTTTACACATCCCTTCATCGACTTCCATACAGACTTATGAGAAAGTAGTATACCCACATTTTGCATATGCCTTTTTTATTTTACTTTTCACTAGTAGTCAATTTAAGATAATTTTCTTCCAAAGTTACAATTCCCATTATTTATAATAGAATAATATGGTGCTTTGTCTGATCCATGTTTCAAAATTCTATTGTTTAAACGGATGTAAGATTATGCATACCTCGTTGCCAGCAGGATGAAAGCCTCCACCACCATAATCTGTAAACTGATCAAAGCGATGAACAGGACCAGAGACACGTCGATCCCACAAGACACCATTCCAAAGCAGCATTGAGTCAGAAGGGTTAAAATGGATTAAAGAATAAACGTGACCTCGCCCTGTAGAGGCTGCAAATGTATCTGTCAACTTCGACTCTAAGTGACATGTTTGTATATCATACAAGAGGATCTCCCACCGAGAAGATTCTGATGACAGGGCTGCAAAAACATTCCCAGAATTGCTAAACCTGGCTGCCCTGCATCCTTCAAATGAATGGCTAGGACCACCTAAAATTGAAGTTGCGTCCCACAATCTAACATCTTGGGAGCTTGAAGAAAGTAATAGCTGGGTCTCGCCTGAAACAAAAGACTGAACAAGAGTCAAAGGAGCCTGATGACCTGTGTAGCTCTCTACTACATTACTGTTGTTGGATTCAAAAAATTTCAGCTCCCCGTTATGGCTTCCAACAGCAATATGAGACGAATCGCCAACAAATGTAATGCATGTTAACAAGGCACCAGCATCATCCCGACATGTGCGCCAAGGCCTAAACCGACTGTAAACAAATTGACGATCCCTGCGATTCCCATGTACTCCACCATACATATATTTAAACTCGCGCGTACCAAGCCTAGCGGTCACATTAGAAGGCGCGTCAAGGCTTCGCTTTGGTTCAGGACAGACATGCGGGTGCAGAAGTGACAATGGAGGAAGTGTTGTAATAGGAGCTGGACATTGCCGATGTTGATGCTTCAAATACTGAACCACTAGAGAATCTAATGTTACACGCTCAGGGTTGCTGGGCTGAAGGTCGTTTAAAACTTGGGAGGATGGTGTCATCTGACCTAGATTTGATATACTGCACTGATTCTCGTCCAAGTCACCCATACAACGGCTATGTTGATTTTTCAGGTTACAAGTTGGGGTGAAAAGTCCAACTGCATCAGGCTGCAGGCCGCTTTTACGAATTGCACTTGAACAAATAGGAGAGCGGACTCCTTGATCCCCAACATTTAATCTTTTTCCAGATGAAGAAAACATTGAAATGTCTTTCAAATCAGACAACTTCCGTTTTGCTGGCAAAGCTATTGGAGTCTTAAACTGAGAACCAGTATCAATGTTATGTTTCACTGAATATTCCGATCCAGTCTCTACTCCACTAGTTTCTGAAGATTCTTTAGCAGTATTTGATAATTTCCTTACAGATGATTGCTGAGAGTCAAGAAGTTGGAGTCTTGAATGAAAAGATGACGAGAAAGTTAGTGATTTCTTCTTTGCAGAGACAGAATCACTTTTCAAGACGGCATCCTCATCCTTTGCATTAAACTTTAATTTGTTAGAGAGAAATCCAGACGGAGTACGACCAGAGGGCCACTGAATATGTGTTGAAGAAGCTTCCTGTGTTGTGGGCTGCTGTGCAAGAGAAGAGGGAGGAACCAATGATGGCAAAGGAGTAACCTGTGCCTCTTTAAGCAACATAGAAGCAGTTTGTGCCAACCCAGATGCCTGTAGGTGTTCATGAATTAAAAGCAAAAGTTCCCTGCACAAGAAAACATAACACGGAAGTCATTAGCAATCAGAGAAGAGTTCTCCCAAAAGGGAGGGGAGGAGGTAGCACCGGAATAGGAAAATCCAGAATGATAAAATTTGAGAGAGGACAAAAACCTTGAATGGTAAGTAATAGGAGTAGCAGCAGCAATAGCTGCTCTTTCTATGCGCCTTAATGTAGGAGTAGCTGCATCAGTAGCAGCTAATGTACTTGCACGGCCTGAATTGGTCACAATCTAAAAAACAATTACAACAGCAGTATCAAAAGCAGCCCTTCATACAGCTCATATTTTATTTGTTTATATTCTAGTAACATCATGGCAAAAGAGCATATTAAACAGCAAAGTAGATCTAATTCACTTTGTTCTCAGAAAGCAACTTTATTAGATAATAAACCACCCGTTCAGATAGCGTGCAAGTGTGACAGTCAGCTAATACTTAAAGTCCTAATGTAAATATTTCCAATACATTTCACTACTCAATGAGAAAATGACCTCTGCAATTGATATGAAGCATGAAATAGGATCAGCTTTCCCTAAGAAACTTATGAGCTCAATTGCTTTCAAGAGAAAATTTGAAAATTTAAGATAAGAAATAACAATAATAAATTCTTTAATTATTCTCACCCAACCAGGCATTGAACTGATGTTCATTAAGCTTTGATTATCAATAAAGAAACGTTAAAGTTGTCTTGAATCACAAGCAAATTACCAAAACAAAATGTCCAATGTGACAAAACATAAACTAACACCAACTTCATCTCTACCAAGCTTGTAAATAAAAAATTTTATATTATGAATCAAAAAGTGAAAAAAAAAATTACATACTTTATTTTTTCTTCTAAAGAGTATAAAATAGTTCAAATTGATACTCAATGGCAAACAAAAACATAAATCTCGTTTAAGTCATCCAATGGGCTTTATACACTAATATAGTAATTCTCCAGCATATACCCAGAAGCCTTAATTTTATGGCACTAAACATTTTAGTGTATATCAGATTTGTGGCTTAAGTTTTCAATTTTCAAAACTGAAATCCCAATTCGTATCATGATTCAAAAATTTTTGAGGTCCAATAGTGAAAAATAGATATTCACTTCGCAACACTTTTGTGGCCAACAGTCAAAACCCAGAATTACAAAACACAAACAAATCAAAACCAAAAATTAAAAAATACAAACACAACCCAAAAGTCGAATACTTGAAACATTTAGGTCCAGTACTATGAAACTATATTTGCTACCATATGATTTCCAGAGAAACAATCAACCAAATAAAGAAAACGCTCGCATTTGTGCATGACCTCCCACACTCACAAAATATTGGTCGCAAACAAACAAGCAGATACACAATTTTGTAACTACATCCTACATAGATGCCAAAGATTCTTTGAATTAATTCTAATACCAAAATTTTGCCAAACAAGCACACATGGATGAGTTAGATTGAATAAATTCAGATCTTAAACATGTCTGAAAATATCTCTTGTCATGCTCTCCCCAGATGCACTTTTTGTCTGGACAATCTTAAAGCTGAAATTTCTTATTTAGATAGACCGATAAAGAAATCAAGTAAATTAAAGAGATGCCAATGAGAAACAGTTAACAAACTAATGCATTCGCAAAGACTGGAAATGCGTCTCACCCCAATAAGCTCAATGGCAGCCTGGGAAAGTTCAGCTTGCCACCTACCCTGCTCCGTTCCAGGAGTTTGGCTACCAGAATCCCGAATCAGTTCTGACAGCTTTTTCCCAACCTAGAACACCCAAACAAATAAAACACGATATTTGATTAGAACATTTGACAATATGTACTTTCTTTTTCTGAAGTCATCAGTCGTCAGAAGATAATTTAAACTGGTGCAAAAGAATAAAGTTGAAGCAGATTTATCTCAACTTCCAAATGATACTGACAAGTACAGTTTTTGATGACTCAGTTTAATAAAAATCAGTTATAGGTGTCCACCTGAAGCTTTGTCAATATGTGTGCAATTGTATCATCTCTGGCTAATCCAAGCAGGACTCGACATGCTAGAGCACGAAGACAGTCCAGCGCAGCAGGAGGTGAATATATCCGTGGTTGGAGGAGATGGAGAAGAACCTTTATACCATTATTAGATCGGACAGTCTCTCTCGCCTGACGATATCCTTGTTCCAATTGTGCAGCAAGGCCTGCACAACCTGCTCCCACACCCAAAGATATTCTTCGGTCACCAACCAATCCAGAAGTTGCAGAAGCAACTGGAGTCTGTGGAGTACTACCAACAGCCTGTGTACTTAAGCTTGCAGCACTGCCTCGATCTATGGCATTGGACTCCCCATTCCTCTCCCTAGGATCAATCTGGCTAGTAGAGTGAACACCTCGATCTGAAACACTTCGTTCAGCATTTCTATCTCTAGCCTCTGAGGGAGGACCATTAGACGTCTGGGAGGATGGCAACTGCTGACCTTGTGCAACCATAGCCGGTTTATTGCTTATTGAAGGAGGAGGGCAAACAAGATTGACTAAAACATTAAGTGCTGGTTGAATTATCTGAAATGGAGAAGATTTTGCAAACAAAAGTTAAGAGACCATATATTGGGATATCCAGTATGTCTATCAAAATCCTAAAAAACTCTCACCACCGGCTGAAATTAGGGCAATGAGCACTAGAATTGCAACCAGAAAAAACTTACCTCTGGGTCCACATGATTACTAGCTATATTTGCAGCATCCAAAATTACCGCAATACCAACACGATTGTTGCTTAAAGTTACATTTACAATCATCTTACGACTGCTAGGTACCAATGTAACAATGTGCAGAACACCCAAAGCATACTGAAGCAGATCATGCAGATATCGCTCCACAGGTGGGGCCTACAAACAACCAAGAAAATGATAAATAAATAAATTGCAAGATACAGGACAAGTGTACAATAACTATATCATACCTGACATAATTCCAACATGGTAACATGTCCATTAGATGCCAAGAACTTCTCAACTGCTAGCCAACGTGTTCTAACAAATGCAGGACCTAGCTTCCGGTCTTTTTGTAATTGTAGGAATACTCCATCCATTGCCTCATTACTAATATCAAGGGGCTTGTACACTGCCCTTGCACTTGGATTATTTCTAGCAGCACTACGATTGCTCTTGTTAGGACGAATGGAGTCCACTAACACAAGGAGATGGGCCCTGAAATATTGCCTCAAAGCAACACAAGTGTGATAGGCTATCTGCTTTTCAGATGATGTCAGCACTTCTGCAGGCGATCGCTCATTTCGAAGTGATCCTGAGTTAGATAAACTCAAGGCTCCAGAATTTATTCCTGATCTTACAGATGCAGCATCATTTAGAAGGCCAAGTAATTTCTGTAATCCATCTAGGGAATCAAAGGCATCGAGAACAGCTCTGAAGACAAACGAAGCAGCAAAAAACAATGCTGCATTCTTACGAGCTTGATCTTGATTGCATTCAAGAAGTTGGAGAGCTAACTCAACAACGTGATAAACCACTTTTGAAGCACAGACCCTTTCCATTATAACCTGAAATAAACATCTAGGGTCAGGAAATGACGCAGTGTTCTGTGTCTCTGTGTGTGTGTGAGAGAGAGAGGGAGAGAGAGAGAGAGACAAGAGAGAGGGAGAGGGCATAAAAACATTACTGGGAGTCTCAATTCACAACTATGACTACTAAAAAAACAAGAATACCTGAAGAGAGCCAATAGTGAATAGACAAGAAGAAAGACCAAAGAAAGTCTGTGCCATTCTAGGGACAGCAAGAAGCTTTTCCATGCCGTCTCGGTCCACAAAAAGTGCAGCAAATTTCCTATGTGCAGCCAAAGCACAGATTAGCTTCATGACATCGGGCAACAGTAAAGCAACCTTCGATGGCTCCCGATGTTTAGAATTCTGCTGTAGAAGTGCAAGACACACATCAACTCCCTTCTCGTGCAACACAGGGCCAAGCACTTCTACATATTCTCCAAGTAACTCAAGACACTGAATGCAATATTTTTCCCTCAACTGTGCGAGTGATTGAGTATCTGGAATGAAGTATTCTTCCACATCCTCATTAGTTTCTGTTTCTTTGCCACTCTCAGTCTCTGTTACAGTATTGTTGCCAATAGAACTCCTGCACCAAACAAAAATATAGTATTAAAAAAACTACTCTTCATATGCGTTCGTGTATGTAATCAGATCTTAAGGTACTGGTAAATACATTCTAACATACCTCGAAACTTCAACTGCACTTGCAGCATCAATAACAGTTGATGCAGCTTTAGAAGCAGCCAAAAAAGCTGCTTCTTCATCGTTTGAGGATTTATATTCCTGAATATAAATGCAAAGTAAACTATTTTAGCATTGAGATTAAACTATGAAGTATTCATAAACAAACATATAAATAAGCACAAAGTACAATTTTTGGTTTTCAAAGGAAAAATGGATGACCCAGAGCATACCTCTGAAGCTGCACTTTTAACCAGGTCAGCAGCAGCATCACCAGCTGCTTTGACAGCTTCTTCAGGTGCATTGGCTGATCTAGCTTCAGCTTCAGCAGCTTGAACTGCTTTCCGGACAAGATCAGTTATATCTTTATTTCCAATTCGGCATTCATGGAAACAATCATCGTGGTCATCTCTTTCAAAACCAGAAGACTCCAAAGAGGTCCTGCCAAGGATCTTCTTAGACTCAGCCACCCTCCTAACATCAGCATTCCTCATTAGACTTCTATCTCTCCGACCCTGTACTAATCTACTACCGGAACCAGGAGATGATAAAATGGAATCACTCTCTACAGTCCCTTCAGTGACCCTTCCTTTCCCTTTAGATCTTCCCCATCCACGGTTTGAACGCCGCCTTGAAGAGTCATCTCTAACATTGTCATCATGATCACTGTATTTTATCCTTCCATCACGTATATCTCTGTAACGCCATCTATCATCCCCATCAGAATCTACCTCCTGGACATCAACACCTTCACCAAGCCCATCAGGTGGTTCACCTTCTATCCAAGATCCTTCTTGAAGTGTTTGTCCACTAATGCTTCTGTCTGGAGCCCTTTCAAGACTTACATCATCTAAAGAGCTCTCATCAATCATCCTAGTATCATCCAAATGATTTGGTTCAAGGAGCTGGCGAAATCTGCCACGACCATCATCTCTAGCTCTGCCTGAAGTATTTGCAGATGCATGCCTACTCTCTGTGATATGAGAAACATCTTTCTGGTTGCTACTTGTCTCTCCCAGAACACGTAAACGAAGATATCGCATAAGCTTAGCTGACAAGCCTGATGTCAATACATCTTCGACAATTTGACCTCCACTAAAATCAATCCAATGTCATTCACAAAATCAGAAAAAATGATAGTTAAAATAGAGACAAGCAAGATTGAACAGTTAAAGCATCAACTGGAGGCAACAGTTAAAGACCATAATTAAGTCAAACATCAAAGCAAAATAACTTAAAAAAGCCTACAGAATGAGCAGAGCATAGTAGCATACCCAACCAAACAAACAGCAAGGAGTCCAGTAGAATAGGTTTTCAACATTTCAGAGTCTGATGCCTCCCTTCTCCCTCCTGAGCTATGCTTCAGATTCTGCTCTTCAGAAGACAGCCCAGTGTTATCATCCATCACCCAATTTTTTATGTTTTCCATGACCGGTTCTTCAAAAACATGAGGATACTGTTCATTTACAGTCCATCAGATCAATTCAATAACACATGGACATCGTTAAAAGAATTAACAAAGACAAACATAAATAAACGAAGACAATCTTACAATCCATGTCAGGGAACAGCATAGGAGAAGTCTTCCAGCAGCAGCTTGAACAGAAGTTGAGTATCTTGTTTCTGACAGAAACTTTGAAGATATCAACTCAAAAAACTCATCATTTTCCTGCAAAGGACGGAAGAGCAAAAATACAATCACAATAATTAATACAATACATTAGCTTAAGAAGCTATATACCCGAATTAACAGCCACAACTGAATGAGAATTTACCCGAATTAAACCGCCAAGACGACCAATGACATGCGCGGCACGGGCAGTACTGGAGGAAGAATGGCCATTCTCATCCATGTATCTACATTGTAAAAATAAATAAATTACCCATACACACTAGAAGGAAATAGAAAAATAAAAACTAACCAAGAAGAAGTGATAGTTACATAATTCGAAACCTAAACCTACACTAAGCATGTAAATGATATAAAATTGACAATCATACAAACACAAATCAACACCTAAGAAATTATTCCAAGAGGAATCAAATACTAGCGCGTTCGTGAAGTTTGAACATGTGAAGAAAATAAATTCATTGAATAAAAAAATAACAAGAATAACAAATATACCTCGACTCTTGCGTTTCGAGAATAGATGCAAGGGCGTGGAGAACGGTGGCGTTAGGGTTATCAGGCGCAGAAGTGATCTTCTCCATGAGTTTGTTAACCTTCGTAACCAATTCATCTTCTTCCTTCTTAGAATCCTCCTCTTCATCGTGCGGCGGTGGCGCTTGATTCCCTTGATCCTCCATCAGCGACACTGAGAGAGGATAATCTTATTATATATGATGATGATGATGATATATGTGATATGGTTCCTTTTTTGTTTTGTATTATGAATTTAATATGAATAGTGTGTATATTACAAGGTAGGGTTATGAGCGTATGCGGTTTGTTTCAGTTGCAGAGGTGAGAGCGAGCGAGAGAGAAGAATAAATGAAGAAGAAAGAAAAAAAAGAGAAAGAAAGAGAGACAGTGGGAAAGGGCACCGCACAAACCAACGCCAACACCTACGCGATGATGGATCAGAAGCTTCCGGAGATATCCGACCCGCTACTTTAAACCTACCCTTACCCACTCTACTAAGCCCATTTCCTTCGAGGCCCATATCCAACATGAAAACCAGCCCAAATTATATGCATTTTTTCTTCTAAATTTAGATTTTAGACCAATTTCCATTGAATTTAATTTAATATCAGGTACATTTGTCCAGTTTTTTTTTTTTTTTTAATTTAAATTACCTTCTATTTCTAATTTAATTTTGAATATTAAAATTTAAAGGACAAAGTTATAAATTATTTGTGAAATTTTATTATTT